>Ga0209809_1001991_pt1 | contig 15292 bp, 18 predicted proteins | sample YNPMSTMetaG_FD_186172 | JGI IMG/M metagenome (GOLD analysis project Ga0209809, IMG submission 186172) | Anoxygenic and chlorotrophic microbial mat microbial communities from Yellowstone National Park, USA - YNP MS-T MetaG (SPAdes) (version 2) ... | reverse complement strand
ACCCCTGGTACGAGCAGATTCAACAACAAGCCTTGCACTCGGCAGTGCTTCACGCCGACGAGAGCGGTTGGCGGGTGGACGGCAAAACGCACTGGCTGTGGTGTTTTACCACGCGAAACTTGACCTATTACATGATCAACCGCTGCCGCGGCTCTCCGGCCTTGATGAAGTTCTTCGTCGAGGAATTTGCGGGGACCTTGGTGAGCGACTTTTGGGGCGCTTACAACGCGGTGGTCTGCGCGCTGCGGCAGACGTGCCTGGTGCATCTGCTGCGCGAGTTGGCTCATACGGAGCAATACAAGTCGCCGGGCCGGCACTGGCCGGTGTTTGCCAAGAAGCTGCGGCGGTTGGTGGGCGATGCCATTCGGCTGTGGCGTGCGCGTGCCGACCTGCCCCAGCAGACCTATGCTTCGCGCCGTGCCCGGCTCACGACGCGATTGCAGGAGCTGCTCGCTATGCCCTGGAAGGATCGCCACGCCAAGCGGCTGATCAAGCGTTTGCGACGCCATCAGAACGACTTGTTCACCTTCTTGGACCAACCCGATGTTCCTTTCGACAACAACGCGGCAGAACGTGCCATCCGGCCGGCGGTCGTCATTCGCAAGAACAGCTACGGCAACCGCAGCGAGCGGGGCGCGGATTGCCAATCCGTACTGATGTCCGTCTTCCGCACCCTCAAACAACGCGGCCACGATCCGATCCGAACCATCGTCCACGCACTGGCACAGTACCTCACCACCGGCCAACTGCCACCACTCCCCGAACCCAAACTCACTTCAGACGGCTGAAATGTTACTTCGGATGAAACACTTCGGCGCCGCGTCGAAGGCAACCTAACAGACTACGAACGTGCTCTGGTCGATAACCATCTTCGCCGCTGTCAATGCTGTCGGGGTTTTCTGGGAGTGATTAGCCTTGAAATCCAGCCGGCACGCGGTATGGAAGGAATCGAGCGAGGCACTTCGGATTTCTCGGCGCCGCAACCACGTGCCCAGAGCATAGGGCAAGCTTTGCAGCCCGGCTTGTCGCAGCAAGGCGCGGATCCGGCTCGGCAGACAGACAGCGGGTCGCCTAGGGACGCTAAGGCGCTGGTCCTGTCGCAGCGGGCATTGACAAAATGGCGCATCCGGGATTCCTTATACGCCACTGCATTGAGCGTAAAAACCGAGGCCGGAACATTCTTCGAGTTTGAACTAGCCGACTTACTCGGCGAGTGGGTAGAGAAACTTCGCTGGGCTGGTGACACGCTCAGAGTCTACCTCGGTCATAATCATCAGGATAAGGAGTCAGCCACGTACTACGTTCGCGTGGACGTTCAGGTGGGTGCCCCATCAGATGGGACACTCTTGCTTGCTCTTCGATCCGGAGATGGTAGAGAGGCGACAGCGCGCCTAACCTACGACGAGAGGGGGTGGTCCGCGAAGCGTTTCGCCGGGGATCCGCTTCCCTGCAATCCTAAAGAGATTGAGTTACTCGTGTACGCTCCGGAGGCATGATGCGATGGTGGGATCTCAAACGGGATCTGAACGCCCTCCCGCTTTGGCGATGCTGGTCGAGAGAATGGACCGCGATGGAGCATTCTCGGCCACATTGGGAGAGATCGCCGAAGCTTGGAAGTCCGACCGAAGAGAAGCGAACTGGGATGGTAACAGCCTGAAACGCCTCTACCGCGAGGCATTCGGTGAGCGCCCCGACTACGCCCTGTATCTGTTGATGCAGCAAAACCCGCTCTTGTCGTGGTGCGACATCGCTCAGCTTGAGGCGAGGCTCGCGAAGTGTGAGCCCGTCGTCCAGGACGCCCTGCCAGACAAGCAGGATCCCATCGTAATTTGGGGAGCGCTGAGCGTGCTTGGCCACTATTTCGGCCGCAAAGTGACTCTGAAACTCGCACGGGTTCGAGAATGGCACCGAAGAGGCGAGCTCAAACCATGGCAGCGGACCCAGGTTGAAACACATTTACGGACTTGCCCGGATTGCGGAAGAGATGTCAACCGTGCGCTCGTTCATTGTTGGCGCCAGTACTCTGCGTGGGCCGATCGCTATCCTGAGAGACTGCTCGCTTTCGCCCCCCGGTGCAAAGAACTCATTGGGCCGGGCGGGGTGAACTCGATCCCAGGGTGCGAAGTTGCCTGCTCAATCGTGGGGGCTCTCATTTTAGCCGGCATTGAGAAGATCCGCTTCGACTCCGATCCCAGGGGGCGAATTGACCTCGACTACGTTCGCGAGATACTCGATGGACTGGCTTGCGCGCTTAAGGCACTCCAGTGTGAACCCGGTGATTTCGTCGACTTGACGGCATTCCGAGAGGAACGCAAATGCAGGCTGCTCATCCCGAACGATCCATACGAAGTGCAGGTCGCGCTCACGCAGGCTTGCTATCGTGCGAGAGGCATGGTTCGTGGAGCACTCACTGGAAAGGCCTGGAGCCCCGACTTCGATCGCCTTACAAAGGAAGCGGCACGCTGGGCCTTGTCCGCTTCCCAGGGCTCAAGGAGCATCCGGCGTTCTGAGGAGAAAGCAAGCGATCGAGCTAAAGCCGAAGGACGGCCCTACAGAATGTCTCTTTCGTGGCGAACATTGCAGAGCAACGAGTACCAGAACCTGCGCCGGGCGTCGCAGGCCGCGAGAGATGCCGGTGACTATTTGCAGGCAGCCCGCCTGGCGGCTCACTGGGCGTTTTTCATCCCGGATGAACTTCTCGACGACAGCCGCTATTCCGGCACGTTTGGGCAAGTACCAGACGATATCGCCTTTTCGATCAGACAGCTCGGCTTGGTTTTCCCGCAGCGGCAAGGGCGGTTCGGGCGCAAAGGAGGCTCCGCCGCTTGCAAGCCGGTGTCTGGTGCACGCCGGGACGACGAACCCATCACGTGGGTCGCGTGCGCCGATCCGGACCAGTCGGCGGCAGAGGAACCGGAAGATGAAGCGGAAGACACAATCGCTGACCTTTTTTGGCAAGGCATCGCCTGGGAGCAGACTGACAAAGACTCTAAGCTTGCCGCTGATTGGGCGACAATCGCACAGTACTCCCGATCTCAGCCAGGAAAGCCACTGTGGGATTCCCTCGAGCGCCTGATTGACGACGCGCCGCGTCTTCAAGCTCAGGAGCAGGCCTCTCTCGTGCCAGCGGCCTACCGACTATGTCTGTATTACTATCGCCTGCGGGACGCGGCCGAGCTTCTGGCCCGCTTTCCGGATTCTCGCCGCCCGACGAAAATAGAGATCCTCGATTTCGCTCATCATGTGAAGCGTGCCTTCCAGGCACTGCCATACCTCGCCGACATCCGTGTGTTTAAGGTGTGGCAGAAGAGATTACGGTCGGCCTTGAGGGGTTTTGACAACGGCGAATGGGACAAGCTTCCCGCCGACGATGCGTTGGTACTGCACGAGATGTTGCTGGTCCGCTGCCTCTCGATGATCCGAAGCAGGAACGGTGTGAGAGCGTTCGCGCAGCGGTTCTTCGGCAGGCCAGACGAGGCCGATCTGAGAGATATGCTCATTACCGAGCGCGGCTTGGCAGGCCGAGGGATAGCGACGGTCGACAAGGATAACCTAGTAGCGTGCGTCAAGCGGCTATCCCAGAGCATGATGGGCACACCAGCCGTCTTGTCAGTAGTATCCGTTTCACCTGATCAGTTGAGTTTCCTGCCGATCGATGAGAACGGGCCCGGAACCCCTAAGCTTGTCCCGGTCGCCGGGATCATGAAGGCCGCAAGTGAAGTGGGCCAGCGTTTGCGTAAGGGTCCCCCAACTCCGTGGCCGGACATTCCCTGGTCTGAGATATCGTGGATGGAGCCGTGTTACAAACTTGCCGGACAGCTTTGCGATGTGTTGGCCCACAGCGACCGAGGGCGGCGCTGGTTAATTCTAGCTATTGAACCAGCGCTGGCGACCATACCGTGGCAGTCGATGCTTGCCGAGTGGATGCGAAAGATCGGGAGTCAGTTCCTCGTCTCGCTCATTCCCAGCCTTAGCTGGTTGTGTTGGGTCCTCGTATCACGACAGAGGGGCACGGACGCTCCTCCCACTCCTCCTGAACCAACAAGGCTTCTCAGCACGCTGGAACAGCTTGTGCAACCATACGCGCGCCTTTCGACCAGTCAGCTTGCCCGGATTCAGGAGGAGTTCCGAAGTCTGCGCGAGCAGATGGGACTCGACCTCCAGAAGCTCATTGACGCTCAATTACCTTGGGCTGTCGTCGTCGGGCACGGCTGTTGGGATGAGGAGAACCGGTTCGCCACAGTCCTGGTAGAGGAGGGGCCGCTCAAATTGCAGCGCTTGCTGGATATCGGTGGTTATCCCGTAGTTCTTGTGGATGCGTGCTATGGCGGGCACGTTCAGGACCAGTTGCTCGGTGATCTGGCCGGGGTCCCTGGTTTGCTTCTTGCGATGAGATCGCGACTCGTATGCGCGGCTATCTCGGCGGTTCCACCGGAGGCGGTCAAGGTATTACACCGCCATCTTCTGGCGAACACTGGCCGTTCGAGTTTTGGGGAGCGATACCTTGCCGCAATCAACGAGGAGCCCACCGTAGGCCTGTATAACCTCTTTGGATTTCCAGACGAGCCGGTCGCCAGCAGTCCAAAAGTCTAGCGGTTCTCTGACCGCCATAGAATGCGCCACGGTGGGCGCGTTCTTTTGCAGAGGTTGTTTGGCCAACCCGTCTGGCCCTTTGTTCTCTCTCCCCCAAGTACTGCTACCGACGCCGTAACGCGTCGGGAGGTGTCCCGTCTTATGGGCTTTCGCAAGCTCGGCGCCGTGGTCTTGTCCTGGCCGAGCCGTAAGGCAACGTGCCGCACCCCGGTTCGGCGTTCAAGCAGGCAATGCCGTTCGACACGCTAGAGCGCTGGTACGGCCCCTCCGGCGGAGCAGACTGCGAAGCCCCAAAAAACGCCCGAGCCGTCCCTATAGTCCATTGGGAGGTCGTCGTTCCTTTTCTGGTGTCGGGCCTTCGATAGGATTCGATAGGAGAGAACGAATGGCTGAGGAAATGATCGTCTTGTTGGTAGTCGCCCAAGGGCTGGTAGACTTCCTGGTCGTGGCATTGCTCATCTGCGTCCTCTGCGAGGTCGACAAGGTCAACACGGCGATCGCCGCGCCCAAACCCGAGGACGAGATCAGGTCGTGCTCGAAGGTCGGCGATGCCGGAGATCAGCTTGCGCCCTCAGACGGCGCGCCGGCCCCCGCTGAAGGACAATGCGCGGACGGGTCCGACGAGGTGGCGCCGGCATTCAGGGGCGACGTGCGGGTCAGTGCCGGCCGGAAGGGCACTCGTACCAAGGGCACGTGTCGCGTGACCGCTCAACCCCGGCGCACGTGCCGGTCCCCGCGATGCCTCGACCGCTCGCGGTTCGGATGAGGTCAGGTTTTCAGGAAAAAAGGGCAGGAGCCGTCCGTATTACATATTGAAGGGTGTGTCCAGCAGTTTTTCGACCTGTGTCCGAGTCACCCAAAAACCCCTACGCATTGGAAGGAGGTCAAGCTATGGCTCTCTACATCCAGAGTAACTCGCATAGGCGCCGGCCGCTTGCGCAAGCCGCTAATGGTCACGGCGGCCTTCCGCACCCGGTGTGTACGCATCCGGCGCACAACGGCATCCCTTGCCCATGGATTACAAGGGCGCCAGCGTTCTCGACGGCGTTGTTATCCACCACTTCCGCTGCCGGGTGAACCCGTCCGCCCACCACCGGGCGTTTGCCCTGGTGGGAGGCCGCTGGCACGAGGTGAAAGAGCGCTAGGTTTGCCCGCAGACCGGGGGAGCGGGCGCTATTGGGGTTCGCTCCCTCGGCTACCCACACCGCAATCCTTTGGTTCGGCAACAGCAGCGCGCCCGATCGGACCTGCACCTGCCTGCGCCAGCGGGCGATGCTACCACTCTCGGGAGGAACCGACCGATTGAGGTGATGGAATGAGCAATTCCGCTGTTCGGAGCCGTGCTCTCCGACCTTTTCTCGGGAGGCCAAGCAGCTTCGGACAGAAGCCATCAGGACCCTTGAAACCAGAACTGTAGTCGACAATGGAACCACACATCGCTTGCGAGTGCCCACCGGTGGTCGGCGGCGCCCGCAGGCCAAACATTAGGGAGGTTCGGTCATGACCCGCATCAACAGAGGTTCGGTTCGGAAGATCGTCGTCATCGAGGAACGCACTCCTGCCCCGGCGTTGCTCGAGAGGCTTCGCGTGGTCTGTCCCAAGGGCCCAGGCCATGAGCTGGCCAACCTGATGGAGCATATCGGGTGGGACACGACGCAGAGCGGAGGAAAAGCGGCGGTCTACGCTTGCCGCTTGTGCAATCGGCGCGAGGGCTGGGCCCTGGACTACCAAACCGGCAAGCCTCGCAGGGTGTTCGTGAAGCCGGCTACCGGAACCGGCTGATGTGATCACGCGCTGGGGGAGACCATGTCTCCCCTCGCGCCGCTTTTGTCAACCCTCTAGAAAAGGAGGAAGCACAGATGGGTCTGCTCGATTTGATTTTCGGGAGTCGCTCGAGCGGTGGCTCGGCAACGTCCCAAGGGCCAAGGGGTACCGGGGCGCGGCAGACGCCCGTCGCCAATCGTCCGGCAAACCGGCGGTCGTGTCGGAGGTTCGGCGCGGATCGTGTCGCGCTTATTGGATTCGGCGAGGACGCGCGAATGATTGCGCTCCCCGCCGAGCCGTTCGCGCCTTGGTTACAGGAGCGCATAGAGAAGCTGTCCGGCTGGGCCAACGGGACTGGGACCAACCTGACGGCGGCAATCCGACTGGCGCTCCAGGTGCATGAGAAGACGCCGCCCAATGCGCTTCGCAGGGTGTGGGTTTTCACGGACGGGCTGCCGAACCGCCAGGTGGATCAGCTTGTGGCCGTGGTCGATCAGGCGGCCCAGGCTGGTATCCCCATCAACACGGTCGCGTTTGGGGCCGGGGAGTATGTGGACGCCGGATTGCTCCAGCGGATCAGCGCCGCCACGCACGGCAAGTTCATCACGATCGACGGGCTACGCGCGCTGACGGACGCTCTGCTTAGCACTGATGTCCCCACGCGGCCTGGACAGCGCCGGCACCGGTCCGAGACGACGGTTGTCCTCGTCGATCTGTCCGCGAGTATGCAGCAACCCATGGAAGGCCGTACCAAGATCGAGGTCGCGCGCGAGGGGCTGCTGCATTTCCTCAACTGGAAACAGAAGGTGTTCTCGTAGGTCGAAACACTGAGCGGGGAGCGAAGTTCCCCGCTCAGTCCTTCCACCGCAGCAGATGTATGCAGGCAGGGCAAATCCCAAACAAGCAACGCCACGCGCCCCTGGGAGAAACGAGCATGTCACTCACCTTCGCCATGAGCCCCGCGTGCCGCAATGGGCGAGGCAGCCTGATGACGGTCGCCGACACGACCGGACCTTTGGGGGTTCTGGCCGGGAAGCGGTTGCTCGTGATGGCGGATTGCCAGAATCTGGACATGAGCGCCAAGCGATTGGGCCACACGGTCTCATACCGAACCCTCGGGAAAAAACTGATGACGGTGGCCGCCTCAGCATCCTTGCATGCAGTATTCTCTCGGCGCCCCGGCGACGAGCGGCGCTGGCACTACTTCCTGAAGCGGGGCTGGATTCCCCATGCCAAGACCATCAGGCTGGCCAGCAGGCGCAGCGGTGGCCGGCTTGACGCCAACACGGATCACCTGCTGGCCTTCCTGGCTGGTCTCTTGGCCGGATTTGTCGCCACCGATCTGGTGGTGTTGGCCACCGGTGATGGCCAATTGGTCCTGGATGTGGCGGAAGCAATCAGCCAACTGCCCAAGCCCAAGCCCGTGGCCACCTTGAGCCTGGCCGGCAGCACGAGTTTTCGGATCGACGCCCGGCGCTGCCCACTGGTCAAATGCAACCTGGAACTCGGCAAAGACTGTTTGCACCCGTTCGGGCATCGCAGCCCCGTGCGGCAACCCCAAGGACTGCGAAATCAGCACACCGATACGTTCCTGGGGCGGTCCGCGGCGATTGGAGGGGCAGTAAACGCCGCAGCAGAGCATTGTGTGGCGGTCGGGTTCAGAGCGCACACATTCATCTCTTGCGGAAGGTGGGACTGACGCATGAATACAGACGATTTCGTCGGCTTTCTGGTCTTCTGTCTGCTCGTGCTCGCTGTGCTGGCGACGCCCTGTGCACTGTAGGTCCTAGCAGTCTGGAATGACTTCGCAAAGCGGTGGCAGCGACTGCGGCGATTGGTCGCCGACATCAAGACCATTCGGGCTCGCCGTCGAGGAATAACGAAGGCGGTGAATCACCACATCCAGCATGCAAAACACCACGAACAGCAGATCGCCAGCAGGGGCGCTCGTCGGAGCAAAGGCGGCGGGCGTGCCATCAAGGTCTCCGACATTGCCAACCAATGGCCCGCTGCCAACGCCGTGAACACGGTGGGGCAGGGGCTGGCGATAGATGTCAACTCACGGGACATGGAGGCCCAGATGCAGCGCGAGTTGAACGCATCGGCCGAGGAGTACAACGCACTCCTCGAAACCATTCCACGAGGATGGGTTGCCAAACAAATGGGCTTTCGGCCGTGGCAAATCCTGGTCTCTTCGAGACCGCCACGAAGTCCTCATCCCCGATGGCGTTTCAATCGGCGCAAATGGGCCCACCGGCCGAGGAGAAGGTAGGCCCTTACGTAATTCAGAACGGAACGGCCGCCTTGCGCTCTTGTTGTCGCCGGGAGCGATCGGCTCAAGATCGACTGTTCGTCAAGGCGGCTAGAACGCCATCGACGATCCACTCGGTGGCGAACTGCTCGGCAGCTCGGGCACGGACAGCAGGACGGTCAAGATGCTGTGCCTGATGGAGGGCCTCGATGAAGTGAGCGAGGGCCGCCGCATCCACGTCACTGGCCACGCACTGGCGGCCGGGGGGAGGCGATCAACGAGGTAGCCGGTCAGTCCGTGCTGGACGAAGGAGGCCCCGGTGCGGACGCCGACGGCGGGGCAGCCAGCCAACAGGATCTCCTGGAGGGCCAGTGGGCCGTGGTCGTCGTCGGCCAGGTAGGCGCAGGCCCGCGAGCGGCGGGCGGCCTCGAAGAGTTGCTCGCGGCGGTACTGGCCATAATGAATCTGGATGTGCCGCGGGAACAACTCGGCCAGGTGTTCGAGCAGTCCGGGGCGGTTGCCGTTCTTGGCGTAGAGCAGCAGATCGTACTCGTCGGGAAGCGGTTCGCCGGGCCAGGGATCGATGGGGTACGGCCACAGGACGATCGGCGACTGGTTGGCTGGCCCGCGGTGTTTGGCGATCAGATCGCGATACCATTGGCTGTGGCAGAACATCGCCCGGCAGTGGGCGGCGTCGAGCAGCGCGCACTCCTCGGCGTCGATTCGCGGTTCGCCCGAGTAGGTGAAGAGCATGTTCGGCCCCTGGACGAACGGCTGGCCTTCCGAGTCCCACCAGGCGGCGTAGCGCCGGTCGTCCCAGTGCCAGAACCAGGGCAGCGCGCCCTTGCTGGCCGGCAGCGACTTGATCGATAGCCAATCGAGCCCCTCGGCGATCCGCTTCTTGAGTGCCTTCTGCAGCGCGAACATGCCGTTGGTCGGGCCGTCACCGCCGGGGGCGTTGACGGGACCGATCAACTCGACGGGCATCTTTCCATCACGGTGCGAAACGTGGGGCGCAAACGAGTAGCGGCGGATGACCAGCAGCTTGGCGTAGTCGCGGGGCCAACCGACGGTCAGGCTCGCTTTCCCGATATTGGTACGGTCGCCGAGACGCTCGTAGCCGCGGTCGTCCAGGAGGCTGAGGTGGAAACTGCTGTTGTCGTAGCGGTAGATGTAGAACGGCGGGGCGAGCCGCGACGGGTCGCACTGGGTGACGCCCGCGGCCACCAGCCGACCGGCGAGTTCCTGGTCCTCGCCGTTATTCATCGCTGCGTAGCCGCGCACGCGGTAGAAGGCTTCGCGCCGCAGCGCCCACCCGCCGTGGTACAGTCCGCCCGACTCGTGCTCCTTCAGCCCCTCGCCGTGTTCGAGCAGGACGAGGCTCGGCCGCGACCAGTCGGCCCGCTTGAGCGCCTCGGCCTGCGTCGAAAACCAGTGCGGCAGGTAGATGTCGTCATCGTCGGCCACCAGGAACCCCTCGGCGTCGGGCGACGCCAGGGCCGCGCAGGCGTTCCGCTTCTCGCCCAGCGAGTGGAACCGCCGCGGGATCGAGATGAGCCGCCATCTGTCGCCTTCCCGGTTCTCGTACTGTCCGGCATCGTCCAGGATCACCAGTTCCCGCAGTTCGCGAGGGTAGTTCTGGCGAAGGAAGCTCTCGATCAACTGCCCGAGCAAGTGCGGTCGCCGATAGGTGCAGCACAGCGCGGCCAGTTTCATGGCAAAGGGCCCTGAAGCAGTCGTTCGGCTGCCCGCTGCCACGTGGCGGACATGGCGACGCCAAAACAGGTGCGGCATTGTGAGTCATGCTCCCGATCCAGACCGAGCCCTTTGCCGCAGAATCGGCAAAGAGCAACCGTCTGCGAGGCCAGCTTCTCCGGCGCCCACAGGTCGGCAAGCCGCCGGGTGCGTATCCCGAGCCCCAGGATGCCGGCGATGGTCCCGCCGATGGGACAGGCCGTGTAGCCGCCGGCGTCCACCGAGATGCCGCAGCCGCCGGCCGACGAGTGCCACGAGCACGGGGGCGCCCTTCCATGCCGAAATCCACCGGGGCGGCGAAGACGTCGCGGATGGCGTGCTGAATGCTGCCGTGGGGCTTGTGCGACCGGCCATCGACCTCGGCGCCCAGGGCCTGCGCCCGGCGCAGGGAGTCCTGCGTCCCGGGCTAAAACCCGTTGGAGACGACGATCACCCGGCCGGAGAGCTGCCTTGCGATCTCCAGAAACCCGAACAGGTCGGGATGGAGCGTCGGCTCGCCGCCCAACAGGGCCACGTCCGGCCTCCACCGAAGCTCCTTGGCCTGACGCACGAACTCCCGGGCGTCGCCGAGCGTCATGTCCGGCGTGGCGGGCGGCAGGAAGCACGCCCGGTTGCAGCCGATGCACGCCAGGTCGCACCGGTAGGTCAGGTGCCACTCGGCCAGGTTGCTTCGCGGGAAGAGACTCATGGGATTACCAGAGTGGGCGAAGTGCTTCGTCGAGCCAGTCCAGCGGATCGACGTCGCTCACGACCGTAGTCCAGGACACCAGCCGGGTGTAGTCGTAGCGGTACTTGAACCGCTCGAAGAAGGGCCGATAGCCGTAGGCCTCATGCTGGGAATCGTGGGCGATCACCAGATCGCTCTTGCCGAGCAGGCGCTCCAGGTCGATGCCTCGACGGGCCGGCGGCTCGTGGTCGAGCAGCACCACCGACCAGTGCTGATCGTCGATCGGAGCGTAATCGTAATCGGGAACGACGACTGCCTGGTGGCGGTGCCGATGCAACTGCCGCTCGTCCAGGACCGTGCCCAGCGGCGTGGAGTTGACCAGCCGGCACAGCTCGCTGGGACGCAATCGCCTGGGGTCAATCGGCACGGGCAAGCTCCTTCACAAGCCAGGCCACGTAGGGGACCAGGTTCAGCGTGCCGTCGGCGTTGGTCGGGGCCCCGGCGTCGATGTCCGCTTGGAGTCATTCCACGGTCACCGGCCGCGGCCCCAAAGCCGACAGAATCCGGGCCAAATCCTTCAGCCGTAAGGCCTGGGGGCTCAGCGGACTGGGTTGTCGTCCTTGGGCGATGGTGTCCGGCATCCGGTGCTACGCCTCCGCGCAGAAGTATTCCGAGAATTCCATCCGATGGGGCGAAAAATCGGCTTGATGCGCTGGCCGAAACATGGCTCCTGTCGGATGGTGTGTCACGAACCGTTGTTCCCTCACAATCGGAGGTGTGCCATGAAGCGAAGCGAAGTACAGCTCGGCGGCGTCTACATCGCCAAGGTGTCGAATCGGCTGGTCCAGGTGCGGATCGACGGCGAAAACCGCTACGGCGGCTGGGACGCCACGAACCTGGCCACGGGCAAGAAGGTCCGCATCAAGAGCGCCCAGCGCCTGCGGGGCGAGGCCAACAGGCCCCAGCGCGCCGGCCGGAAGGCCGCGCAGGCTGAGTCGCAGGTGGCCGCCGAAGGGGCGGTCCCCGACAGCGCCGCCCTGGGCGGCAGCGCCGCCGAGGCCAAGCTGCGCAGGCGCCCGACCAATGGCGAGCCCAAGCCCAAGCGCACCAGCGCCTTGGATGCCGCCGCCCGGGTGCTGGAAGAAGCGGGCCGGCCCATGACAGCCAAGCAGATTGTCTCGGCAGCCGAGTCCAAAGGCTACTGGAAGTCGCCCGGCGGCAAGATGCCTGATCGGACACTCTGCGCAGCCATCGCGAGGGAAATCGCTGCCAGGGGCGTGGATTCCCGCTTCCGCAAGGTCGAGCGTTGCAAGTTCGCCCGGGCTTAAAGCCCAGCGCGCCGGTCGGCTATCCCCGAGGGTTCCCTCGCCCGTTTGTTTCGGCCTCGGTCCACAAGCCCAAGGCGCCGCCTGCGGCGCAACACGTGGCCACTGCGGGCCCCACGTGGCCAACCCAGCGCCACACCCTTGCCCTGGCCCGGCAACACCGCCGCCCGTCGCAGGCCCCCATCTTCTGGCCGGCCGGCCATTCGGTGCTTGGCCGGTTCGATATCCCGCGTCCCGCGGTAGACCTCGCAGCAGGCCAGAAACAGTGTCTGGATGGCATTTTTCTCGTATGAAGAGTCTTTCAGTGCTTGCGCCCCCGCCGGTGGGCAACCTTGCCCACCAGTGCCCGAGCGAATGCGTAAAGCTCATCGGCGACTTGGGTTTCGCGCTCATGCGGCTTTCTACGAGACAATGACGGCCTCTGCTATAGTAATCCACCAAGGGCGGCGGGAACCGCCAGGCGCTTGGATACTGCCTGCAGCGTCCGCAGCCCCGCCGACGGGCTGGCTCGCGATCCCGAGGACCGATAGGCTGAAACAACCTATCACGCAGAAAACTGCGTGACATGCGAGCAACAGACTGTTACCATTGACGTTACCGCAATCGAAAGAGTGCGCGTTAGGCTGACAAACTTGCAGCCCACAGGTGATACGATGATCATCCTATAACCAAGTTAGACAGCCATAACTGCCGGAGGAGGCAGAGATTCTGGATGAAAAGTACCGAATCGCTGATTCACAAGGCCGTGCGAGCGCCTTCCAGTCACAACACGCAACCGTGGCTGTTCCACGTTTCGGAATCTACGATCAGCCTGTATGCGGATCGTACACGAGCGCTACCGGTCAACGACCCGGATGATCGCGAGCTCACGATCAGTTGCGGTTGCGCGCTCATGAACCTGCGCGTTGCCGCTGCCGCCGAAGGCTTGGACGTTCGGATCGAAGCCCTTCCCGTTTCGGATGAGCCGGATTTGCTGGCCCGATGTTCGTTCTCTATGACGGCGGCAGCGCCCGTCCCGGAAGCCTCACTCGCGTCGTTCATCGAACGGCGTCGCACTTACCGAAAGCGCTTCTTGCCCCGCAAAGTGGACGCTGAAGCTCAGAATCTGTTGATTGACTCAGCGGAACGTGAAGGTGCGTGGTTGCGGCCTCTGGCGACCGACAGCGCCCGACAGAGAGCCGCCGAACTGGTGGCCGAGGGGGATGCTGCGCAGTGGGCCAACCCGAGCTGGCGGCGCGAGCTGGCCGTCTGGATGCGTCCGCGGCGCCGAGGAGATGGATTGACGGTGCCGACCCTGGCTGCGCCGGTTGCCTGGGTCGTTGTCTGAACTTTCGACATGGGCGGTGGCGTGGGTGCGAAGGACCGGGAACTGGCTGAGGAATCGCCCCTTCTCGCCGTGCTCGGCACAGATGGCGACCAGCCGCGTGACTGGCTGTTGGCAGGACAGGCTCTGGAGCGCCTCCTGCTGGTTGCTTGTCAGAACGGACTTCAGGCGTCGTATCTCAATCAGCCCATCCAGGTGGCGTCACTGCGGTCCAAGCTCCAAGACTTGGTCGGTGCTGGCTTTCCGCAGATCCTGCTGCGCCTGGGCTATCCAGCCGAAGTGATCCCAGCCTCACCCAGACGCGCGGTCGAAGATGTGATCGCAGGGGGCGCCATGCAACACGGCAGGCCGTGAGGTGATCTTGTTGAAGATTCTTGTCATCGCCGTCTCGGTAATCGTCATTGCGGTGGCTGCAGCCGTGGTGTATGGCGCGCTCCGTTGGGACGCGGGCACTCGGGAGTTGCGGGCGCGTCTCGAGGCCGCCCGAATACCCGTGAAGCCCCAGGTAGTTGATTTTCGCGAGCTCGAACGGCTACCAGCGCCAGTGCAGCGCTATTTTCGTACTGTGCTCAAGGAGGGCCAGCCGATGGTGAGCGGTGTGCGCGTACAGCACATTGGCAGCTTCAACATGAGTGAGACGGGCGAACGATGGAAGCCCTTCACCTCGGATCAGCGCGTGATCACGCAACGGCCAGGGTTCGTTTGGAACGGTCGGGTTGCGGCGATGCCCGGTCTGTCGGTTCGGGTGCACGATGCTTACGTTGCTGGCGAAGGCATCCTGCATGCCGCCTTGCTGGGCTTGTTTTCGGTGGTCAACCTACGCGGCACACGCGAGGTCGCCGAAGGCGAGCTGATGCGCTTCTTTGCTGAGGCGGCCTGGTACCCGACCGCGTTGCTCCCCAGCCAGGGTGTTCGCTGGGATGAAGTTGACATCCGATCCGCGCGAGCCACGCTGGTCGATGGTTCAGTCGCCGTCACAATGCTGTTCAGCTTCAATGAGGACGGCACAATTGATACTGTGCGGGCCGAGGCGCGTGGACGCACGGTCGGCGATCAAATCATCCCAACGCCTTGGCAAGGACGTTTCTGGAACTACGAGCAACGGGGAAGCGTGCGGGTGCCTCTCGACGGAGAAGTCGCATGGTTGTTGCCAGAGGGAGCAAGGCCATACTGGCGCGGTCGTATTACCGAGATCGTTTATGAGTTTGTCCAGTGACTGAGGCAATGACCAGATGGAACTCGGCTGTCTAACGACCGGTTGCAGCGGACGGCGCTTCGCGCCGCCGCTCCGGCCGGCACGCCGACCGCCCGCTACCAGACTAGTCTGAACCCGCCGCCCGGCCCGCCCTGCGACGCCGCCGGCAACTTCATCCCCATGGCCCAGTGGGACCCTGCCCACTGGCCATCCCATATTCACCAGACACGGGCCAAAACGACCGACCAGCCATGAACCGCAGAAGGCACATCCTGGTTGGGCACACACGATTCTGCCTGTTGGACGCCAACGTTGTGGCCGGCTACTATCTGCTTCCCCTAGATGCGGTGAGCCAGACTGAGGGGAAAACCATACGCCCGGATGGGACTTGGGGCTTGTGGGGTAGGCTCAGAGGCGT
>Ga0209809_1001988_pt1 | contig 15311 bp, 9 predicted proteins | sample YNPMSTMetaG_FD_186172 | JGI IMG/M metagenome (GOLD analysis project Ga0209809, IMG submission 186172) | Anoxygenic and chlorotrophic microbial mat microbial communities from Yellowstone National Park, USA - YNP MS-T MetaG (SPAdes) (version 2) ... | reverse complement strand
CCGGCTTGGACATCACTTGCGTAACCCCCTGCAGATAGGCCTCCTCTTCCCACTCCGCCTGTCGGGTCCCCGCCAGCACTACCAGTGGGCATTTGGGTGCTTGGCGCCGCGCCCGTTCGATGAGCCACAAGGCCTGCACACCGCTAAGGTCTGTGTCCAGCAAACACAACCGGACGCGCCCGTGCGCCAGAAGCGGTTCGGCTTCCTCCAACGAGGTTCGGTGAACGACACGGTATTGCTCCGGGTTCAGAGCCGCACGGATGGCCTCGGCCGTGTCCGGATGGTCCGCCAGCACTAGAATGGTTCTCATCCCCACATCGCACCGCCGGGCGGTGAAACGTTCAACCTCAGCCGCCTCAACCTCGCCAAACCTCCGGCCTCCCGGTGGCTCCACCGGAGAGCTGCTCTTTGTCCAGGTTTGCCCTGTTTTTCTCGCAGTTAACTGGGTCCAACGCGGGCCGTCAATGCTAAGCCCAGTCTGAGGGACTCGAGCCCACCTGCCTATCGGGACAAGCCCGGAAAAACGAATCCGGAAAAGACGGAGCTACCCCGGGGCACACCCGGGACGCGAACTGGAACTCTCCCCGGGCCGGCGTAGGCAGAGTTCCCCCTTCACCGCGGGTTTTCTGAGCCTTGGGCCTACCGTTGCACGATGAGCCCTACCGCACGGCCTGCCGATCCCTTGTGGGCACCTGCAGGGTTTCCAAAAACCGGAGAATCTCTTTCAATCGCGCTCCGGGCCCCCGCCGGGTCAACCGCGGAAAGCGCCCGTCCCACTGCAGCCACTCCCCGTTTCGGCCCAGCATGAGACGGTCGTCCCGCACCTCCACCACGTCGATCCCACGGGCTGCGGCAGCGAGCTTAATCCGCACGGTCTGGAGCAGCCACTGGGCCGGCTCAGGCAAGGGACCGAACCGGTCGCGTATCTCCTGTTCCAGGGCCTGCAGGGCGATGCTATCTGTCACCTGCGCCAGACGGCGATAAATTTCGATGCGATGCCTGGGCTCGGGTATGTAGCGATGCGGCAGGTAGGCAGCAGCTCCATCCGCCCCCGCGCTGCTCGTCCCTGCGGCCAGCTCCAAAAAATCCAATCGCAGCGTCACCTCCAGCCGAGGCGGCAGGGGACGCCCCTGCAGGGCCGCAATGCTCTGCTGCAGGAGCTGGCAGTATAATTCGAACCCGACTGCGGTGATGTGCCCACTCTGCTCCGGCCCCAGCAGGTTGCCTGCGCCCCGGATTTCCAGATCACGGAGGGCAACTTTGAACCCGCTGCCCAGGGAGGCGTACTGGCGCATGGCGCTGAGCCGCTTGCGCACGTCCGTCAGCAGCCGTGCATGCCTTGGCAACAGCAGGTAGGCATATGCCTGATGTTTGTAACGACCCACCCGCCCCCGCAACTGGTACAAGTCGCTCAACCCGAAACGGTCTGCCCGGTCGATCAGGATGGTGTTGGCATTGGGAATGTCTAACCCGCTTTCGATGATGGTGGTGGAAAGCAGAATGTCGGCCTCGCCATTCACAAAGCGCGTCATGACCTCCTCGAGCTCCTCGGCGCGCATCTGGCCGTGGCCCACCACGATGCGCGCCTGCGGTACCAGCGCCTGCAACCGGGCCCGCACGGTCTCGATGGTCGTGACCCGGTTGTGCAAGAAATACACCTGCCCGCCCCGGTTCAGCTCCCGCAGAATCGCCTGCCGAATCACCTCCTCATCATAGGGAACAACGATCGTCTCCACCGGCAAACGATCCTGCGGCGGGGTCTGAATCAAACTCAGGTCGCGCGCCCCGGCCAGGGCCAAATACAGCGTCCGGGGAATCGGAGTGGCGCTGAGGGTGAGCACGTCCACTTGGGTTCGCAACTGCTTGAGCCGTTCCTTGTGCAGTACCCCGAACCGCTGTTCCTCGTCCACCACGACCAACCCAAGGTCTTTGAACCGCACATCCCCCTGCAGCAGCCGGTGGGTGCCGATCACAATGTCCACCGCGCCGCTGGCCAGGTCGGCGATCACCTGCTGCTGTTCCCGACGCGTGCGAAAGCGCGAGAGCAGTTCCACCCGCACCGGGAAATCCGCCATCCTGTCCCGGAAGGTGTTGTAATGCTGCTGCGCCAGCACTGTGGTCGGCACTAGAACCGCCACCTGTTTGCCGTCCATCACCGCCTTGAACGCCGCCCGCAGGGCCACCTCGGTTTTCCCGAATCCCACGTCCCCGCAGACTAGCCGGTCCATCGGCCGCGGCTTTTCCATGTCGGCCTTCACCTCCTGGATGGTGCGGAGCTGATCCGGTGTCTCCTCGTACGGGAAGGCCGCCTCGAACTCCCTCTGCCACGGGGTATCCGGGCGAAAGGCATGCCCGGGTTGTGCTGCCCGCGCGGCGGCCACCGCCAACAATTCGGCTGCCACATCCCGCACCGCCTGCTCAGCCCGTTCGCGCGCCACGCGCCAGCGGTTCCCCCCCAACGTGTGCAACGGCGGCCGGACGCGGCCAGCCCCCACGTATTTGCTGACCAGATGCGCCTCGCTCACCGGCACGTAGAGCCGCGGCGGGCTCTCCCCGGGCTCCTTTGGCGCGTATTCGATCACCAAGCACTCCAGACCGGCTTCACCCCCGGCCCCGCCTGGAGGCAGGGTTTCCAAGCCCAGGTAGCGGCCGATGCCGTGGTTCAAATGCACCACCAAGTCCCCCACCTCCAAATCCCCAAAATCGATCTCGAAACCCGACCGCATCGCCACGGCGTGCCGCGATTTCAAGCGGCGCGGTCGCGGGATGCGTGTGCGCCCAAACACCTCCGCGTCCGACACCACGACCAACCCGGCCGGTTCACACCAAAATCCCCGGCTCAGTGTCCCCAGCCGCACCTCCGGCCGGGGCCCAGGGTCTCCCGGGCCAGTCGGCAGCAGGTCTTCCCACAGTTCCTGGAAGCGTTGCTGTTCCCCTTCCGTGGTGCAAAACACCACCAGGGCATGTCCCTGCCGCAACCAACGATGCATCTGTTGGAAAAACTCGCGCCGCTGGACCTCGGCCACTTCCACGGGCGGAGGCCGCTCCGGCAGCGGCCGAAAGGTTTCCAAACTCAGCAAAGAGAACGTCAGGGGGGCATCTGCCCTCACGTCTGTGTCTTCCGCCCCCGGCGCAGTACCCGGACGTTCTGCCGCCGGCAAGGTCGGTTCGATGGCTTCCGTCAGACCCATCCGCAACAGCCCGCGCTCGGCCAAGGCCTGCTCCACGGCCGGCCAACCTTGGAAAAATGGGTCCTCCCCACGAACCTGTGCAGCATAGTCCCCCACGCGCATCGCCACTTCTTCGGGCTCGCACACAACCACGATCGCTCCCGGGGGCAAATGCTCGAGCAACCCGCTCATGTGCGGCGGTTCACCCGTCCCGGCCGCCGCGCTCTGCCAGGCCCGTTTCAGAAGCCCGAGCTCGCCCGCCGGTCCCAACACCACCGAATCCGTCGTCCCCCGCGACATCTGCGTCAGCGGATCAAAGCTGCGCAGCGATTCCAAAGTGTCCCCGAAAAACTCCAGCCGGATCGGCCATGGTTCCGTCGGCGCAAACACGTCCACAATCCCACCCCGCCAAGCCAGCTCGCCCTTCTGCGTCACCTGCACCTCGGGTTCGTACCCTTGCGCTTCCAGCCATTCGACCAGTTCAACCGGATCCACACGGTCCCCGCGCCGGAGCAAACGCAGCCGACGCCGCAATTCCTCCGGCGCGTAGGTCCGCTGTAACAACGCGATCCCACAGGTCACCACCACTCGCGCCGCCCCCTCCTGGTCCCATTGCCCCAACCGCACCAGAGTCTCCAAACGTTCGCTGATGGTGTCCACATGCGGCAACCGGTCCTCCCCCGGTAACACTTCCCATGCAGGAAAATAAAGGCTGAGCCCTCCCACCACGCTTGAACCTGATCCCTCCGCGTCGCCCAACGAACCCGGATCGACCCGCAACACCCGCAACCACGTTTCTAGGTCCTGCTGAAACTGTTCCTGCCGGCGCGCCTCCGGCGTCACCACCAAGATCACCCGCCCCGGAAAACAGAGATGCAGCCAGGCCACCAAAAACGGTTGCGCCGGTTCGGCCACCCCTTGCACGAGCAACACCCCGCCGTTCTCCACGCGCTGCACCAGCTCCTGCGCAGCGGGAGTTGCCTCAAACCGCGCCCACACTTCCGCGGGCCACCGGTTCTCAACAGCTTTTCCCAACCTAGACGAGCCTGACGCAGCTCGGGCACCGCCGTCAAGGGATCGGTCCGCCGGCAGAAATCTCCACCTGCGGCAGCGCACGCGCCAGCAACTGTGCCATATGTAACACCGGCATCGACGACAAATGCGCCACCTGCTGCCGGCAACTGGTGCCCGAAGCCACCAACACCGTCCCAAACGGTGTGTGTTCCAACTGCTCCATCAACGGCTCGGCCACCTGCACCGAAAGCTCGTAGGTGGATGCCATCGCCCCGAACGCTCCCGCCATACCGCAACAACCACTGTCCAACAGACGCACCGTCCGCCCCGGCAATCGCCGGGCCAACCGCTCCATCACCACCCCCCACCGCTTCACATGACAGTGCGCATGCACTAGCACCAGACCGCCGTCCCGTACCCACGCCACCGACTCCGGATGCGCCTCCAGATGCCGCTCCACGAATGCTTCGAACAACACACACCGCTCGGCTACCGCTTCCGCCTCGCACAACCGTAACTCGCGGTAATCCTCGGTAAACATCGTGTAACAAGACGGCTCCAGAAAAATCACCGGCACCGTCGGAGCTTCCCTGGCCAGCAACTCCAAATTTCGCCGGCCCAGTTCCCGGGCCCGCTCCAGATCCCCTTGGCTGAACGCCGGCCGACCGCAACACGAGCGGCCGTGCAACAGTTGCACTTCGTAGCCCAGTGCCTCCAGCACCGCCACCGCTGCCATCCCTACCGCTGGCTCGTGATACCGCACAAAGGTGTCGTCCCACAATATCACCCGACCCCGCTGGCCGGGACGCCGCGGCCGCCTGCGCACGAACCAGGCATCAAACCGCTGCCGCGCAAATGCCGGCAACGGGCGGCGCGCCGACAACCCCAGCAGCCTCTCCATGGCCCCGCGTACCCACCCCCACGCCAGCACCGTGTTCGCCAGCCTCGGAAACCGTGCACCCCACCGCCCCCATTCGTCTACCCGACTGATCAGACGCGCCCCCCACGGCATGCCCATGGACCGGTGCCGCCCCTGGAGCAACTCCGCCTTCAACAACGTCATGTGCACGTTGGACGGACATTCCACCGCACAAGCCCGACACCCCAGACACGTGTCCAGCGCCACCCGCAACTCCTCCGAGTCCCACAAACTCCGCCCCTCTAACCCCCTCCCTTCTAACGCCGCGCGAATCAAATTGGCCCGCCCCCGCGTGCTCAACGCCTCCCAGCCCGTGACCGGAAACGTCGGACACATCGTCGGAGCCCTTTTCAGACATCCACCGCACCCGTTGCACTGTTCCAGGTTCGCCACCAACGATTCGTCCCGTGCCGCAAACGCCAACACCGGCCGAAACGGCAGCTTCAACTCGTAGCCGGGCCCCTGCCGCAAGTGCGTGTCACAGGCATACCGACCGTCCGGAATGATCTTGCCCGGGTTAAGAACCTGGTGCGGATCAAACGCACGCTTGATCTCGCGCATCGCCTGCAGCAGGTCCTCCCCCAACTGCTGTTCCATGAATTCCGTCCGCGCAATCCCCACCCCGTGCTCCGCCGCCAACGACCCCCCAAACCGCGCCACCAACCGCGCCACACCCTCGGCCACCTGTCGCAATCGCCGCACATCCTCACCCCGGTGCAGATCCAACACCGGCCGCACATGCAGCAACCCTGAAGCCGCATGCCCGTAAAAGGACGCCTCCAACCCCAGCTCCTCCAACAACCCCCGCAGTTCCGTCACATAGGCGGGCAACTGTTCCGGCCGCACCGCCGTGTCCTCAATGATCGTCGTCGGCTTGGCCGGCCCTTTCCGGCTCGTCAACAACGATAGCCCCGCCTTCCGCAGCGACCAGACCAGCGCCATGGCCCGCTCCTGGCGCACCGTCAAACACCTCCGGCCCAGCCGCCGCCGCTCCAGCGCCGCCAGTTTTTCCTCTACCTCGTCGAAAAACTCCACCACCAACAACGATTCGCACGGCTGCTCCTCCAAACCCAACAACCCCCGCGCCAATTCAAAGGCCGCCTGCCCACGTGTCTGATCCAACAAAATTCGGTCCAAATGCTCGATGGCCGCCGGCTGCAAATCCCGCAAAGTCACCGCCGCCTCCAACGCCTCCATCATCGAATCAAAAAACAACACCCCCAGCGCTTTCTGGCGCGGCAAAGGCACCACGCGCAATACCGCCGATACAATCCCCACCAGCGTCCCCTCACTGCCACAAATCAACTGCGTCAGGTCCCCCGGCCGTTGCCAGTACCGGTCCAACGCATACCCCGGCCACCGTTTGATCAGGCCGGGTGGCATTCGTTCCTGGATCCGCAGACTGTGAAACTGGACCACTTCATCGGCCACGCGGCGCTGCACCGGCAATTCGTCGCCGCCGGCCTCCACGCGGCGCACCTTACCGTCGGCCAGCACCACCTCCAGCGCCACCACATGATCCGCAGTGGTCCCGTAAAGCGGAGCCCGAGCTCCCGAGGAATTGTTGGCGATCATCCCGCCCAACGTGGCCCGGTCACTGGTCGCCACATCTGGCCCAAAACAAAGCCCATACGGCCGCAAAAAAGCGTTCAATTGATCCAGCACCACCCCGGCTTCCACTTCCACAGTGCGCCGCTCAGGATCAAAATGCCGGATGGCGCGCAAATGCCTCGCAAAATCCACCACCACCCCATCCCCCAGCGCCCCGCCCGTCAAGCCCGTGCCAGCGCCTCGGGGAATCACGCTCAGCCCTGCCTCGGCTGCCGCTTTCACGATCGCGCTGGCCTGACGCACGTTTCGCGGAAACGCCACCGCCGCCGGCACGATCTGATAGATGGAGGCATCCGTCGCATAGAGCTGGCAGGTGAGATTGTCGAAGGCCACTTCGCAGTTGGCCGCCGCCAACAAGGCCCGCTGTTGGGTGGACGTCATACGACCCTTTCGCTGCATTCGCCAAACCGGCGTGCCGCCACACCACCAGATCCACACCTCGTCTCTCCATCGGCCCGGGCAGCGCAGGCATAGGGGCCATTTTCTGGCCCCGGACCGCCGGGGCTCGGCGCCTCGCCGCTCATTACCGGTCTGCTACGCGCGCCTTTGCGAGGCCCCGACCGTGACCGCGCACCCAGCGCACGCCAATGTCAATCGCGTCAGTCCCGTCCCTCAACCTCCGGATCCATGGCCGGCCTGGCATTCAGCCCCACGCGGACTGCTCGCAACCCAGAAACATTGTCCCGCCTGCTAGCCCCAGCTTAAAGGGCCCCACCCCGAAATCCAATGCCGAAGGCACACTCCAACGCCAACAAGCGCACCTGAACTCTGCCGCGCCGCGCCGCCTCGACATCCCACCGGCCAGTTTGCCCACGCCAAACGACCCGCCGCGGCACTTCCCGCAAGATTCCCCGCCTCCAGACCTAACGGGGCAAGGGTTTGCGCCGCTTCCCAAACCAGCCAGAAACCCTCCTCCAAGCAAAAGCCATGCCCCTTAGACCCTGCCAGCACGAAAACCTACCCAACAGAAACGAACTGCCCCGCAAAAGTCCGCAAACTCACCCCGCAGACGTAAATAAGGAAAAAAGAAGAGTGGTGGAGCCGAGGGGACTCGAACCCCTGACCCCCACAATGCCATTGTGGTGCTCTACCAACTGAGCTACGACCCCACCCGTCAATGGCAAATCTAGGCACCCGACCCGAATTGTCAAAGCCTTTATGCGACACCCTTCTGCGCTGCCGGTCCCTCCGGGTACACTCAGATGAGATCACCATCCACCTGCGGGTGCCGGAGCCCAGTGCAGGTTTTCACCCGCCAGGTCGCCGATTTCCCACCCGCAGGCCCGCGCACGGGAACAACCGAGCAGGTCGTGAAGCCAGCAACCCACCAGGCTTTAAGCCTGCACTGCGGCAGCCCTGCCAGGATGGTTCGTCCCCCTGCAAACTCACACGAACGCCTTGTCGGTACACGGTTAGGCTGTAGGATGAATCCGGGCCATCATGAACCATGCCCCGTGCATCTTGATTGTGGATGATGATGCGGGCCAGCGCAGCCTGTTGGAATCATTCCTGCGCAGCCAAGGCTACCAGACACTCACCGCCGGCTCCGGAGAAGAAGCCCTGGCACTCCTCAACAGCCAACCCGTCGACCTGCTCATCTCCGACGTCCGCATGCCAGGGCTGTCCGGTCTGGAAACCCTCCGCCGCGCCCGCCAACAACACAGTGCCCTGCCCGTTCTGCTGGTGACCGCCTACGCCGACATCCGCGAAGCCGTGGGCGCCATGCGGGACGGCGCCCTGAGCTACTTGCCCAAGCCGATCGATCTGGACGAATTGCTTCAGTGCGTGCGCGAGGCCACCGGCCAACCCCGCGGCCGCCCGCTTCCCCAATCCTTGCCTGCCCTGCCGCCGGACGTCGTAGCCGCCAGCCCGCAAATGCAAGCCCTCCTCCGCGACGCTGCCCTTGTGGCCGCTTCGGACACCCGCGTCCTCATCACCGGCGAAAGTGGCGTCGGTAAAGAAGTCGTGGCCGACCTCATCCACGCTTGGAGTCGCCGTGCCACCGGCCCCATGATCAAGGTCAACTGCGCCGCCATTCCGGAGACGCTCCTGGAAAGTGAGTTGTTCGGACACGAAAAAGGTGCCTTTACCGGTGCCACCCGCCAGCGCATCGGACGCTTCGAGCAAGCCCGGGGGGCACAATCTTCCTGGACGAAATCGGCGACATGGCCCTGCCCCTGCAGGCCAAACTCCTCCGCGTCATCCAGGACGGCCGGTTTCAGCGCGTCGGTTCCAATCTCGACATTCATTCCGACGCGCGCATCGTGGCCTCCACCAATCGCGACCTGGAAACCGCCGTGCAGCAAGGACGCTTTCGAGAAGACCTGTACTACCGCCTCAACGTCGTCGAACTGCACGTGCCTCCCCTGCGCGAACGGCCCGAAGACATCCTCCCCCTGGCCAATCACTTCCTACGCCAGTTCACCGGTGGCCGGGCCCGGTTCGCCCCGTCGGTCGTTGCCATCCTTCAGCAATACCCTTGGCCCGGCAACGTCCGCGAACTGCGCAACGTCATGGAACGAGCGGCGCTGCTCTGTCGCGGTGAACTGGTCCTGCCGGACCACCTGCCTGCCCGCGTCCTCCAAGCCGTGGAGAATCGCCCCGAAGCACCCACCAGCACCGAGCTGCTGCGCCTGGAAGAGGTGGAACGACAAAAGATTCTGGAAACGCTGCGCCGATGCGGCTTTAACCGCACCGAAACAGCCCGTGCCCTCGGCATCAGCCGCCGCACCCTGGTCTATAAGCTGCAGCGCTACCGCGAAGCCGGTTACACCGTGGACCCGCCCGGGGAATGATCCGGACTAGAGACCCAAGATCACCGGTTCCTCGGAACACCGCGGCTCCGGCCAGCCTCTCCAACCCTTGCACAACCCCAGGACCGGGCCTTCGGCTCCCATGTCAAATCCGGCGCCATCCTTAGCTGCACACCCAACGTCCCCAGTGGTCGCCCCTCGCACCCTGTAAAGGCTGCCCGGCATCTCATCCGGCGGGCGTCTGTACCGGTTGCAACCTTGACCGAAAAGCACGCGCCTGCCCCGCCCCCGAAAACGCTGCCGGCCGAGCCGAGCAGTAGAACCTCCAGCAGCTCAACAGGTGCCCGGGCAGTAGGCCTACCGGAACGAACTTTTCGCACCTCCGGCCGGGCTGTGCATGCGAACGGAAACAGGCGAATCCAGAAAACGGCAGAAACCAGTCACACGCCCCAGGCAGCCGCAACCAACAGCGTTTCCCAATACCGCTAGAGATATTGGAACTACGTCCCCGGCCACCACCCCCAACCGCGCCACGAGCGGACCCCGTTGTCCCCACAGGCCCCAGCCTTCCTCCTGGGCCACAGCCGACCAAGGCCACTCTTCTGCTGGCAGCTGCCAGTCTTCCCAATCCCCGGGCTCGAGCCTCGGCCCCTTCTGGGTAGATGTGGCGACAAAGCTCAACGGCCGGACGCCGGCCGCAACTCGACCTCCTGAATCTCCATAAAGGACAATGGAATCTCCTCCACTCCTGCGCCCTTCTGCACCTCCACATGCATGTCGTTGCTGGTGATCCGGGTAATCCGGTTCACCACGTACTGGTGACGGCCCGTCTTGATGATGAGAACCGACCCCTTATCCCGCCGGATCATGCCGAAGAAACTGCTGAACTTGGTCTCAAAGAACCGCCGATTGAATGCGTATTCACCTCGCTTGAACACGGTGGGTTCCACCGGCTTGGCTCCGGCCGGCACCGCAGTATCCTTGGCCAGATGAAGCCCGGCACCCACTGCCGCCACTGCCGCCGGGGCCGCGGTCGCTGCCCCTTCCGGTGCTGCGGCCTCCTCGGGGACAATGCGCGTGGGCAGTGCCAGGAACACGGCCTGCGGGATCACCGGGATCACCGCCGCCAATCCACACACCAGCGCCACCGGTCGTGCCCGGTAAATCGCAATTTCATAGGCCGCGTACAGATTGGCCGCATACAACGCTAGCAACATTAGCAAACCCACCGGCGAACCCACCAAACCCGCCCACAGAGCCGGCTGGTGCGGCCGCGACAGTTTGCCCTCCACCGGCTGGGGCTTGGGCACCGGCGGACGAGCCGCCCGTGCCATTTCCTCCTCCTCGAACACGTAAACCTCGGCAAAGCGACGGAACTTTGGGTTCTTGGCAAACTCTCGCAGTGCCTCCTGAGAAAATCGCTCCCAAGGGATTCGCTCCGAATAGGTGCCGTCCGGCAGCCGTAACACCACCCCGCGTTCATTCGCCGAGACAGGCGAGCCCTCCAGACGGGTGCCATCAGCCATCCCGTAGACTGCCGCCCACGCAGTGCCACCTCCTACGATGACCCAGGCCACCAAGCTCCAAACAATCCACAGCCTTCGCACAAATTCACCGGATAACCCAAGCCCGCCAAGGGTGCAAAGGAATTCTGCCAGAGCCCGAGCAGCCACGGACCCATCGGAATTGAATCACCCTGCCCCTGTCAGCGCTGCAAGGAAGCGCGGGGTTTCCCAACGGCCCCGTCCCCCGTCGGCGCCGTCCCCCGCCGTCTCAGCCGCCCAACTGCAACCGGTTGTCGTCGGTGAGCAGCCGGGTGAGGTTCTCCCAGTTGACCTCGTTCATTTCGTTGAAGGCATGCAGGTAGACCGCCACCACCTCGGCAGGATATTTCCCAAGCAGCTTTTCGACGGCGGTCCGCAGCGTCTCGTCCTCCACCTTGTCCGGCAACGTCTCCACCACACCGTCCTGATGGGCAATGCCCAAAGCGTCCAGAAAGTCCACCAACATGGCCTTGTGCTTCTTCAGCAACCAGGCTCGAATCAGCGCCGCTGCGGCCGTGTCCAGAGAGGGCCGAGTCAACGTGTTCAAAATCATCACATCCCGCTGGGCCCTCGGCTGCCGCAACAGGTACACCGGTCGCAACCGACGCGCCTCGGCTACGGCTGCCAACGTGGCCTTGTAGGTCGGTTTGTCCTCCTGAAAGGCAAAATTCAATATGTCCGCCGCCAACCCCGGCGACATGAACCCGATCAGTTCGTGTGACTTGAGCATGAGCTGTCCCCTGCCACTGTGACAGAGCGGCCCGGACCTGGAGGGACGCCTCAGGCCGGGCCGACCGTCAGGAACGCAATTCTGTGGCGTTGGGCCAACCGTGCGCAAGCCTGCTCTTCCAGGACCAGACTGCGCCCCGCTTCGAAGGCAAAGACCGCCACGCCCGCACGCGCGCAAGTCTCCAGGGTCGAAGGTCCCACACACGGAATGTCAAACCGCATGTCATGGTCTGCCTTGGCCACCTTGACGGCCACCGCCCCGCCCTTCGGCCCGGCCAGCTCCCCACCGCGCAACAAACACCGGTCGGTTCCTTCAAAACCCTCCACCGCCAGAACCGTCCCCTGCTTGACCACCACCAGTTGTCCAATGTCCAACCGGGCAATCTCCCGGGCCATCCGATATCCGAATTCTATGTCACTTTGTTGCTCTGCCGTGGGCGCTGGGCCCAGCCGGTAGCCGGGCCCTTTCATGAGGGGGCGCAACCACGGCGTAGCTTCCAGAACCTCGATGCCTTCCTGGCCCAGCTCCTCGATGACCGCCCTGAAGATCGTATGGGCATTGCGCTCCCGGAGCCGCATCAACAACCTCATCGCCCGCAGGTCCGGCCGCACCTCGTACAACCGCTTCGGTGCAATCTGCCCCGCCATTACGCAGTGCTGCACCCCTCGCTGGCGCAGCGCCTGAATCAGTCGGTCCAATTGCCCCACCTTCACCCACACCAGTTCATCCACCAGCGCGGCCAGCGCCGGATCGGTCTCGCCCTCGAAGCCCACCGCCACTACACGGGGCACCCCGGCCGCCCGTACCTGTTGCGCCAATAACAGCGGCAGTGAACGGCTGCCTGCAATCAACCCCAACACCTCCGGTCGAGCCGGCATGGGCTCCACCCGAGGCCGCTCCCCGGTCCCCGTGCCCATGGAGGAGATGGACAAAGATGGCTGAGTCATAACTCTTGGCCGACCCACTGCCGGCCGCAGCAACTTCAGGTCCCAAACAGCCGGTCCCCTGCATCCCCCAAACCCGGCAGAATGTAACCGCGCTCATCCAACCGCCGGTCGATGGCAGCCGTGAAGATGGGCACACGGGGATGCCGAGTCTGTACGGCGCGAATGCCTTCCGGCGCAGCAACAAGGTTGATCAGCCGAACCCGGCGGGCCCCGGCGTCCCGCAGCCGGTCCAGTGCCGCAACGGCGCTGCCCCCGGTGGCCAGCATCGGATCCATCAACAACACCTCAAACCCCGCCAGTCCTTTGGGCAGACTCTCATGATAAAACGCCGCCCGCAACGTCCGCTCCTCCCGACGCAAGCCCAGGAATCCCACCCGGGCATGAGGAATCAACTGCAGGATCCCCTCCAACATTCCCAGCCCCGCCCGTAACACGGGCACCAACAACACCTCCCGCTCTAACACAAAACCCTCTGTGGCCTCCAAAGGGGTCCGGACCCGACAACGCCGGACCCGCAAGGTGCGTGTGGCCTCGTACACCATCAGCGCCGCGACCTCGCTCAGCAGCCGTCGAAACTCCTGTGGCACCGTGCGCCGGTCTCGCAGCCGCGTCAGATTGTGCCGGATCAAGGGATGACGAATGACAGTTACCCCGCGCACAAAACCCTCTCACGGCACCAGTGCCGGCGGCAAAAAATACAATTGCCCCGGCTCCAACCGCGGCAGCTCCAGACCCCAGTCCACTTTCACCTTCCGCATCCGACTTTCCCCAAACAGCGGGAACAAATCCGCAAAGGTCAGCCGACGCTGGTACCGCACAAAGTTGGCTGCCGGCAAACCCGCCAGCTTCAGTGCACGCGCCTTAGCCGTGTCGAAGTTCCCCAGTTCATCCACAAAACCCAGGCGAAACGCCTCGCTGCCGGAAAGCACCCGCCCATCCGCATACTCCTCCCAGTCGGAAACCAACCGCCGGCCCTCTGGATCGTTGGCCTCCGCCGCCGCCGTCCGCCCCTCGTGCACCACCTGCTTGAAGCGCGCAAACACCTCGTCAATTAACGCCTGCAACATCTGCCTCTCTTCCTCGGGAATCTCCGACGGATCCCGCGAGCCGCTCAACATGTCCTTGAACCGTCCGCTCTTGTACGTGTAAGGCCGGATCCCCACCTTGTCCATTAAACCCCGGTAATTCCACGCCGACAAAATCACACCGATGCTGCCGGTCAGGGTCATCTCGTTGGCCACGATCCACCGGCTCGCCACCGCCACGTAATACCCCCCGGACGCCGCCACGTTCTCCATCACCGCCACCACCGGCTTTCTCGTCTCGCGCTGAAACTCCCGGATGGCCCGGTTCATTTCATCCGACGCCAGCACTTCGCCCCCGGGCGAGTTGACCTTCAGCAAAACCGCACGTACCCGCCGGTCCTCGGCCGCCTTTTTCAACTGCGCCCGCAACACGTCCACCGGGTCAAACCCCATCGGGTCGGACAATTGACTGGTCAGGATCCCCTGCAACTCGATCACTGCCACCTTCGCCGCCGCACCGTTGTCCTCCAGCAAAACCTCTTCCAACCGCGGTCCCGCCGTCCGGCTTACCGCAACAGCCATCCCCCCGTCCCAGGGCAGCAAGCTGGAAAACAGCCCCATCACCAACGCCCCGCCCAGCAACAACATCACCGCCATCACTACCCAGACCACCACCCACCAGGCCGACCGCCGGCGCGGCGGCGACGAAGCAGTCGGACGGATCACCGGCGGCACCGGTCCCCCACCACCCAAGGGCGGAACGCCCGAGGCCGACGCGCCTGGCCCACCTTCTTCCGGTCTACCCAAAGGCTCGAACGTCATACCCTGACCCTAGTCAAACAGTCTCGCCCCCGCAAGACACCGGCATCCCTGCCCCGGGCGCATTCTCATGTTCCGGCCAAGATCCACCCCCGTGATCACACTACCCACACCCCCGAAGCCCCAACCCCGCCCAAAAGCACAGGGGTCGGACCTGGTGGCCCGACCCCTGATCTGAGACCCAAAGCGTTTTCGTCTCGCACTCGATGCGGCGCGGCAGATCTACGCCCTCTTCAATCGCACACGGTTTTGACTGCCTTTCTGCATCAAAGCCACATCCACTATCCCCGAAACCGCACTCCCGCGGTATCCCCAATTCTGGGGACAAGCTCACCGCCGGACACAAACCCCGTTAACCTCTCCGGGCAGCGACAGGCTCGCTAGTAGGCTATTGAAAAAGCGCGGGTTGGCGAAACCGACCCTCGAAAACCTTGGGATTTTTCATGCTCTTCCCCTCGCAAATGACTTTTTCAACCGCCTGCAAGCCGCTGCCGCGATCCTGTCCTCTCTACTAAGCAGCCAGGACTGACAGCCACCGACTCTGCCGCTTCCTTTTCCATTTCACCGAACCGGTGGGGACAAATGGCTTGTCACCACGCACACGCCGTCTATATTTGCCCATGGCCGGCACTTACGGCCTCGCAACAACTTGAATGTACAGGAACCTGTAGCGGGTTTGTAACGGAGGCTGGTCAAGCTCAAAATCGCCTATTTTTTCAGATTTTTTCGTCTGGCTTCCCTGCTTGTAATTTATAGCGGCCCGTCGCTACGGTTGCCGC
>Ga0209809_1001984_pt1 | contig 15353 bp, 15 predicted proteins | sample YNPMSTMetaG_FD_186172 | JGI IMG/M metagenome (GOLD analysis project Ga0209809, IMG submission 186172) | Anoxygenic and chlorotrophic microbial mat microbial communities from Yellowstone National Park, USA - YNP MS-T MetaG (SPAdes) (version 2) ... | reverse complement strand
ACCTGATCGCCAATCGCCAGCCCAAGCCGTGGCGCGGCACGCTGGACTACATCTTTGTTGACCACCACTTTCAGGTCATGTCCTGCGACCTGGTCTTGAACGCGCCGGCGGAGGACGATCCGACGCTATACCCTTCGGATCACGTCGGCCTGTGCGCGGCGCTGGCGCTCGGCTCGCCGACCGCCTGAGCTGCGGGCCTTGGCGACCCCGCAGCGCCCCGCCCAATTCCCCCGCGTCCTGGGAAACAGCAACTAGGCTGGTGTGAGTGATGTTGGGCAGCTTCCCGGCCAGCCCCTCCCCAACCCTCCCCGTAAACCTTAGCATTACCCATAAGTGCTTGGGGGATTGCCGAGCGTGCTGCGCATCAATTGCCAGGCTGCCGCAGCGCAGCAGAGGCGGTTCGCGAACCGCCTCTGTGCACCGGACTGAAGCGCTGCGGGGTCGCTGAGGCAGGAGGTTGGGTGACTTCGCGGTGTTTTGGTTGGGCGGGATTTCAGATGCTTCGCTTCGCTCAGCATGACAGTAGTATGAGTGACTTCGCGGGGCTTCGGTCGGGCGGGATTTTGGATGCTTTGCGTTGGCATGACAGACTGATAACGAAAACGCACCTGTGTAAATCCGAACTCACGTTTCATTGTGTCCTACGCGCTCGTATCTGGAAGCCTTCCTAACTTTGTGGGTAATGCTAAGCCCGTAAAAGGGAGGGAGTGTCCCCCGCTTCCTGGGAGCCGCTGTTTCCCCTGGGCCAAATGATGGCCACGCCATCATGAGCTGTTGCGGGGGAAAGAAAGGGGGCTGTCATGCTGAGCACAGCGAAGCATCTAAAATCCCGCCCGACCATATCGTAGGGGCGTAGCGGTGCTACGCCCCCCGCGCAGCCACCCATGCCCAACCCCTACATTGCCATGTAGGGGCGACGCGATGCGTCGCCCACGCGATGCGTCGCCCATGCGCCGCGTCGCCCCCAAAAACCCCGCACAGCCACCACAGGCTGCGCAGCCTGCGGGAGTTGCATCGCCAGGAGATGGCTTTGCCCCCTGTTGGTGAACAGAAGCCAGGCTCGCGTTAAAATCAAGTAGAGGGGTCAATCGAGCGTGATTTTGTGGTGTCCGTCCTTGCCTGCTATTTCAGCCCGCAAAAACAGACTTAACCAACCAGGAGTGCCATCCGTTCGTGGAGAAGCCCATCCGTTTTTCTCGTCACGCTCTACAACAGATGGCTGAGCGCGGAGCTACCCAGGAGGAGGTCTGGGAGGCCATTCGCTCTGGCGAACGAGTGCCGGCCAAACGGGGCCGTTGGGGTTACCGCAGGAACTTCCAATACGGGCGCTCATGGGGTGGCCGATACTATTCTATAAAACAGGTGCTCGCCATTGTCGCCGAGGAAACAGAAGTGCTCGTCGTGGTGACCGTTTATGCGTTTTATTTCTAGCAAAGGAGGAAAGCCGATGAAAGTGACATACGACCCTGAAGTGGATGCCCTATACATTCGACTCATTGAAGAGCAAGCCGAGGTGACCACTCAGCGGTTGAGCGAAGAAGTCGCTATTAACTATGCTCCTGATGGGCGCATTGTAGGGATTGAGATTTTAGACGCCTCCGAATATATCTCCAATCTTAAGACAGAACGGACGATCGCTCTGGAGAATCTCACCCCGATTATCAGTGTGTAACTTAACGTGAGTTCGGATTTACACAGATGCGTTGACCAAAATCGTCAAGCTAGCATCTAAAATCCCGCCCGACCATATCGTAGGGGCGTAGCGGTGCTACGCCCCCCGCGCAGCCACCCATGCCCAACCCCTACATTGCCACGTAGGGGCGACGCGATGCGTCGCCCACGCGATGCGTCGCCCACGCGATGCGCCATCCGGGTTTAGCTGTGAATGCACCCAAGACACCCGCATGTGCGCGCGTCTTACAATCCCCCTCCCTGACGATGAACATCGGCATCCTGGGCGGCACGTTCGACCCGCCTCACATCGGTCACCTGATCATCGCCGACCAGGCCCTGGTCCAACTCCAGCTCGATGAGGTCTGGTTCATGCCGGTCGGCCAGCCGCCGCACAAGGTCAGCAACCACATCACCCCGATTCATCATCGCGTCGCCATGGTCAATCTGGCTATCGCCGATCACCAAGGCTTCCGTCTGTCGTTGGTGGATGTGGAGCGCCCGGCGCCGCACTACTCCAGCGCTACGCTGGAGATCTTAGCGACGCGCTATCCCCAGCACGATTGGTTCTTCATCATGGGCGCAGATTCATTGGCCGATTTACCGCGCTGGCACAACCCAAAGCGGCTGATCGCGCTGGCCATGCTGGGCGTGGCCAGCCGGCCAAGCGTCCGCCCCGACCTGGATAAGCTCGAATGTGCCCTGCCCGGCCTGCGCGCTCGCGTGCGCTGGATAGACACCCCGCTGATTGACATCTCGTCCAGCGATCTGCGCCAAATGGCGCACGCCGGCGGCTCGCTGCGCTACCTGGTGCCCCGCCCTGTCGAGACCTACATCAAGCAACATCAGCTCTACCGCGCCTGAGCTATGGCGCTGAAGCGCGCGTAGGCCGCCTCCCACGCCTCTGCGTCGCGCGGCGCATACGAGGCCAGCGGCGCCGTCTCCGCCGCGAGGCGGCCTGCTTCCTGGAGCGTGCCGATTTCGCCACTGGCGACCATCTGCACGAGCAGGTTGCCCAGCGCCGTCGCCTCCGCCGGCCCGGCCACCACCGGCCGGCCGCAGGCGTTGGCGGTGAACTGACACAAGAGCGCATTCTGCGACCCGCCGCCGACCACGTGGATGACCTCTACCGAATAGCCAAGCAGGGCCTGGAGCTGATCGAGCGTATAGCGATACTTCAGCGCCAGGCTCTCCAGGATGCAGCGCGTCATGGCCCCGCGATCTGCGGGCGGGCGCTGGTCGGTGCGACGACAATAGTCGGCGATCGCAGCCGGCATGTCCGCTGGGCTGAGAAAGGTTGGGTCATCGGGGTCAATCAGCGCGACGAACGGTTGCGCCTCCTCGGCCAGACGAAACAGCTCGGCATAGGGGAGCAATTCGCCCGAAGGGGCAGACCAGCGCCGGCGACACTCTTGCACCAACCACAACCCCATGATGTTCTTCAAGAGTCGAAAGGTGCCGCCCACGCCACCCTCGTTAGTGAAGTTGAACTGAAGGGCTTGAGGCGTGATGACGGGCTGCTTGACCAGGACGCCCATCAGTGACCACGTGCCGGAGCTGATGTAGGCGAAATGCTGGCCCGACGCCGGCACGCCGGCCACCGCCGAACCGGTATCGTGCGTCGCCGGCGCGATCACACGGGTCCGGCGCAGGGCTGCCGGCTCGTCCAGCCCGCGCTTGACCGAGGCCAGCAACGGCCCCAGGTCTGTGCCCGGCGGCACGATGGGCGGCAGCACATGCGTAGGGATGTCCAGCGCATCGAGCATGGGACGCGCCCAGTCGCCGGCGCGCGGGTCGTAGCATTGCGTCGTCGTGGCGTTGGTGAACTCACACACCTTGCAGCCGGCCAGCCAGTGGTGAAAGAGGTCGGGCATCATCAAAAAGGTGCGCGCGATCTGGAGCGACGGCGCACCCCCCTGAACCATCGCCAGCAGTTGGTAAAGGGTGTTGATGCGCATGAACTGGATGCCGGTGAACTCAAAGATGCGCGCGCGCGACAAGCGCGCAAAAGCGGCTTCTAACATGCCCTCGGTGCGCGGGTCGCGGTAGTGATAAGGATTGCCGATCAGCGCGTCGTGCGCATCCAGCAGCGCGAAGTCCACGCCCCAGGTGTCCACCCCTACGCTGGCGATCTCGTCAAAGCGAGCTGCCGCTTTGCGCAGGCCCGCCTGTATCTCCGCCCAAAGCGCGAGGGCATCCCAATGCACGTGCGCGCCCACCTGCACGGGCCGGTTCGGGAAGCGATGCACCTCCACGAGTTCCAAGCGCGCGCCGTCGAAGACGCCGGCGATCGCGCGCCCACTCTCCGCGCCCAGATCAAAAGCCAGGAACGTCCGAGAGGCCATGCCGACCAGTGTAAGGGCAAAGTGAACGGCGGACAACTGCGGCACGCGTTCGCGCACGGGGCGGCCCGCCGGCCTGTCAGCTGAGCGTCCCCTTTTACTTCCCCGCACGCGGGGAAGGCCCCAAGGCTAATCAATCCTCTAACACGCATCTCGCCAAGCTAACCCGCGATCTGAGCGCGCAGAAGCCGATCTGCGTCCATCGGGCACGTAGCGCACGACGAACGACGTTGAGCGCCACACAACGAATAGCGTCACGCCTGTCTTCCGCGCATGACTCACTGATAGGTCACGTCTAAGGCACAGAAGACGCTGTTTTCAATCGCCCAGTGACCACGCGCCCACTGACTGAGTTGCCCAAGCGTCGCCTCTTTCTTGCCCCCATAAATCCGCACCACCTCTTCCTCGCTCCACCGCCCTGAAAACAACTTGCTGCGCCGTCGCTTGGACCAGCGCACCTGCGGCCAACTGCTCTAGATAGGCCCGCATCTCACTATCAGCTTCTACCCACCAATGCTCTCGAATCTCGACCCGTCCATGTCGCCGGCCCCTCTGCGTGATGTGCGGTGGTGATGCGCCACTCCTGGCAAGAGCAATGCCTCTCGTAGGTGGGCGTGATTTTCTTTCACAACCCCCAAATAGGGCCTCCCTTTTTCTACAATCGCATGTGCAATTTCACGTTGATTCAACCCCGCGTCTAATGTCACAACCCGCCCTTCCAGCAGCAGCCCTTGAATGAGCCTTAAGGCGGCTTCAATCGCGTTCTCTCCCTTGATCTCCTCTTGGCCAAGCGCCACGCGTATCTCCTGCCCTGCTGCTACCACCACCCCCAGCGCAGGCAACTCACGCCGACTCCCGCGCAGGCTCTTCCCATCCACGCTGATCACTTCTCCCAAGCTATCCTTCATCGGAGCGCTTCTTCTCGCTGACAACGAGACACCGCGTTCCATTACTCCGGCAGACCCTCTGCCCATTGACGCCGTCGCGGATTTGTTCCCGGTGCTGCTCAGCCCACCTACACATCCCTCGTCGTGGGCTCTCGCCGTTTACGGCAGCCAAGATGAACTATGTTCGTCAGCGGATACATTCGCCCTTGTCGGCGACGTGGGTCGCAGATATCTCGCAGATACTCACTAAGCGCTTTCCGAGCCATTGCTGCCTCCTGCGCTGATAATGCCGAAAATTGGAGCGTTAATCAGCCCTGGTGCGTGAACGCCCCACTTGACGAGAGGGCGGAAATGCGGGTAAAATAGCTTGCATTTACAAATAGGGCGTCAGGCCGATGTAGCTCAACTGGCAGAGCAACCGATTTGTAATCGGTAGGTTACGGGTTCAACTCCCGTCGTCGGCTTGCAAGCGCACATCAAGCTGGGTCGATGTCCCGAGCGGCAAAGGGGGCGGACTGTAAATCCGCTGGCAGAAGCCTTCGCAGGTTCGAGTCCTGCTCGGCCCATGATTCGCTTCGCCCACATAGCTCAGTAGGTAGAGCACACCCTTGGTAAGGGTGAGGTCACCGGTTCGATCCCGGTTGTGGGCTCTGTGCAAGGCACGCAATCATCAATCAACAGTTAAGAAGAAGCTGAGACATGGCCAAGGAGAAATTCGTACGGACAAAGCCACACGTGAACGTGGGGACGATGGGGCACATTGACCACGGCAAGACGACGCTGACGGCGGCGATCACCAAGGTGCTGTCGCTGAAGGGGCAGGCGCAGTTCATGGCGTATGACCAGATTGACAAGGCGCCGGAGGAGCGCGAGCGCGGCATCACGATATCCATTGCTCACGTGGAATACGAGACCGAGAAGCGGCACTACGCCCACGTGGACATGCCGGGGCATCGTGACTACATCAAGAACATGATCACCGGTGCGGCGCAGGTGGACGGGGCGATTTTGGTGGTGGCGGCGCCGGACGGGCCGATGCCGCAGACGCGCGAGCACGTGCTGTTGGCGCGGCAAGTGGAAGTGCCGAGCATCGTGGTGTTTCTGAACAAGGTGGACATGATGGACGACCCGGAGCTGCTGGAGCTGGTGGAGCTGGAGCTGCGGGAGTTGCTGAACAAGTATGGGTATCCTGGGGACACGACGCCGATCGTGCGGGGGAGCGCGCTGAAGGCGCTGGAGAGCACGTCGAAGGACCCGAACGCGCCGGAGTATGCGCCGATCTTGGAGCTGATGCGGACGGTGGATGAATACATCCCGACGCCGGTGCGCGCGGTGGACAAGCCGTTCATGATGCCGATCGAGGACGTGTTCAGCATCAAGGGGCGCGGGACGGTGGTGACAGGGCGCGTGGAGCGAGGGAAGCTGAAGGTGGGGGACACGGTGGAGATAGTGGGGCTGCGGGAGACGCGCAGCACGGTGGTGACCGGGCTGGAGATGTTCCACAAGGTGCTGGACGAGGCAGAGGCAGGGGACAACTGCGGGGTGCTGTTGCGCGGGATAGAGCGAGACGACGTGGAGCGCGGGATGGTGCTGGCGAAGCCGGGGAGCATCAAGCCGCACAGCGAGTTTGAGGCGCAAGTGTATGTGTTGAGGAAGGACGAGGGGGGTCGGCACAAGGCGTTCTTCAGCGGGTATCGGCCGCAGTTTTACATACGGACGATGGACGTGACCGGGGAGGTGCAGTTGCCGGAGGGGGTGGAGATGGTGATGCCCGGGGACAACGTGACGATGCGGGTGAAGCTGATCGCGCCGGTGGCGCTGGAGCAAGGCTCGCGCTTCGCTATCCGCGAGGGCGGCTTGACCGTCGGCGCAGGCACCATCACGAAAGTGTTCGAGTAAACCTGTGGCGCGCGTCGAGCCGTGTGTTATATTGGCCGCGCGCCACCACGAAGGGCAGTAGCTCAACTGGTAGAGCACTCGATTCCAAATCGAGCGGCTGCGGGTTCGAGTCCTGCCTGCCCTGTATAAACGAGTGCGGCGCTCCTCCGAAGCGTCCCTAGCAAACCATGGCAAACCAAGATGTCGTCGAGAAGAAGTCGAGCGGCCCAAGCGTGCTAGAGCCTGTGCGCGAGTTCGGGCGTGAAACGTTCGGCGAGCTGCGCAAGGTCCACTGGCCCACCCAAGCACAGGCACGCAATCTGACCGCCGTCGTTTTGGCGGTCACCGTGATCATGGCCGTGTTGTTGGGCATCTTTGACCTTCTCTTCGGTCGCTTGATCGAAGAGATCTTGGTCTCGAACCTGATCGCTATCGCTATTGCCGTGGTGATCGTGGCTTCCATCGTCGTGCTCATCGTTTTCGCCAATCGCAGCCAGCGGTAAGCACATCCATCCGAAGCCAGATGGAAACCGTGAACGAGTTTGAACAGCGCCCTGCGGCGGAATCGGTCAATCCGGATGTCCCCTCTACCCCAGCCGAGCCTAACCTCGAAGCGAGCACATCGCCTGAAGAGCTTGGCGCGACTGCGACGCCGGCGAATAACTTAGCGGAAGAGGAGACCCTTCCTTCCAACGTCGCTGCTTCGGATGTCTCGGCCATCTCTGACGACGAAGAAGAAGTAGTCGCTCGCCCACCGCGCAAGCGCGGACGAGCGACAAAGGGCGCGGCAAAGCCGGCGCGCGAGCGATTGCCCGATCCCGGCGACGGCAGCGGCTATGCTGCCCCCTATATGCCCGAAGGCGTGGACTCGCCGGATGAGCCTTTGTGGTATGTCATCCACTGCTATTCCGGTTACGAGAACAAAGTCAAACAGAACCTAGAGCAATTCATCGAGTCCATGGGCATGGCCGATCGCATCCTGGAAGTGGTTGTGCCGACCGAGGACGAGATCGAGGTTCGCGAAGGCAAGCGCCAGACCGTTGAGCGGCGCGTCTTTCCAGGCTACATCCTGGTGCGGATGAAGATGAGCGAGGAGACGTGGCAGGTGGTGCGCAACACCCCCGGCGTCACGCGCTTTGTCGGCATGGGCAATCGTCCCCAGCCACTGAGCCAACAAGAGGTTGACCAAATCCTCCGGCGCATGCAAGCCGAAGCGCCCAAGATCAAGGTCAACTTCCGCACCGGGCAGAAGGTGCGCATTACCGATGGTCCATTTGCCGACTTTATGGGCATCGTGGACAAAATAGATACCGAGCGAGCCAAAGTCACCGTGTTGGTTTCGTTCTTTGGCCGCGAAACCCCTGTTGAACTGGATTTCTTACAAGTGGAGAGGATGTAAGTAGGTCAAGCGTGGGAGAGCATTCCCTGCTCGTTCACACCACAAGGAGCTTGAAGATGGCCAAGAAGATCAAATCCGTCGTTAGCATCCAAATAGAGGCAGGCAAAGCCAGCCCTGCGCCTCCGATTGGCCCATCGCTGGCCCCGCACGGCATCAACCTGATGATGTTCTGTAAGGAATACAACGCGCGGACTGCTTCAATGGCTGGCTACATCATCCCGGCCAAAATCACCGTATACACCGACAACTCGTTCACCTTCACCTTGGGCACACCGCCCACTGCCCAGTTGATCCGCAAAGCGGCAGGCATTGAGAAAGGATCACCCACGCCGAACCGCAACAAGGTCGGCAAGATCACCATGGCCCAGGTGAAGGAGATCGCCGAGATGAAGATGAAGGACCTGAACGCAGTCAATCTAGAAGGGGCGATGAAGCAAGTGATCGGCACCGCGCGCAGTATGGGCGTGGAGGTCGTGGAGGGGTAGTGAGTGCGTAGTGCGTATTACGTATTGCGTAGCGCGCGAGGACGGTAGAGCGATGGCGAAGACTGGCAAGAAGTATCTGGCTGCGGCACAGAAAGTGGACCGCAGCAAAGTGTATCCCCCGGTCGAGGCTGTGAAGTTGGTCAAGGAGACCAGCTTCACAAAGTTTGACGCAACCGTTGAATGTCACGTCCGGTTGGGCGTAGACCCACGCCAGGCCGATCAGCAGGTGCGTGGCGTAGTGGTCTTGCCCAACGGCCTGGGCAAGACGGTGCGCGTGCTGGTGTTTGCCCAAGGCGACGGCGCGCGCATCGCCCAGGAAGCCGGCGCAGACTTCGTGGCCGATAGCGACGAGTGGATCAAGAAGATTCAAGACGGCTTCACTGATTTCGACGTGGCCATCGCCACGCCCGACATGATGGGCAAGGTCGGTCGGCTCGGTAAGGTGCTCGGTCCGCGCGGATTGATGCCCAACCCCAAGGCCGGCACAGTCGTCCCCGCTGAGGACATCCCGCGGGTCATCAAAGAAGCCCGCGCTGGCCGCGTCGAGTTTCGGCTGGATAAAACCGGCAACTTGCACGTGCCGATGGGCAAGGCAAGCTTCAGCACAGAGGCGCTCACCGAGAACCTGGCCGCCTTCCTGGACGCGGTGAACAAGGCCAAGCCGGCTGCGGCCAAAGGCACCTACATTAGGCGCATCACCCTCGCCTCCACAATGGGGCCAGGGATTCGCGTCGATCCCAGCGTGCCGGCAAAGGCTGGGTGATCCGCCGTTGCCACGGCAACCCCGTGGCGCACTGGTCTGCTCGTCATCGTGGCGCGCTGCCGAAGCGCGCCACTTGCGCTTTTATCCACCCGCTGCACGCATGACAGATGCGGATTTTGCAGCGTGGAAGAGTGGGATGGGTAAGTGTGCCAAATGGCTACCGGGAGCATCGCACTAGGCGCGCTGATGACCGGCGCGGGGCTTTTTTCCCTCCTTCTGGCAGCGCTCTTTTTGCGCGGCCTGCGCAACCTGGCATCCGAGACCTTCCTGCCACGCTTAATGGCGCGCCGCTGGCCGCGCGCTGCCGGCACGATCATCACCGCTGAAGTCCATGAATCGCCCAAGAATCCCGAGGGCGTATCCTTTTATGAGCCAGTGGTGCGCTATGCCTACAGCGTCGGCGGACGTTCCTATGAGCAAAGCCAGCTTGATCTGGTCCCGACCGCCAGCTTGCCCAATAGGGCGCAGGCTGTCGTCGCGCGCTATCCGGTTGGCAGCGCGGTGACGGTCTATTACGACCCGCGCGCGCCACAGCGTGCCCTGATTGACCTCACCATCCGCCCCTATCACGTGTTCAGCGCGTTGTTCTTGTCTTTAGGCATCCCTGCGCTGTTGTGGATAGGTTTATCGCTCCTCGGCGCCGGCTTACAGTTGCTGCTGGCATCGAACTAAGCTGATAACATACCCGAACAAAACAGTCGCCAAGGTGGTATGCCATGAAAGGTCTAATCTTGAGCGGAGGGAAGGGGACGCGCTTGCGACCGCTCACCTTCACCAGCGCCAAGCAACTTATTCCGTTGGCCAATAAGCCGGTGCTCTTCCGCGTAATCCAGGCGATCCGCGATGCGGGGATTGACGACATCGGCATTGTGATCGCGCCGGAGACGGGTGCAGAGATCAAGAACGCGGTAGGCGACGGCGCACGCTGGGGCGCGCGGATCACCTACATCGTGCAGGACGAGCCGCGCGGGCTGGCCCACGCCGTCAAGATCAGCCGCGACTACATCGGCGATGTGCGCTTCGTCATGTTCCTGGGCGATAACTGCATCCAGGGTGGCATCCATCGCCTGATCGAGCAGTATGCGGCTTCGGACTACAACAGCCAGATCGTGCTGACGCGGGTGAGCGACCCGCGCCAGTATGGGGTGGCTGTGCTGCGCGAAGACGGCAGCATCGCTCAGCTCATCGAGAAGCCGGCCAACCCGCCCAGCGACCTGGCCCTGGTCGGGATCTACATGTTCGATAAGCACATCTTCGAGGCTGTGGAGGCCATCCAGCCTTCCTGGCGCAACGAGCTGGAGATCACCGACGCCATCCAGTGGCTGGTCACGCATGGCTATCAGGTATATCCATACGTGCATACCGGTTGGTGGGTGGACACCGGCAAGCGTGAGGACATGCTGGAGGCCAATGCCCTGGTTTTGGAGGAGCTGACCCCCTATAACGAGGGCGAGGTGGACGAGCGCTCAACCGTAGATTCGCGCGTGACGCTGGAGAAAGGCGCGCGCATCGTGAACAGCGTGGTGCGCGGGCCGGCGATCATCGGCGAGAACACGCGGATCATCAACAGCTACATCGGCCCATTCACCAGCATTGACCGCGAGTGCGTGATCGAGAACGCCGAGATCGAACGGAGCATTGTCCTCGAACAATGCCAGATCTCCAACATCCCCGCCCGCATCCACGACAGCCTGATCGGCCGCCGGTCGGTGATCACGCACGTAGCAAGCAAGCCAAGTGGCTATCGCCTGCTGCTGGGGGACTACAGCCAAGCTGGGCTGCCATGACGGCGCGCAATTTTGAAGACGTGATGGCGCATGTCCAGGCGCTGAATGTGCGCTTTGCCGAGCGCGCGCCGCGCCACGACCGCGAGGGGACATTTGCCTTTGAGAACGTGGAAGACCTGCGCGCCGCTGGCCTGCCACGACTGCCCGTGCCCGTTGCGCTGGGTGGCGACGGATTCACCCTCTTTCAATGCGTCCAAATACTGCGGCACATCGCGCGCGCCGACGCCAGCACTGCGCTGGGCCTGGCGATGCACTTCCATGTCGTTGGAACGCTGGCTGAGACGCGCACCTGGCCGGAAGCGGCCTTCACGCGCCTGTGCCAGGAGATCGTTCGCGATGGCGCGTTGGTCAACAGCGCAGCCAGCGAGCCGGAGATGGGCAGCCCCTCGCGCGGCGGCTTGCCGGCCACGATCGCTGTGCGCGTGCCGGGTGGATTTGTGCTCAGTGGCTGTAAGCGCTGGGTAACTTACGCGCCGGCCCTGCGCTACTTCCTGGTCACCGCGCAGCTCGACGGCGGCATTGGCGTCTTCGCCGTAGCAAGTGATGCGCCGGGGCTGACGCTGATTGACAACTGGGGCCATAGCCTCAGCCTGCGCGCCAGCGGCTCGTTCGACGTGCAGTTGAAGGATGTCTTTGTGCCGGCAGAATGGCACGTCGAGCAGCGCGAAGCCGGCCAACCCAAGCGTGGCGGCTTGCCCGCCGGCTGGCCGACCTGCGCGTTCGCCGCTGTCTATCTCGGCGTGGGTGAGGGCGCTTTAATGGCGCTGGTGGATTACGCTTGGCAGCGGACGCCCACTGCGCTGGGCAAGCCCATCGCCGAGCTGCCCAACCTACAGCGGAGCGTTGGGCAGATGGACATCGCGCTGCGCGCGGCCCGTGCAGTGCTAGAAGAAACCGCTCGTCGCTGGTCCGAACACCCTGAAGCCCGTGCAGAGATGGAGGCAGACCTGGCTACAGCCAAGCACTTGTGTACGAACGCAGCGATCACCGTGACCGACATCGCGTTGCGAGCCGCCGGTGCCAGCGGGCTAGAGCCTACCCTGCCGCTGGAGCGTTACTTCCGTGATGCGCGCGCCGGCCTGATGCATCCACCCCAAGATGACCGTGCATTAGAGGTGATCGGCAAACACGTCTTGACGAGAAAGCCGCGGTAAGTCCCTGTCTCCCCTCTCACTCGCGAGATGCCCCCAACGGGACTCGAACCCGTGTTTCGGCCTTGAAAGGGCCGCGTCCTAACCGCTAGACGATGGGGGCTATACAAGTAGATTTTAACACGCTAGCTGGGTGCATTCCCCAACAGGGGCAAAGCCATCTCCGGCGATGCATTGGTCTATCCCGCAGGTTGGCGCAGCCTGTGGGAAAGTAAAAGGACGCATCTGTCATGCTGAGCGCGCAGCGAAGCATCTAAACTCGCGCCCAATCACATCCCTGCGAAGTCACTGATCCCGCGCCTCACTGTCATGCCGATCGCCTTATCATTCCCCGCCTGCGCCCCCTTTCATTCCCCCGCTCGCGCCACAGAATTGATTAAAATAAAGGGTGCGCGGAGAGGTAGCATAGCCCGGTCTAATGCGCGCGCCTGGAGAGCGCGTGGGCCTGAACAAGGCCTCGCAGGTTCAAATCCTGTCCTCTCCGCCTTCTTTATTCCCCCAACACGCTGCCAGCGAAGGCCGGATGGCCGCGCAGGAAGGCGCCGGCGTCGGTCGCCTGCCGGCCCTCCAACTGCACACTGATCAGCCGCAGCAGGCTATCGCCGCAGCGCACATATACGCTTCCATCGCGCACGATCACCGTCCCAGCCTGCTGTGCGCCGTCTGAGCAGGCGTTGTCCAGCGCTGCGCGCAGCACCTTGAACTGCCGGCCCTGCCAGGAGGTATATGCCCCTGGCCAAGGCGTCATCGCCCGCACATGTCGCTCTATCACATGAGCCGGCTGCGACCAGTCTATCCGCCCGTCCTCCTTCTTCAAGCGCGGGGCGAAGGTCACCTGCGACTCATCTTGCCGCTGAGGGACTATTTCGCCGGCCAGCCAGCGCGGCAGCGTTTCGACCAACAGCGCCGCCCCCAGCGTTGCCAGTCGTGCGCTCAGCGCGCCGGCGGTCTCATCCGGCCCGATCGGCGTCTCACGCTGAGCAAGGATCGGACCAGCGTCCAGTCCCGCCTCCATCAGCATGATCGTCACGCCGGTATGCGCGTCGCCGGCCGCTATCGCCGCGCTCACCGGCGCTGCCCCGCGCCAACGGGGCAGCAGCGAGGCATGGACGTTCACGCAGCCATGTCGAGGCAGGTCGAGCACGTCTTGGCGCAGGATTTGGCCGAAGGCAGCCACGACGATCACATCTGGCGCCAGCGCGCGCAGTTGCGCCACTACCTCCGGGGGTTTCAGCGAGGCCGGCTGGAGCACGTTCAGCCCGCGCTGTTGGGCGAACTGTTTGACCGGCGAAGGGCGCACCTGCTGGCCACGGCCAACCGGCGCGTCGGGTTGGGTGACCACCGCGACCACCTCATAGTTCGCCTCGAGCAGGGCAGCCAGCGACGGCAGCGCGAACTCAGGCGTACCCATAAAGATCACTCTGGCCATATCTCAATTTTCGTCTATGATGCCCGCGCATCGTGCACATCGTCCTCGGCGCTTATCTGCTGAGTGGGACGCCCGGCTATCGCCAGGCCGGCATCCACCAGTACATCAAGCACCTGCTATACAGCCTGGCAGATAGCCAGTCCCAACCGGATTGGCGCTTCACTGCCCTGGTTAGCCCAACAGCACTTGCCGAGGGGCCTGTGCGCCTTGCCCTCCAACCAGCCCGCTGCTCTACTGAGCATCCCCTTGTGCGCGTCATCGTTGAGCAGCTTGACACTCCCCATCTCTTGCGTCAGTTAGGCGCCGATCTCTACCACGGCCTAGGCTTTGCCGTCCCGCTGCGCGCGCCTTGCCCGACTGTGGTCACCGTCTTCGATCTGAGCTTCATCACCCATCCTCAGGCTCACCGCAGGTTCAGCCGTTGGTACTTGGCCCGCTTTACCCGCTGGTCCTGCTGGCGCGCCGCGCGCGTGATCGCCATCAGCGAGTGGACCAAGCGGGAGCTGGTGCGCCACTTTGGCTTGCCGGCTGAGCGAATTGACGTGACGCCGTTGGGCGTAGATCACGACCACTTTCGGCCACCACCCGCTGAGCAAGTCGCGGCTTTTCGTGCTCGACACGGCATCGGCGAGGCCAGCATCTTCTATCTGGGTAGCCTAGAGCCGCGCAAGAACCTGCCACGACTGATTGAGGCATTCGCTCGACTCTGCGCTGGCCACCCCGACCTGCCGGCTACCTTGTTCATCGGCGGCAGCCCAGCCTGGAAGTATGAACCTATCGTGGCGCGGGTTCGCGCTCTGGGCTTGGATGAGCGCGTCCGCCTGATCGGTCGAGTGAGCGCCGAGGAATTGCCGCTGTGGTATGCCGCCTGTGCGGTGATGGCCTATCCCTCGCTCTACGAGGGCTTTGGCCTGCCGCCGCTGGAGGCCATGGCTTGCGGGACGCCGGTGGTTGCTTCCAACGCCGCAGCCTTGCCCGAGGTCATCGGCGATGCCGGCCTGCTCGTCGCGCCGACCGACGTCACCGGCTTGGCCAATGCGCTGTGGCGCGTGTTAAGTGACCCTGACCTGCGTGCTGGGCTGCAGGCGAAGGGGTTAGCCCGCGCTACGCGCTTCACCTGGGCACGCACCGCTGCGCTTACCCTGGAGAGTTACCGCCGCGCGCTTGCCAGCCTGCCTTCTCGCTAGTGCGCTCCATGCGCGCATGCGATCGGAGAATGACTCCAGCGCTGATCGCTTTTGACCAGCATGCAGCGTCAGCCGGCAAGCCTCCTTGATTACAGCCGCCCTGACAATTGTTGTCACGGTGTTTCAGAGGGCAGCGCAAATGCTTGCTGTGCGTTCGAGCCGGGGTGTAGCAGTCAGCGCCTAGAGAGAGTCTTTGCCGAAGTAAAGCCGCGCAGCGTTGCGATGCAGGATGTCCCAGGCAGCCTGATCCGCCTCTTGCGCGGTCAGGTCGCCATCAGTCACCGCTTGCGAGAGCGCCTCTGCGATGACAGAACGCCCGCAGCGCGCGCCCAAATAGAACGTCTCTGGGATCAAATGAGCGTCTGTCGAGAACA
>Ga0209809_1001974_pt1 | contig 15417 bp, 9 predicted proteins | sample YNPMSTMetaG_FD_186172 | JGI IMG/M metagenome (GOLD analysis project Ga0209809, IMG submission 186172) | Anoxygenic and chlorotrophic microbial mat microbial communities from Yellowstone National Park, USA - YNP MS-T MetaG (SPAdes) (version 2) ... | reverse complement strand
AAGATGCCCTTGCTCCCAGGAGAAATGTGAACACTTACTGCGGGCGCGACAACCGGTTCGCACCGGGAAAGGCGGCAGACAACGCATGGATTGCCTGTTGCAGATCGGCGAAGGTTTTCATGTCGAGCGCGACCCCCAGCCCCACAACCGTCTGCGCAACTTCGGGACGGATCCCGACCAGGATGACCTGCGCGCCGAGCAAACGCACTGCATCCGCCGCCTGGAGGATCATGCGCGCGACCTGCGTATCGATCAGCGGAACGCCGGTCACATCGAAGATCACCTGCTGCGCCCGCTCGCGCTCCACTGCGCGCAGCACATTGGCGACAAACACGGCAGCGCGCGATTCATCGATCGCGCCCACCAGGGGAGCGACGAGAACCCCTGGCAGCACCGGCAAAACCGGCGCGCTTAACGCACGAATCGTCGCCTGACTTGCCCGGAGATCGGCGAGCGCCTGCTGTAACTGCGCCTCGCGCTGCTCAACCGTGCGCAGCGCTTCCTGAAGCCCGGCAGTACGTTCGTTGACCGTTGCTTCGAGCGAATCGCGCACCTGTTCGAGTTCTCGCTCACGCGCCAGCGCTGCCGTGAGCGATTGACGCAATACCGGACCGAACAGGGCAATGATGGTCGTCACCACAAAGAGGACGAGCAAAAATAGAGCAACTGCAACGATGGTCAGATCGCCCGGCGGTTGTACCATTGTCGTGAACGGGGCGATCACCGGATGGACCAGGAAGATCGCCGCTGCGATCAGGGCGCTCGCTGCCGCGATCAGAAGCAACGGGCGCGTTTCGATCAGCAAACCGGTCAGAATGACCGGTATGAACATTACCGGTAAGAAAGGCGTCGCTGCCGGATAGCCGTAGATGACCGTCACGAAAAACACTGCTACGGTTAAACCGGTAGATAGAACCAGGACTGCAAGGCGAAAGTAGCCACGATGCAGCACTGCCACCCCTGTCAGACTGGTCAGCATGACCAGCACGGCGCCACCGGCAGGAACTCCGCCGGTTGGGTTAACGCCGAGCACGGCGAGAAAGACGATGAACGCAACCAGCGCTGCGACGCTGATTGCGATCAGGATCATCTGGAGCGCCGGCGCCTGCCGACGTTCGATGGGATCGGTTGATGCAATGAGAAATTGGCGCATATCCGTCTGCATACTATCTCCGCTGCACAATGTTGAGCGTTCCGACGATTCCGGGCATCATCGTTATGGTTTGGTTCCAGCACCATATCCTGATTCTGTCTGGATACATCACTCAATGGTGAGGCAGAACCGGGGATATGCGCCTCCATCGAACGAAATTGCCCAAGTTGCACGGGCGCGCATCAATGGGCAATTCGGGATACCAGTATGATGCAACGCTGCTCCTGTTGTCAAGATAGTTTTGTCGAACGTCACAAACGCACCGCACAGACAGGCACGGTGTGTAACCTTTCGCGGAGTGGTGCATTTCAAGAGTGACACAACCCTGTCATCGGAAACAGAAAGGAGATCACCCATGTTCACGAAGAATGAAGGTCCTCTGGATCGCGGTATTCGCGCCGTAGTGGGCGCGCTGGCGCTTATCGCCGGATTCACGATGCTGAGCGGCATCTGGCAGATCGTTGCTGGCGCGGTAGGGCTTGTGCTGCTCGTTACGGCGGCAATCGGCATCTGCCCGCTCTACTCGGTGCTGCGTATCAACACCTGCCCGGTGAAGCCTGAGGTTAAGGGTTAGACGTTAAGGGTTACTGTGTCGGGCCGTCGAGGTTTTACCCGTGAGTGATGTTCGCTCCGAAGCATCACTCGCGGATAGAACGCAGAGCGATCACAAAGGTGGACCTCGACGGCCTTCTGGCTGGTTTCCCCGTTTATCGAAGTCTGTTCAAGAACGTTCGCTCCGGCAACGGTACCCTCTCAAGTCACATCCTGACTTCGCCCAGAATCGACGGTAGCCTGTACACCCCTGTTTGAAAAGCATTGCCTTTAGCGCCTGTCCAAACACCGGACGGTCAGGCGCTATTGCGAGAAAAGCGAAGCGATCTCCCGGTTTTGGACAGACGCTATGATGCGTGCATATGCTCTTGTTCGCGCACGGATGAGGGTGCAGAGAGGGGGAAGAACGGCGGCGGTTCACCGACGCAGGTAATAGCCAGGCGCTGAGCGGCACGGGTGAATGCCATATACAGCTGGCGCGTATTGTTGCGAATCAGATCGGCGCGTTCTTCTTCGGACAGGAGCGGGCTCTGTTCCGCCTGATACAGGCGGTGTACGCCCATCACAAAGACGATCGGGCTTTCGAGACCGGTGGCGGCGTTCATCGTGCAAACCCGCAGATGTTTCCCTGGCGGGACTTTCTTCGGATCGGCAATCGCAGCGCTCCCAAACTCCCGTCGCAGGCGTTCCAGCATCCGATCAACGCCCTGCCAGTCGGGGTGGATCACCAGCATATGCTCCAACGGTACGCCTCGTTCACGTAGCGCGCGAATCTCGTGAATAACACGGGTCACTTCGTCCTGCTCACTGTCGAGCACGATGACCTGCGGTGGTTCATTGTGCGCTTGAGGCGCGGCGCGTGCGATGATCGCTTCTTCATCATCAGGCAACCGCATCTGATACATGCGGGAAGCAAAGTCGAGAATGGCGGGAGACGTGCGATATGATCGGTGGAGACGCAGGGAACGTCCGCGCACCTCCAATCCAGCATCCTTCCACGACTGCCCGCGCCGCAAAAATCCCTGGGTCGGGTCGGCGACGAGGAACAGATGACCGGCGGGCTTAAGGATCAGTTTAATGATCTCAAACCAGATCGGCGCAAAGAACTGCGCTTCGTCGATCAGAATAAAATCATACGGCTCAACCAGGAGTCGTCCTTCCACAAGGGCGCGCCAGATACGGCGCGGGACATCACCCCAATCCAGGCGACCTCGATCTTTTATCTGATCATTGTACGCCAGCATAGCGTCAAACATCCGGTTGCGCATGGCTTCGTTCAAGCCGAAACCTCGCCCTGACCGATTGGCGGCAAGATATTCCCGACGCGTGCTCAATAACCGATCCTTGAACCAATCGATCTCTTCCTGTAACATCCGTTCGGATATCGACGTATCCGCCAGGTGCTGACGCCACACATTGGCGATGACCGATGCGCGCTCGCGTTCGTGGATCACGATCCATCGCTCATCCGACGGCTTATATTGCCAGCACCACTGGTGAAAGGTTCGCCACTCGACGCCTGTATCGCCATTCGTGAGCCGCCGGTAGCGCGCCTCGAGGTCGCGGATCAGCGGACGATTGAACGTCAACACGAGAATGCGCTTCTGTGGAAAATACTGCCGCAACAGACGGGCGCGATACACGACCAGCAGCGATTTGCCGCTGCCAGCCACACCGCTGACCTGCCGCACCCCCATGTCGCGGCTCGCATTATCGGCTTCGTCTGAAAGTTCCAGATCAACTTTGAGCGCCCATTCCTGCGTCGGGCTGAGGAGATAGTCGGTCAACCCGGCGGACGTGTCACGGCGCTGACGGACGGTCATCGTTGCGGGGATGACCACCTCAGGCGAGAAGGCTGCGCGCAGGACATCGATCTGATCGTGCGTCAGGGGGGCGCCGAGATGCGCTTCGATCCAGGCGGGAAACCGCTCAGGACTCAGATCCTCGCGCCCGGCTGCCCAGACGCCCGACGGAAGCGCGTGGCGCAGATCGCCAGAGGAGATATTCGGAAAGAGAACCACACCGGGAACCTGTTCGGGAGATGGCGCGCCCTCGCGTGCGCTGAGTGCAGACCAGAACTGTCGGAACGCTTCCTGCTCTGCGCTGCCGAACACGATGCCGCCAGCGAACAACTGACCTTGCAGGGCGTGTTGCGCGTCCTGCGGCGTCGCTGTCGAAACTTTGATGATCAGAAATCGCCCGGAGCGGTGGCGCACCAGAAAATCAGGTTCAGGCGCACCGCCGATGACAAGCCGCTGCCAGACGGCGTAATCGTCGTCCGGCAACGAGCGTTTCAACAATCGAAAGACCTTCCCGGTTTCTGGAGGCAGCATACCCGCAGGTTTTTCAGGAAACATGGCAGCCATAGGTTGCACCTGCACCACAAACGCACATTGTTCCTGCACTACATACTACCGCACGTGGGGGGCGATACGATACGCACACGATGCGATCAAATCTCGCAATTGCTCAATCAACGCCTGATACTCGAGATGTTCCGGCGCCACGGCAAGAAGATGGCTGCTTCCCACAATGATAAGTTTCACCCTCGCGCGGGTGATGGCGACGTTCAACCGTTCCGGTTGCAGGAAGAAATCGGCGATCCCGGCGGCAAACGCCGGATTCGAGGTTGTCAGCGACAGCAAGATGACATCGCGCTCCTGCCCTTGCATCCGTTCGACGGTATCAACAATAATCTTCCGCCGTTGTTCGCTGTCGGGAGGCATGGAGTGAAGCAGATTGCGAATGGTGCGCGCCTGCGCCCGGTACGGCGTGACGACGCCAATTTCGTCGGGTTTGACGCCGCATGCCAGCAGTTCAGCGATCAGATCACAGATCAGGCTCGCCTCCGCCATGCTGCTTGTAGTGGCATTGCGATGGTGCAGATCGACAAACACTTTTGGCGCTTCCGGGTCAAGAATAGTCTCGAAGCGCGTTGGCTGTCGCATATACGCAACCCTACGTTGAGCAATCTCTTTCGACGCACACCGGAGTTGACCGTCGTAGTACTGCTGGCTGGGCCATTCGGTCAGTTCAGCGTTCATGCGATAGGTTTCGTCGAGCATCGTGTCGAACCGTCGCCCGACAAGCGCGCCGAACACTGAGGCGCGGAGCCATGCCTCCTTGTGCCGCGCGGTCAGAACCGGCGGCAACTGTTTGTGATCGCCGATGAAAATATACCGTTTTGCGACCAGCATTCCCATAATAGCGAGAGGCATGGTAATCTGACTGGCTTCATCGAAGATCACCGTGTCGAACTCAACGCCGTTGAGCCGCTGCGTGCGCGTTGCAAACAGCGTGGCGCCAATTGCATACCCGCCGCTCAACTCAGCAAGCGGCGACCCTTCGAACGTCTCGTAGTTCCGAACATCTGCACCTTCGCTGGCGCTTGCCTGACGCCCGATTTTGCAGAACGACGCCAGCGCTGCATCACCGAGACGATCCAGTTCAGCCAGCTTTTCCAGCGCGTTGTTGATCGCCCGGTGCGTGAACGCGGTTACGAACACACGCTCGCCATCCTCGACGAGCAGTTGCACAAGACGCGCAAGCACGAGCGTCTTGCCTGTTCCGGGAGGTCCCTGGATCAGCCAGGTCAGGTTGGTTGCATAAGCATTTGCCAGCGCCTCACACTGCGTCGCGTTCAACCCCCACTGCTCTGCGCGCTCATATGCACGCTCATAGCGGGCATAGTCGAGCGTCGGGTTCACCTGACCCATCAGAAGGGGCAGGATGCGCTGCTGACCGACTGCTGTCCCGGCAGTCTGATCAAGTGCGTCGAGGATGTACGGACTGAAGTCGACATAGCCGTAATCCAGCACCCATCCGGTGCGCTGGTGCAGGATTCGTCCCCAATTGACGCCGGGATCGTCGGTCGAGACCAGGAGGCGCGTTTCGTCATCGACTTCGAGCGTACAGGGGACGCGCGGCTCCTCGAAGGGATTGCCGCGGTTCAGCAGCAGGATATCACCTTCACGGAAACGAGAGACGTTGCGGTTGCAGGCAAGTTCGACGATCCCTTCCGGCGTGATGGAAACGACCTGCACCCCTTCAATGGCGTCTCCCTGGGCTACGCGCTCGGAGATCGGCTTCGACCAGGTTTGCACGATCTGCTGGCGCTGACTGTCGGCTTCGTCGAGCACGAGACGACGCAGTCGGCGAAGGAAATCGGTGGATGATGCAGAATGCTCTGATGCGGTCACAGGATACTGCACGCCTTGTGCGGTTGTCATGCCGGGTCGCGTGTGTCATTACAAAATGTGCAGCCGCACTGCATCAGTGTACTGTGAGTACAGGCGTGATGTCAAGTATTTCTTGAGTTGCTGCGCCGTTGCAGGGTAATTGCAGGCGTCGGTCGCTGATGCACCATATGTGCAACCGGTCACGACTGCGCCTTTTCTGAGAGATTCGCTGATATCTGTAACGAAACGAACGCCAGCAACGTCAAACACTGGCGCGCATTGGGGTAGCGAAGGACTGACGAGGATTCGTCCTGCATACGCCGACAACGCACATTATCAGGCGAAGACCTGCTTGAGCAAGGGTAAAATCTCGTCAGCGGCGCGCTTGCCAGAGTGGAGGTTGCAGATCGAGGATGTCAGCGCATGCTGAAAGTGGTATGTTTGTCAGTGTGGCCAGCAAAAGTTAGAGAAATTCACGACGACTCACGAGGGCCTCTCAATCCGTGTTCCAGTCTGGCTCAGACGTGTGCTTCGCTACGCATCAAGCCACGTTTCGTTTTTGGCATTCTCTGCGTTCTCGGCGTCTCAGCGGTGCGTTTTTGCAGTAAAGTCATGATCTGGCAGATTCTGACCCTCCCGCCAGCCGACAGCCGACGGGAGGGTGTCCTGCTCAAGCCTTCGATCCTTAACCCAACATCTCTACCGACACCGTCCGATTATACTTCTGTTTGCGGCGAATGTCGCGCAGGGCGCGCCGGTTGCGGTAGACGGTGATGAGGACCGGGGTGTACCCCTTGTCATTGATGACGAGGGTGGCGCCTTCCAGATGATGATATTTTTGAAATATCGCCCGGTCGTCCGGGATGTCCCGCCGCCCCAGGAAAATGTGCAGCGCACCGCCGCTGCGAATGCGACGACCATGTCGCATGATGAAAGCCACTTCGTCGTCCGTCAGGTTGCGTTGCGCCTGTCGCACGCGCGCGTGATTGCTTTTGGCGATCATGGCTGCCTCCTCCTGTCTGGATGCGGCGCTCGCTTTGTCTTGAGATACGCAGCGTCTGCACCGCGTGTTGCGCTCAGCATAGCGCTCGTTTATGAACACGATAAGACAGAGGCGCGCCCGTTTTTTCATCTTCAGCGGTTGACAATTGCAGCAGCGTGTGTTAAGAACTAAGAACCGAGAACTGAGAACCGAGAACTGAGAACCGACGGGCGCCGAGGGGGATGGTGCAGTTGAGGCTCTGGCGGTCTGACAAAGGCGGTTGATGCGATGGCACAGGAACGTTCCTGGTATGAGGTGGTTCAGGAGTGTCAGGCGCGCGTCGTCCGCATCCGCGCGGTGTTGACGACAGGCGGCACGCTGACGCCTGAACTTCAGTCCGACCTTGATGCCGTCATTCTTGCGATGCGCAACTGGCTCATTGGTCGCGTACGGCAGTATGGATTGACTGAGGATGCGTTCGGCGATGTTTTGCTCGCGGTTATCGAGCAACTTCACCGCGATCTGCGCAGTCCAGGCTTCGGCAGTATGGAGCGCAAGTTCGGCGCGTATATCACTTCGACGGTCAACCGCATTCTCTTCGAGCGAAGAAAAACAGATCAAACCAACCCCTTATCTTTTCTTAGTCTGGATGCACCGACGGGCGATGATGGTCTGCCGCTTCATCGCATGATTGAAGACAAAACGCTGGAACAGCACGCTGATGCATACCAGGAAGAACAGATCCGCGCCCGACTCGATGCGGCTATCGCCAGACTGCCCGTGATCGAACGTCAGGTTGTCACCCTGCGTCTTGATGGTGTTGCGAGCGTGGATATCGCCCGGCAGTTCGGCATGTCGCCTGCAAATGTCACGCACATTCATCATCGCGCGGTCAAAAGACTGAAACAGATTCTGACCGGCGAGGGGGCGTTATGAAAGACCGTTCGTATTTCATCGAGGCGGCGCTGCGCTATGAGGAACTGCTTGAGTCTGGCCAGATCATCAGTCTCGATGCGTTTGTGGCGCAGGAACCGCCGGAAGTGCGCGAGGAGTTGCGCGCGTTTCTCGAATTCAATCTGACGCTCGGTGAACCGGATGAGCCGGTGGCGCCGACGGCGACGGAGGAAGCGCTTGCCGATCGCGCGCTGGCGCTGGCGCACGCTGCCTGGGAGCGTGAACTCCGCGGCGAACCGACGCGAAATCTGACCGATCTCCGCCGGGAGCGACAGTTGAGCGTCGGGCGTCTGGCGCGACAACTGACTCTGCCGGTCAGTTTGCTGGCGCGTCTGGAGCGCGGCAAGGTGCGCGCAACCACCATTCCAGAGCGGTTGATCGAGCGTCTTGCCGATGCGTTGCACACACCGGTCGCTACAATCCGGGCAGCGCTGCTGGCGCCGCCGCCGGTCAGCGCTTCAGCCCGGTTGCACGCCGATGATGGCATCATCGAGCCGGAAGAGCCGACGGTCAGTTTTGCGCAGGCATTTGTTGACAGTGCGCCAACTGAGGAAGAGCGCGCTGCCTGGTCTGATGTGCTATGAGCGTTCGCCGACAACAGATCCGCGCTGCGGCTTGTGATGTGCGCCGCTCCTACTATGAGCGCGTCGGCAGTGATGATCTCAACCATCCGCTGTCGCTTGATACCCTTGTAGAGGAAATCTGGGGATTGACGGTCATCCGGGATGTGCTCGCCGCCGGTATTCAGGGGAAGGTCGAGCCGGAACACGACGTCATCCGGGTGCAGCGCGATCTTTCACCGACCCGTCAGCGCTTCGTGATTGCCCACGAGATTGGTCATGTGCACCTCGAAGGGTTGGATGCCGGCCCGTTCCGCGATACCGACGAAACGCTCGATGAGTGTGCCGCAGGCGCCGACGATGAGACGGCGGTTCGCTCGTACAACCGGCGCGAGCGCCGCGAACAGGAGGCGAACCTGTTTGCGCTTGAATTGCTTGTGCCGGCGGAGGAACTCTGGCAGGCGGTTCAGCAGGCGGACTGGAGCATTGAGTCGCTTGCGGCGCGGTTTGCCGTCTCAACCGATGCCATCCGCGCGCAACTGGTGAATGTCTGCTGTCTCGATCCGCTGACACCACCCGACGGATCGACCGTTACCCGACATACGTCGTTCACGCCGGACCCGGAGCAACAGGCGGCAGTCGATGCGCCGCTGCCGCTGCTGCTTGCGGCTGGACCGGGTACCGGGAAGACGCGCAGCATTGTGGCGAAGTATGTGTCACTGGTGCATCAGGGGGTCGATCCGGCATCGATCCTGGCGCTGACGTTTTCGAACAGGGCGGCGGAGGAGATGCGCGAGCGGATCATTGCTGCACTGCGTCAGGCAGCGCCACGCCTTGCCGGACGTGTGGAGATCAGTACGTTTCACTCATGGGGGCTGAATATCCTGCGCATCTACGGGGCGCGACTGGGGTTGCCGGCGGATGTGCGGCTTCTCGATACTGCCGATCTCTTTCTTCTGCTCTCGAAGCGCCTGGACGATCTGCGCCTGGCGTATTTCAAGGATCTGCGCGAACCGACCCGTCATCTGGTGACGATTATTCAGGCGATCAGCCGGATCAAGGATGAACTGTGGTCGCCGGAAGAGTTCGCGCGTGCGGCGGAGCAGGAAGCGGAGCGTCTGATCAGACAGGCGGAACAGGATCATCCCGGTGTTTCCCGCAAAGCGACAGAGGCGCGCGAGCGCGCGGTGCGACGGGCGACCGCGTTACGCGAACTGGCACAGATCTACCCGCGCTACGAAGCGATCCTGCGCGAGGCGGGCGCACTGGACTATGGCGATCTGATTGTGTTACCGGTGAGGGCGCTGCACGATCCGGCAATCGCTGCCGATCTCCGTCGGCGTTACCACTACCTTCTGGTCGATGAATTTCAGGATATCAACTACGCTTCGGGCGAGTTGATCCGGCTGCTCGATGGTGGACGCGGACGGGTGTGGGCGGTCGGCGATGCCTGGCAGAGCATCTATCGCTTTCGCGGCGCATCGGCGGCCAATCTCGATGAGTTCCTGCACCATTACCCGACGGCGCAGGTTCGCTATCTGACGCGCAACTACCGCTCGTTGCAACCGATCCTCGATGCCAGCGCCGCAGTGATGGTCAGCGATCCTCGCGCTGCAACCCGTCCGTTGCTGCAGGCGCAACGCACCGGCGGCGGTCACGCGGTTATCGAACTGGTTGCACCGCGCAGCCAGGATGAGTATGCGGCGATTGCGCACGACATTCTGCGCCGGGTGCGATCCGGTCGAGGCAGGAGATTGCCGCGCTGTACCGTGCAACTGCGGATGCTGCACTGCCGGAAGATGCGACGTGCACTGCGTCGTCCACCCCTGTTCATTCGTCGCTGGCGTTTCCACGACCATGCAGTGCTCTGCCGCACCCACGAACAGGCAAGCACAATTGCTGCTGTGCTTGAAACGCATGGAATCCCGGTCGATCATCCGGGCAACGTGTTCGAGGCGTCAGAGGTGAAGGATGTCCTGGCAATCTGCGCCCAGATCGGATCGACGAACAGCGCCGGTCTGCTGCGAGCGTTGACGATGCCCGATCACCGTCTTGATCCCAACGACCTCAACCTGCTTGTCAGTCTGGCGCGACAGACGCAACAGGCGCTTCCACGCGCCGCTCGCGATCCGGCGGTTCTTGCGCAGTTGAGTGAAACCGCCCGACAGACGCTCACACGGGTTCAGACTATCGTCGAAACGCTGGAGAGAGAAGCGGATGTCTGGCACGCGCTGACGACCTATCTATTCGAGCAGAGTCAGACGATGCGGCAACGGTTGAACCGCGCTGCACGGGGTGAGTATGCCGCACAACGGGAACTCGCCACACTCGGTCAGTTGATTGCGATTGCGCGCAACTTTGTGCGTCTTGCGACACCGGAGGAGAGCGGTGCGCCGCACTTCATTGCCTACATTCGCGCATTGCGCGCTGCCGGTGTGCAACCACGACCGTTGATCGGCGGGCAGGCGGATGCCGTGCGGGTCATGACCGTCCACGCTGCAAAGGGGCTGGAGTTTCCAATTGTGTATGTACCGGGATTGCAGGAGGGACGCTTCCCGGTGCGGGGCAATCAGCGTGGATTGTCATTGCCTGCCGGTCTTATTCGCGGTTCGGTCGAGCCTGAAGACCGGGAGGAGCGCTACCTTCTCTACGTGGCGATGACTCGCGCACGTGACCGGTTGGTGCTCAGTCGCGCACTGACGCGGGGCAATGGCGAGAGACCGGCGGAACGTTCTTCACTGTTACCCGGCGATGGTCTCGGGAATGGCGCGCCCTGGACTGTTCGATCGGTCGTCGGCGCGGCAACCTGTCCGAATCCAGCGCCTGCGATGCGGCTGCACGACACACCAGCGCCGCGTATGCCGTTACCGGCTTCGAGTATCGATCTCGACGGTTGCAAACGGCGCTTTCTGTATCAGTACGTATATCAGTTGTACGACGATCTTTCGCCGTTTTTACGTATGCATCAGGCAATCCGCGAATGCGTCAGGACGCTGACGGAACAGGCGCGTGCGGGTGTTCTGCCTGCCGATGACGATGCAGTACGATCGCTGGTATTCGGTCAGTTGCAGCGGTATGAACTCGACACGGTGCTCTACGCCGAAGACTATGCCACCGAGACGTTACAGCACGTTCAGGTGGTGTGGAATGACCTGCGAAGCGGGCGAATCGCGCCTGAGCGGGTAGACCGGCGCGTGCTGGTGCGGCGACCGGCTGGGGTGATCGAAGTGCGGATTGATCGAGAGGAGACGCAGGACGGAGTGACGCGGTGGGTATGGGTGCGGCCCGGTGCGCCGCGTGGCGATGATCATCTCTCGGAGCGTATGATCCTGTATGCGCTGGCGCGTCAGGAAGTGGGTCATCCTCCTGATGAACTTGCGATTGCCTTTACGGGAACAGGCGAGACAGTGCGGGTCACACACTCCGAGCGGGTGCTGGCGAACCATACGGCAAAGATTGATCGCCTGCTTGAAGCCATGCGCGAGCAACACTGGGAACCGTCGTTTGGTCCACAGTGCGACACCTGCCCTTTCAACCTGATCTGTCCGGTATAAACGGTTGAACGTTGAACGTTCCAACGTTCAACGTTCAACGTTCAACGCTTCCATTATGGCACCGGTGCGATCCGCAGTTCAAACGCGCCGACGCCCTCATTTTTATCGCTGCCGACGATCAAGCGGTAGACGCCGGTTTCTGGAAGGGTCTGCTCTCCAGGATCGCCGCACCCCAGACAGGTGCTGAACACCTCCGCCCCGGAAGGTGCGCGCAGCGTCATCGTCAACTGCCCCACTGCCGGATCGCGTCTGGAGACCGTTACGATAATTTTCTGACCGGCCTGCGCCTCGAAAAGATACACATTTTTAGCGCCGGGGGTTTCGATGCGTCCGGCGCCTGGCGCCGGCTGGTCACCATCGATCACGGCATCGATGTCGATGGTGAACTCACGTGGCGGCGGCAGGTCATAGATGCCCAGTTCATATGTGCCGGTCGCGGCGTCCCGTTCGCTGCCGACCACCAGGGTATACTGGCCTGAGCGCTGCAGGGTGTGTGCGCCTGGATTGCCGCATCCCAGACAGGTGGCAAAGACCTCGCCGCCAACCGGGTCGATCAGTTTGATTTTCACCTGACCAAGCGCCTGATCACGACGAAGAACAACGACAAAAATACTCTGACCGGGTCGTCCTTCGAAGACATACTCCTGATGCGCGCCAGGGCTGACGATCTGTCCCGCGTCACTTTCCGGTCGTCCGGCGCCAATGCCAGCGTCGAGCGTGATCGCAAAGCGCTGCGGCGGCGGAACATCGTAGATCTGCACTTCGAACATCCCTGTCCCAGCGTCTGGCCGTCCACCGATCACCAGCGTATAGGCGCCGGGGCGACGGAGCGACAGCAGACCGGGATGGCCGCATCCCAGGCAGGTATTGAGCAGGCGACCGCCTCCTGGACCGATCAGCACAATTCTGACCTGTTCCATCCCCCGATCATAACGGCGGGTCTCAATGAAAACCTGCTGTGGCGTCTCGATCACGAAGTCATACCCCAATCGCGTTTGAGGGTCAGCAATCTCGCCGCGAATGATCTCGTTCAGGCGGTATGGGACGGAGGTATCGGGGCGTCCCTCTCCAGGAAGGAGCGGCGCCTCTTCCGCGACCGTCGTTGCGGCAGCGATTGCCGTTTGCTGCGCCGACTCCAGCGTTGGTGCGAGCGTCGTTGCCTGTTCTTCGATGTATCCCGCCGTTTGTGTGGCGCCTGCTTCCAGCGTCTGCTGTGCAGCGACAACCGTCGGCGCCACCTCAGACACCCGTTCCAGCACCTGTCCGATTCCTTGCTGCACCCCCTCCCCAATCTGGCGCATAATGAACACAGTGCCAACCACTGCAACGATAGCGATTGCCAGTGTTATGATCCCCAACACGCCGCAGATCCCCACACCACGCCGCTGCGCAGACGGAGAGGCGGAGGATGGTTCAGACGACCGTATGGCGCCAGCAGGCACGGTTGACCGTCCAGCGGAGGATTGCGAATCGGGTCGTGCTTCGGTGGCAGCAGGTAATCGTCCCACAACGAGTGTCGGATCGTGCGCTGGCGGCAGAGCAGACAGGCCGCGCGCATGGCGCAACGCGCGGCGCATTGCGTCAGCGTTTGCAAAGCGTGCTGTCGGATCGAGGGCGAGCGCCTGATTGAGGACTGCGCTGACATCGTGCGGTACACCCGGATTCAGGCGATGAGCAGGTTCAAGCGGGTCGGGTTCACGGGTCACCATTGCGGCGGCTCGGGTCAACGCATCAGGCGGCGGTGTGCCGGTGATGAGATTATAGAGCGTCGCCCCTAGCGAGTAGAGGTCACTGCGCGGTTCGGTGCCGGACCCTTTGATCTGCTCAAGCGGCGCGTACTGCGGCGTATACCCGAACACGCTGCCGGTCATCGAGCGGGTCTGCGCTGCTGTTGCGCCCTTCGCCAGACCAAAATCGAGCAAAATAATCTCGCCGCGCGGAGTCAGTTTCATATTCTGCGGTTTGATGTCACGGTGGATGACCGGCGGTTGCTGCGAATGGAGATAACTGAGCGCGTCTAGCAATGTGTCTGCCCAGGACAACACCTGATCGATCGGAAACGGCGCGCCGCGCTTTTGCAACAGCGCTGCGAGATCGTCGCCGGGGATGAACTCCATGACTAGAAACTGACCCTGATCATCGACAAAGTGGTCAATGACGCGCGGCAACGCCTGATGGCGCAGCGATGCGAGCAACTGCGCTTCACGCGCAAACGCGCGACTCAGTTGCTCACCCTCGACAACCATCTGCTTGAGCGCAACCGGGCTTTGCAAACGCAGGTCGAACGCTTCATAGACGGCGCCCATGCCTCCTTTGCCTATGGCGCGAATGATGCGGTATCGACCGTGGATGAGCGTGTCGGGCGCCAGCATGCACCTTCTCCTTTGCAGGGTTAGCGGTTAAGGGTTAAGGGTTGAGGGTTACCGGCAACCTTCTACCTTCCACCTTCCCACGCACAACTTTCAACCTTCAACCTTCAACCTTCAACCCTCTCCTCACCCACGCCAGTAACGCGGCGCAACCCCTTCATCCAGGTCAACATCAGACAGATTGGCGATGGTCAGTTCACCGCGCATATCGAGATACTCGACATACGCTCCGGCTTTCTGCAACGCCAGCAGTTCCTCATACCCGTTGACGCCCGGGTAGAGTGCGGCGGTGAGTTCTGCGATCGTGCGCGGTTCGCGGCACAGGGCGCGCACCTGCTCAAGTCGCTGCTCCTGCGCATCGATAATGCGCACAATCCAGTCGTGGATGTGATCCATTGGGGCGCCATGCCCGCCAAGCGCCAGGCGAATGTCGGGCAGCGCATCGATCAGACGCAATGCCCTGAGGTAGTGGTCAAGACCGGTAGAGAGGGTAATACTCTCCGGCGGCAGGAAGATCGACGTCTGCGGCAGGACGTGATCGGCGCTGAGGAGCACATCGCCAATCTGAAGGCAGACCTGTCCCGGACAGTGACCGGGGGCGTGGTAGACTCGGAAGAGGTCATCGATCACATCTCCTTCACGAAACGTCGTGGCGACATCGACCGAACGGAATAGGTTCTTGCTCCAACCGTACAGTTGCAGCAGGATCGTCTGCTTTGCGGATGACACTCCGGCGCGGCGAAGAAATGCGGCAAGAGCGCGGCGCGCCAGAACGAACCGCTCCTCGTGATGCGTCAGGACGCGCCGGTCGAGTTCATGGACGGCGATCGGCGCGTCGGTCAGGCTGCGCAGCGCCGTCAAACCGCCGTAGTGGTCGATATGGGCGTGGGTGATAATCACCCGACGCAGATCAGTCCAGGTCAAACGTTCATTCCAATCGGAGTGTAGTGCGGCGAAGGCAGCGCGCAGATCGGCATCACTGTCGCCCAATCCGCTGCCGGTATCGACGAGTGCTGCATAATCGCCTGCGATCACAACATACACATTCGCCGTCAGGTTCGGAAAGACACGGATCGGCAGGCGATAGATGCGGACGCCGCCAGGCGCTTCGTGAC
>Ga0209809_1001967_pt1 | contig 15448 bp, 9 predicted proteins | sample YNPMSTMetaG_FD_186172 | JGI IMG/M metagenome (GOLD analysis project Ga0209809, IMG submission 186172) | Anoxygenic and chlorotrophic microbial mat microbial communities from Yellowstone National Park, USA - YNP MS-T MetaG (SPAdes) (version 2) ... | reverse complement strand
GAACCCGCCCGCCGGGCCGTTCACGTTCAGCACCGGTGTGCCCCCCATGCGGTTGGTGAGCGACTGGTCAAGCTGGAAATAATACGCTGGCCGCTGACTCAAAATGACGTTCTGATAATTCTCTGCCGGTGGCGGCACCGGCAACGCTGGCAAACTGCCGAACTGCGCCTGGATCTCAGCCGCGCTCAACTCCCGCCGCCAGATGGCAAATTCATCAATCCGCCCGCTGCCGGGATTCCGGAATCCGGCTGTGAGCCCCAAATGGTTTCCGATCGCCAAACTGCCACCCTCACCCGCCACCGCCTCCGCCGAAGTCATCACCTCGCCGCTGATCAGGCTGCCGCCCACCCGGCCCAGATACCATCGGGCCTTGTTCGGCACGCGGTCCTCCCTGTAAGTCAACGCAAAGTAATACCACGTGTTGGGCACGATGTTTTCGGCGGGTAAAATCGTCGCCGTCGTGTTGCCGAATCGCAACTTCAGCGAATTCGGGTCGCCGTTGGCGACGTTGGTGTTTTCGAGGAACAGGCCCAGCGCGTTCCCGTTGGCGGTGGTGTTGCCGGCGCTGAACAGGAACCGCTGGCCCGTGTTCGCCCCGGCGTCGAGTGACCGAAACAAAAACGTGATCGTCCCCTCGGCGGTCGAGCTCGTGTTCGTCACGCCCCCGCCACTGAGCAGGTTCGTTCCGTAAATGCTGACGTCATAGAGCAGATAATCCGACTGTAACGTGAACGCGTATGCGTTCGTCGGATTCCCGAAGACGTCCGATTGAAAACTCCCCTGCCCCTCGGTGTAGTAGCTCAGAACAATGCCGGGCTGAACGGCGTCGTTGAGCGTTCCGTCGAGCTTGAACCAGGCGGACGGCCCCTGCGCCGCCACCACCGCCTGATAGTTGGAAAGGGTTTGAGCGCCACCCGTGCCAACCACTCCCAGGACCGAAACCAGAACAAGGCGAAAACATTTCATGGCCACAATGTCGTAATATTTATTATACCGCCGTCCGACGCTGCCAAGCATTTTTTTATATTTTTTGCAACGCACTCGATCGGGATGCGCCCGGGCTCTCGTTCTTGGGGCGGCGTCCGTCAGCGCCCCCCGCCGGGCGCGGTGTCCCCTCCTATTTCGCAGGTCGTGTCGTCCACCCGGACGATGTCGCGTTTGCCGTCCGGCCGCGCGATTTCGAGCGAGCCGTCTTCGCGGAGCGACACCTTCAAGGGGCGCACCTCCTTGCGATCCGGCCACAGGACGGCATACACGGTAAAATCCGTCGCTGCATCGAGCGTTTCCGCCGTGAGATGAGCGTGGTTGGTCCATTTGCCGGTAATGTAGTCGCCGCCGGCCTCGCCGGTGACGTAGCGCGCATCCACGGGGACGGGGAACTGGTCGGTGACGGTCCCGCGCCAGCGGACGCCCGCGGCGATCAATTGCGCCAGCAGCGTGGCCCGGCCTTCCGCGCCGCGAATCAACGCGCGGTTCTCCGATGCGTCCCACGTCAACTGCTTTTCCGCATGGAGCAACCAGGACAACCGACCCGGCGTCTTGAGCGCCACGCGATCCCGCAACACGACGTAGCGCGAATCCACGAACACGAGATCGCGGGTCACGCGCTGGACGCGGCCTTTTTCCTTCTGGCCGGTTTGGTAGGCGACCGTGGCGTCACCGGTTGTCCAAACGCCGCGCGGAAGGAGCTCAAAGCGCGTGATACGACCGGTGGCATTCTTGTCCTGAACCGCCTGGCCCTCGCCGTCAATCAGAATGCCGTTCTTGGATTTGGTGTGCCACGTCCACTGTTGGTGATGCGGCGAGCGATGATACTCGCGATACGCGGAGTTGATCGCCAACCCCTCACCGAAGGCGTTCAGGATGAAAGCATTTTGATCCGCGTGGCTGTGGCTGAACGAGCCGTAGGGCGACGATTTGAACGTGATATGTATGTCGTTGTCCGGGTCGCCCAGCGCGCTGTGGAGCGAGACCCAGCCCACATCCCGGAAAAACCGGTGCGGCGGCAACTCGCGCAACGGACGCGGCGCCGGCAGCGGGCGCTCCGACGCGACGAAATTCCGCACCAGAAATTCGCACGCGGTAGGATACATCCGGCCCAGGCCTTCGAGACCCTTTTGTTCCGGCGGCGGTCGTTTGTCCGTGCAAAGGTCGGCGTAGGCGCGGAGATAACCATCCTGCATCACCCGCGCCAGATGCCGCAGATAATCGGCGCTGTTCGCTTCCAGGTTGAAACGGCCGGCGTTCGAGGTGTCGCCGAAGATTGTGTGCAGATAGGGCTGGACGTTATAGACGGCGAAGTACGGCGAGTTGCGCCAGAACGCGCTGTTGTAGGCCAGCGGATCGCCCAGGGCCAGCAGCGCATCCTGAAACACGGCGTGTTCCATCGTGCCGCGCCAATACGCGCAGCCCTCCGCCCAACCGCCATCATCGCCGCCCCAGGGCGGGAACTGGTCGCGATAAAACACATACGCAAATCGCCACCACTCGCGCGCTTCGGGCAAATCGTCCCACAACGCCAGACCCGTCAGCCCCGTCATCGCCATGAACCGCACCGGATGACTTGCGGGCGTGACCTCCAGCGAATTGCGCTTGAGCCGCTCGACACGCGCCGCCTTGATCCACCGCACGGACTTTTCGCCGCGCACCCGGAAATGCTCCAGCACGCGCGCCTTCTCCTCCGGCCTGAGGCGCTCGCGCAACTGGTCATAGACCAGCGGCAGTTTCCGCCACAGGCGGAAGTGCGCCTCGTCGTTGTATTCAATGTCGGTCGCGCCGACGACCGGTCCGCGCCGCCAGTCCGGGTCGAAATGCCAGCCGCACGCGCCCAGCAAAAACTCCTTGGCCTTCTGGAAATAGGTTTCCTCGCCGGTCACCAACCAGATCAACGTCGCCGCTTCCGCCACGCCCGAAACCCGACCGCACACGTCCTGCACCTCGCGCCACAAATCCGCCTTGCGGGAATCGCGCTTCTTCGGGTCGGGATCGCCATAGGTCAACGGCTCCGGCGGAAACGGCGCTTTCAGAAAATCGCGGTCAAAATCGCTTTTGATTTTCGCGAACGCCTTCGCCCCTTCGCCGCGCAGGCAATACTCCCGAAACGCGGCGCGGCGTTCGGCCAACACCAGGGTGCGCGGCGGGCACGCCGGTACATGCCCGGACACCGAGGCGAGATCCGTCCCCGACACTGAGGTCGCGGTGCCCGCGGCAATCCGCACGCCCGACAGCACGAGAACGAGCGCTCCTGCGCCCTGGGCAACGTGCCGCGTGACCACCCGCCATTTCCGATGGAATCGAACGCAAGTGCGTTCGCTTCGTGCCCGTCGCTTTTCGATGAGCCGCATGACCGTGTCCAGTTTCATCGCTTCAATCGCGGTGTTTCTTGCTTCGGCGAGCGCACCGCCGGTTTCAGGCGCCTAGCGGCGGCAGGCCGGGATGCGCCACAATCCATTCGCCGTGCACGCCGTGCCGGAGCGTCATCCGACCCGGCTCGCTGGCCACCACCCGCCACGGCGCGCTTTCCCGGTCATCGCGTCCGGCCCAAACGAGTGCGACCAGATCGTGCGCGCCGCTGAGCCGCTCGGTCTCCGCTGCCAACAGTAACGAATGCCGGGCATAAAGATGCGTGCGCCGGTCCGGCGGCGACTCGTACACCCGCACCGCCGCGAAACCGCGCAGCGGCTGGATCGCCACGCCCCGTTCGGCATTAGCCACGCGCCCGAATTGGTCGGTCACCTCCAGCACGCGCGTCAGGCCGTCGGGCAACGGCACGCTGTAGGTGCCCAACCGCAACACCGCCGGGCGATGCGCCACCACGTGGTGCCAGTGCAACTGCCAGCCGCCGCGCCACCACAGCCGCGTCTCCACGCTCACATGGTTCTGGCTGAAGCGATCTCCCAGACCGTACACTGACGCGCAATGCTCGGAGGTCACGGCCACCGGATGCATCTGATGCCGACCGTGAATCGCGCCGTCGCCAAAATCCGCCGTCAACGCCGCGTCGAGCGGATAGCGATTCTCCGCCGTGGCGATTTCAAATCCGAACCCGCTCCGGTAACTGAGCTTGCCCCATTTCCACGTGCCGAACTTCGTGTTGCTGACGCAAATGCCGTTGGCGTTGTTGAGCACCTCCACGTCGCCCGCGTGGCAGCGAACGACCAGTCCCGCCTGCGGAATCGGGCGCGCGAAATCCTTTTCCTCCGCGGGCAGCGGCTGCTCCTGTGCGCGCCAAAAGCGGTGGGACGGCGGCAGGAGCAACGGCGCAAACCCTTTCGCCGCCCAGTAGGGCGACCCGGCGCAACTGTAGGCCTCTGCCGCAGCGGGAAATTCGTCCGTCCAACCGACCGAAAGCGCGCCCTGCGATTGCTGGATCGGATGCCGGAGGAAAAATTCCAAATTCCGCGTGCACAGTCGCCGGGCCAGACCGGGCGGCAGCGCCGAGACGCCGCAGCATTCCGCCAGCGCAAACGGCGCGCTCGCCGCAAACCGATACGTCAACGAACGTCCGAAGGGCGCATTCTCGCCGCTGGCCGCGAAAAAATGCGCATAGTCCTTAAGGAACTCCGCCGCCCACCGCTTCCACCGTCGCGCCCGTGCCGGGTCGGTATGGCCGTAGAGCTTCGCCCACCACAACCCGTAATACCCCCACGCGTAGCCGGCGTAGTAATCCACTGTCTCGTTCATGCCGTCGAGAAACCATCCGCCGCCCAGCGCCATGCCCTCCAGCACATCGAGCAGATACCGCATCACGGGTCGGTCGGCGTCGCGCCCGAATCCTTCCTGTTCGAGGAACGCGAGCGGCAGCACGGCAAAGAACATGTGGTTGTTCCGATGCAATCCCGCGCCGCGCACGCTTCCCAGCCATTCGGCCACCTGCCGTCGCTCGGACGCGCTCAGCGGTTCCCAGAGTTGCCGCCGCGCGATTTGCAGCGCGAGGGTCAGCGCTGCCATTTCGACGGTGTGCTGATGATGGTTGGCCGTCGGCCCCCAATACTCCGGGCTGTGCGGATCGGTGCCGAGCACCAGACCGCGTCGAAACCATTCGGCAATGGTGGCGCGCGGAAGTCGTTCCGTCGGCCCCGGTTCACTCGCCAGCCAGTGCGCCGCTAGCAGGCAGGGCCGCGCGAAGGACTCCAGCCGATCCGCCTGCGCGCCGTGATTGCTCGCCGGCCCGCGCAACGGCAGGTCGGCTTTGCCGGGCTGCATGAGCGCCGCCAGCGGTGCGAGTAGCGCCTCGGCCTGCGCGCGCCACCACGCATAACTGCCCGGCGCGTCGGACGCGTCCGCTCCGGACAGGCCTGTCCCGGTCGCCGCCGCACCGGCGGTGGAAAGCACTGCAACTTTTTTGGCCGTGCTAAACCACGGCTGTTTGCGCAACGCCTCGAGCGCCTCGCGCAACGGCGGCAGATACGGATGCCAGAGCTTTTCCCATTCGAGCGACACGCAGCCGTCAAAACCCGCCTCGCGAAGCACCGCGAGCGTTTCGGCCAGCGGCATCTGGCCCTGGCCCGGCAACACGTAGGTGTAGGGATGGCGCGCCGAAGGTTGGTCCACGCTGTCCTTGATGTGCACGTGCCGCACCCAGCGACCGAGCTGCCGCCAGGTTTCAGCGGGCGTCTCGCCGCCCAACCGCCAGGTGTGATGCGAGTCCCAGAGCAGCAGGAGCGGCTCGGATAACCGCCGGTTCAGCTCCAGACACGGCCCCGAACCGGAAAAGCCGTCATGGGTTTCCAGCAGCAACTCGATCCGCCAGCCCCGGGCGCGCCGCTCCGCGCGCCACCACTCGACGTTGCGCACCGCCGCTTCGTAATCCGCCTCGCTGAACGGCTGTCCCCATTTGCCGCCGCCGAATGCGCGCACAAACGGAATGCCGAGCGCCTCCGCCCAGGCGCAGTAATCCAGAAACTCGGCGCGTTCGGTCTCCGAGCGGCTCGTGAGTTTGAACGATGCCCCGGCCACCACCAATCGCGTACCGTGCCGCGCATTGAGTTCGGCCACGCGCTGCGGCGTCCAATGGTGCCCGGCGAAAAGCCGCGGCAGGTCCACCGTGCCTTCGAGCGAACGCAATTCGACCGCGCGAATCTGAAATTCCTGTGCCAGCGCCAACGCTTGCGGCAGCGTCGCTTCAGGACAGCCGATCGTGGAAACACACCACTCCGGAAAGCCGGCTTCAAGTCGCACGGTCATACACCTCCAGAGTCACGACGGCTTCGAGCGGTTCGCCGCGCAACCAGGCGCGGATGTTCCGCAACGCCAGCGCGCCGCTGTCGCGCCGCCGGTCGCGCGTCGGCCCGCCCAGGTGCGGCAAGAGGGTCACATTGGGCAGACCCCGCAACGGCGAATCGGCCGGCAGTGGCTCGACCTCGAACACGTCCAGCGCGATCTGCAGGCGGCCTTCCCGCGCCACGCGCACCAGCGCCGCCTCGTCCACGACGGACCCGCGCCCCACGTTGACAAACACGCCGCCGTCCGGAATCGAGCGCAGCAGCGATTCGGTGACGATGTGATGGTTCTGCGGTGTTGCCGCCGCCAGTTCCACCACGACCTCCGAGGTGGAAAACAACTCCTCCAGCGAGGTCACCCGCTTGACGCCGTGCTGCGCGAAAACCGCATCGGGCACGTGCGGCGAATAGGCCTGAATCTTGTCGGTGAAGGGACGCAGCATCGGCACCAGACTTTGGGCAATGACGCCGAAACCGTGCAGGCCCACCCGCCGGCCCAGCAGACTTTCGGTCATGGTGCTGTTATCCTTCCACTTGCCGTCGCGATGCATCGCCACGGCCCAGTAGGAGGCCCGTCGCAGTGCCATCAGGATGAGCATGAGTGCGCACTCGGCCACGGTGGCGGCGATGGAATTGCCCCAGTTCGTGACGAGCAGCCCGTTGGCGATCATCTCGCGCGGCACCAGCCGACGCACCGTCCCGGCCAGATGACACACATACCGGAGACGCCGGAGATCGGCGGGCGCAACCACGGAATTGAGCGAGGGGGTTTGCCAGGCGCTGATGAGCAATTCGGCGGGATGCTGGTGCCAGAGCCGCGCCCATTCTTGCGGGTCGGCCAGCGGCAAGCGTACACGACGCGCGCCGGGCAGGAGACGCTGCAATTCCTCGCCCAGTTCACCGGGGAAAAAATCCGCAAATTCCTGATCGCTCAACGCGATGATCGCCAGAACTTCGCTCACAATCTGATAATTATTAACCATCCTCTCCCGGGCAAGCACAATCCGCCGCGCCCCGGGGTCAGGGGTCGAGGCTGACACGATAGAACCGCGCTGTTGCCCCAACGGGCGCGCCGCCGGTTAGCGAGCCGTCGTCGGTCCAGCTCACGGTTCGTCCGGTGGCAGAAATCGCGGGCCCGGGGCTCCAGACGTTCAGGTTCGAGCTAATCCAGGGGCGGTACCGGAATCCCGGAATGGCGTCCCAGACCAGCGTGATTGCATGGGTCAAAACCGTCACCGACCGAATCGGGCCGGCGGTGCGCATCCAGAGCGGCCCCACATCGGCCACGGTCAACGGGCGTCGCAGCACTGGCGCGTCGGAAATCTCGTCACAACCGATGTCCGGAACACTGTCACGGGGTTGCCCATCACCATCGTCCACGACCCACGTGTAACCGCCGGCTCCGGCGTCTCGGACAGGACTGTGGAGCGCCGGGCGCCACAAACCGTCGGGGGCCAGTTCCAGGAGTGGATTGGTCACGACGATGCCCGGATCCCTGACGCCCACGCTCGCGCCGAAGAAGACATTGCTCTGCCAGACGAAGTTGGTCGGCGGGGTGACCACGGTGACAAGCGGCGCGTTGAAAGCGCGCACCAGGTTGTTGGCCGCGACGCAATCCAGCGGCGGCAGCGTTCCGCCCGTCACGGTCTGCCCAATCGTGAAGGGCCGGACGCAATTCACGATCGTGTTGAACAGCACCCGGGCGCGTTTGACCTGGAAATATTCGTTCAACGCGGAGTCGGGCACGCCGTTGACAAAGCAAATCGCGGAACGCAGCCCCGTGCCGGTCAGATCGGCCAGATAGTTGTTGAAGACCACGTGGTCTTCCCCGATGATGCGCACGCCGCCGGTCAACGGCAGTCCGCGGCCCAAAAACCAGTTGCCCTCAACCACGCATCGGTTGCCGTGCCGCAAGGTCAGCGTGCCCTCGCAACTGTCGAAGGTGTTGTAGCGATAGATGTTTTCGCAGGATTTGTTCGAGACGATTTCAATCTCACCATTGCAGCGCCGGGACAGATTCTCCTCCACAATCGTCCGCGAGATGTTGAGGGAGGTCGCGCTGTCGCCCACGCGAAGGGTCTCGCCGCCGTTTTCGCCGAGCGGCGGGCGGTATCCGAAATGGTTGCGCCGGATGAGGTGATAGTTGGCGAGGTTCGTGGGCGAGGACGGCAACCACACCACCAGCGTCGCGCCGATATTGCTTTTGCCCTGGAAAAAGCAGTTTTCGACGCGGTTGCTCAGCCCGTAGATCGAGACCCACTTGGTGTCCACCGAGAGGTCGGGTGGATTGTAATTGACGATGGCGGTGTTGAGCAGCGCGCAATTGGTCGCGAGCACGGAACTGGTTTCGCGGAACTGAATCACCGGCGACCCGCCGTTGGTGTAAAACCCGTTCTCAAAACGAAGGCCGTCCACGATGAGCCAGCTTCCAGCGATGCGCAGCCGCGACTGGCCGCTCAGGATGACGTGCCCCGGCGTCTGGGCGCGCAACGTGATCGGTTGCGTCGGCGTCCCGGATTTCTTGAACAGCAAATCGGCGTTGGTCCAGACCCGATCGGCGAGCACGATCGAATCGCCCGGCTGTGCGGCCGCCACGGCCGCGTCGAACTGGGAGACGTTCGTGACGAAATGTTCCACGCCCGCCAGACTGCCCAGCGCAAGGCTCCAGGCGAGCCCGCAGAGAATGCCTGGCCACCGCGGTTGCCGACGCGCCACGCGGTGTTGTCTCATAATTATTTCGAGCGGGCCGCTCATTCGATCATAACTATCCGCTTCCCGACCACCCCGCGGGCTGGTATACTGAGGATGCCAACGTAATGAAGAGCGAAAAGGTTTCGCAACAGAGCATCGCCCGCGCGTTGGGCGTGTCGCAGACGCTCGTATCGCTGGTGCTCAACGGCAAGCGTGAGAACGTCAGCCCGGAATCCTACCAGCGTATCTGGGAGTACGCGCTCAAGGTGGGCTACCGCCCCAAGGGCATGCAGCCTTCGGGCAACCATCTGGCCACGCGCAACGTCGGGTTCATTCTGCGCGCGGGGCTGAGGTTGCACACCCAGAGCAATTTCTTCAGCCACGTTCAACACGGCTTGCACACCGGCCTCCTGGAACAGGGGTATCATTCGGTGTTTCTGGGATCGGAGGACGATCTGGAACCACGCGCGGTGCAGGACATTCTCAAGCAATACCCCCTGTTCGGCGTGGCGATCTTCGGACAGGTGCAGGAAAAATTTCTTCGCGAGATCCGCTCGGTGCAGTCGAACATCGTGGCGATTTCGATGAGCTATCCCGGCCTGTGCCACTCGGTCATGCCGCACGAGGCGCAGGCGTTGGAACTGTTGGTGCAGCATTTGCGCGAGCTGGGCCATCGGCGCTTTGCGTGGTTGGGGGGCGACAAGGGCATGCACTACAACCTGCGGCGACGCCGCGCCTTCGAGGAGAGTCTGGCCCGGGCGGGATTGAAAGTCGAACCGCGCTTTTGCGTGGACGTGGAGGCCGGTGACCGGCTTGCGGGATGGAAAGCGGCGGAGTTGTTGCTCGAGCGCGTGACGCGCGTGAACCCGCCGACCGCATGGGTGTGCGCCAACGGCCTGATTGCCCGCGGCGTGGTGAGCCGGTTGTTGCAAAGCGGCTGGCGGATTCCCCAAGAGGTGAGTGTCGTGGCGGTGGACGCCACGCGCGTTTGCGTAGAGGAACATCCTCAAATCACCGGGGCGCACGCCGACCCGGAAAAGATGGGGTTGACGGCAGCGGAGTTGCTGCTGCGCCGGCGCGAACCGGGCAACGAAACGCTCATGGACGTCATTCTGCCCTCGCAGCTCACGGTGCGGGAAACCAGCGGCCCGGCGAATCAAGGGTAGTTGTCCCAGTTCGTCCGCGTCATGCTGATTTGCGCCTGGTTAAAGCGCAGCAGGCGGACGCTGCAATCGGCAAACAGAAAATCCATCGCGCCGTTGTGGCGGAAGTCCAGGTAGGTGGTCTGTTTGTAATCCGTCTTCGCGAAATCCGGCTGCGCGTAGCCCGTCCATGGATAGTTGGAACGACACCAGCGATTCGAAATGCTCGAAGTGTCGCGCTTGCCTTCACAGACCAGCGGGGTCTGGACGGGATTGCGGATGCTCGAGGTTTTGCGCGGTTTGGTCGCCGTGAGCCCCCCGCTGCCGGTCGGGCCGAGCATCGAGCCGGTGCAGGCGTAGGTGCGGGACAACTCATGCGTCGCGAAGCCGGCATAGCGCGTCGCCGGACAAATGAACACCGGATTTTCCTGTCCGCTTTCCTGGTTGCCTCGCAACCGCAGGTAGGGCTGCAACTGCTTCGTCCAAATATTCGGATCGGGTTGCGTCGGGTCGGAGGCGTAGGGCCACCAGCCATCGTTGTCCGAGGCGAACAACTCCAGGGCCAGGCCGATCTGCTTGAGATTCGACTGACAGACGGCCTGGTGCGCCCGGGCCTTCGCGCTGGCCAGCGCCGGCAGCAGCATGGCGGCCAGGATCGCGATGATGGCAATGACCACGAGCAGTTCGATGAGCGTGAAGGCTCGCTCCGACAGTCGGATGGGGCACCCGTTTTTCATTTACAAACAAATCTTTGCGCGTTTTATTGCCGCTGTCAACGGCAAAAGTCATAATTATTAGGTAATGGCGCCACCCCGCGACATCCGGCCGGTGCCGCTCCGGCCCAACTATGTCTGGCGCAGTTATGTCGGCGGACGCCGCTTGCGCCGGTTTCGAGGTGATCCGGATGCAGCGGACGATCATTTCCCGGAAGACTGGCTAGCTTCGAGCGTTCGTGCCCGCAACGGGGCCAAAAGCCGCGGCCCGGACGAAGGGCTGAGCCGCGTACACTTCGACGGTCGCGACGTGTTGTTGTGCGACGCGTTCGCGGCGCAACCGGATTACTGGTTCGGAGTGGGCGACACCGTGCGGACGCTCGGTGTGCTTTGGAAACTGCTCGATGCCGCCGAGCGTCTGCAGCTTCAGGCGCATCCGGATGCGGCGTTTGCCCGACGTCATCTCGGTTCGAGCGCTGGCAAGACGGAATGCTGGTATGTGTTCGAGACCCGCGGGCCGGCGCATGTGCACTTGGGATTTCAGCGTTGCCCGGGTCGAGAGCGTTGGGGACGGATGATCCGCGAGCAACAGGTGGATGCGATGCTGGCCTGTTTCGATCCGATTCCGGTTCAACCCGGCGATTGTCTGGTGGTGCCGGCCGGCGTGCCGCACGCCATCGGCGCGGGCATTTTCATGCTAGAATTGCAGGAACCGACCGATTGGGTCGTCCGCTGCGAGATGCGCACGACCGATGGCGTGCCGCTGCCGCCGGAGGCCTGTCTCATGGGTTTGGATCTGGAAACGTGCCTGGACGTGTTTGACTACGAATCGTTGAGCGTTGCGGCGGTTCGCGAGCGATGGCAACAACGCCCGTGCGCGGTGCAATGCGGGGCCGGTTTTGTTGAGGAGGAAATCATCAGTCGCGAATGGCATTCGTTTTTCCGGCTGCACCGGTTGCGGGGTCACGGGCACGCAGCCTGGCCGGGCGATGAATTGATGCTGGCCGTGGTGCTGCGCGGCGCGGGCCGATTAAAGACGGGACGCGCTGCCGAACCGGCCCATGCCGGAGAAACGTGGCTGCTGCCCGGCTGCGCCTCCGAATGGCAGTGGCTCGGGCCTGACTCCGACTGGGAAATTCTGTTGGCCAAGTTGCCGGTCCGAGCGGCGCGCGAGCGCGGCGTTTCGGCGACGAAGAGCCCATTATGTTGACCGTTTACGATTACATCGTCATCGCCTCGTATTTCGTTTTCATGACGGTGATTGGCTGGGTGTTCCGGCGGTTCGTCACGAACACGAGCGAATATTTTCGGGGTGGCGGGCGGATGGTGTGGTGGATGGCGGGCAGCTCGGCGTTCATGGTGGCGTTCAGCGCCTGGACGTTCACCGGCGCCGCCAGCAAGGCGTATGAGGACGGCACGATCATCATGGTCATCTACCTCGGCAACGCGCTGGGGTTCCTCGGCAACGCCCTGTATTTCGCGCCGCGATTCCGGCAGATGCGCGTGGTGACCTCGATGGAGGGCATTCGCGAACGGTTTGGTCGGCTCAACGAACAATTCTTCACCTGGCTGCAGGTGCCCCTGGGCGTGCTTTATGCCGGCATCTGGCTCAACGGCCTGGCCGTGTTGATGGCGGCGGTGTTCGGATTGGATCTCACGTCGACCATCATCGTGGTCGGCTCGGTGGTTGTGATCATGTCGGCGGTGGGCGGCGCCTGGGCCGTGGTGGCGAGCGACTTCATGCAGATGCTGCTCCTGATCCCCATCACGATCGTTGCGGCCGTGCTGGCCGTGGCGCACGTGGGCGGCTGGAGCAGCTTTTGGGAACAGGTGCCGCGACATCATTTCCGTTGGGATGAGGGCGCTCGCTCGACGATTCTTTACCTGTGGATCGGGGCAATGCTGATCAAGCAGTTCGTCTCGACCAACAACATGCTCGACGCTTCCCGCTACCTGAACGTCAAGGATTCGCAACACGCACGGAAAGCGGCCGTGCTGGCGGCGGCGTTGATGCTGCTTGGGCCACTGGTGTGGTTCCTGCCGCCCATGGCGGCCAGCATCGTGCATCCGGACCTGGCGGCGCAGTTCCCCAAGCTGGCCAATCCGAGCGAAGCCGCCTACGTGGCCATGTGTTACGCGACGATGCCGGCGGGCATGATCGGCCTGCTGGTCAGCGGCATCTTCGCCGCCACCATGTCGTCCATGGACAGCGGCCTGAACCGCAACGCCGGGTTCCTCGTGCGGAATTTTTACGTGGTGGCGATTCGCCCGCGCGCCGCTGAATCGGAGCTGCTCCTGGTGGGCAAACTCGCAACGCTGTTGCTGGGCGGGCTCGTGATTCTTGCGGCGCTGACGTTCAGTTCCTGGAAAAACGTCGGGTTGTTCGACCTGATGCTGCGCTTCGGGTCGTTGGTGGCACTGCCCTACACGGTGCCGCTGATCTGGGGCATTGTGGTGAAACGCGCGCCGTCGTGGGCCGGTTGGTCCACCGTGCTCGTCGGCTTTGCTACGTCCCTGCTGGGGAACCGATACCTGACGCCGGCATGGGTTCAGCAGATCCTGGGCTGGAGCGAACCGCTCACGCGGCGCGAGCAAGGCGACTGGGTGCTGTTACTGGGCGTGCTGCTCAATTTCACCGTGTGCACGGCGTGGTTTTTTGCTTCCTGCCTGTTCGCCCGATGGCGTTCGGCGCAGGAGCGCGAACGCGTCGAAAGCTTTTTCCGCCGCGTCGCCACGCCGGTGGACTTCGCGCGCGAGGAGGGCGCGGAGTCCGACGCGCTGCAAGGCCGTGTTCTGGGCCGGTTGTGTCTGGCGTATGGCGCGTTTGTGGCGTTGCTCACGCTCATCCCCAATCCGCTCAAGGGGCGTCTGAGCATTTTGTTCTGTGCCGCGTGCCTGCTGGGCATCGGCGCGTTGCTGCGGTGGAGCGCGCGACGTTCGGCGAGGCGCGTGGCCGCAGCCGGTCTTGTCGCAACCCCACAGTCAACCGCCAATCCCAATCCATGACCGAATCCATGATCAACTCGCTCAAGAACAAACGCGCCCTCGTCACCGGCGCGGGCCAGGGACTTGGGGAAGCCATCACGCGCCACCTGATCGAGGCCGGTGCCGACGTGGCGATTCATTATCGGAGCAGCGCCGCCGGCGCACAGGCGCTCAGGGAACATGCGCAACGGCTCGGCCGACGCGCGGAAATTTTTCAAGCCGACCTCACCGACGAGGCCGCCGCAGCGCGGCTGGTCGAGGACGCCGTCCGGTTTCTGGGCGGGTTGGACGTGCTGGTGAACAACGCGGGCGACCTGGTCCAACGCCGCTCCATCGAGCAACTGGACCCCGACTACTGGGCGCGCACGCTGGCGGTGAATTTGAATTCGATGGTCTGGGTCACGCGTGCCGCCGTGCCCGTGCTGGCGAAGGCGGGCGGCGCGAGCATTGTGAATCTGGCGTCGCTCGCCGGGCGCAAGGGCGGTCATCCCGGCTCGCTGGCCTACTCGACCGCCAAGGGCGCAGTGCTCACGTGGACGCGGGCGCTCGCCGCCGAACTGGCCGACCGCGGCATCCGCGTCAATGCGGTCGCGCCCGGTTTCATCCTGGGCACGCGCTTTCACGCGACGCACACCACCGAGGAGTCGGCGCGTCAGACCATTGCGCAAATCCCGCTGCGCCGGGCCGGCACGCCCGATGACGTGGCGCGCGCGGTGGTGTTTCTCGCCTCCGAATACAACGGCTTCATCACCGGCGCGACCCTCGACGTCAACGGCGGCGTGTACATGGTCTGAGGCGCGCGCCGTTCCGCCTTTTTCCTCGACGAGTTTGCGGAAGCGCGCAAACAGCGGCGTTGAATCGTGCGGCCCCGGGGACGCTTCCGGGTGATACTGGATGCAGAAGATCGGTTGGCGCCGGTGGCGCATGCCCTCGACGGTGCGGTCGTTGAGGTTGATGCGGTCCACCACCACGTCTGAGGGCAACGTGGCCGGGTCCACGGCGAATCCGTGGTTTTGGGAGGTGATCTCGACCTGGTCGGTTTCGAGGTCCTTGACCGGCTGATTCGCTCCGAGGTGGCCGAACTTGAGTTTGAACGTGCGTCCGCCGAAGGCCTGTCCGAGCAATTGGTGGCCGAGGCAGACGCCGAAAATCGGAATGCCGGTCTGGATCAACTCCCGGATTGCGCACACGACGAATCCGGTTACGGTGCGGGTGCCACGATTCTGTGTCGAGCGAATTGACGCCGTCATTGTCTATGCGCCATGGCGAATTCACGAAGGGGTTTGGAGGCTGGGTTGGCGGGCTTGAAGGCAGCCCAGTCTCCAAGCCCCTTTCTCATGGGCCGTGGCCTGTCACAGGTCTCGGCATTCCGGGTGGACAACCTGACCGACTTTTGATTCAGTGCCGCCCGGAGTGTTGTGGACGCCGGCCATGACGAACGGCTATGCGGTCGGGGCGCCTAGCTGGCTGGCAACTTTGCCAACTGCTGGCCTGTGCCTTTGCAGGTCTTGCTCGCAACCCGGGCGTTTTCGGGGGCTGCGCTGGACCATACTCCGCAATCAGGCGGACAGGCAGCGGCTGCCAGCCTGGTGTTGGGCTTGCCTCGATGGGGTCAGCCGAACCCGAGCCGTGCGATGGGGCCATGCGTGCGGGAGGCGCCGACAGCTCGGCGCGAACGGCCGCCGGCCAGGAACGC
>Ga0209809_1001962_pt1 | contig 15467 bp, 8 predicted proteins | sample YNPMSTMetaG_FD_186172 | JGI IMG/M metagenome (GOLD analysis project Ga0209809, IMG submission 186172) | Anoxygenic and chlorotrophic microbial mat microbial communities from Yellowstone National Park, USA - YNP MS-T MetaG (SPAdes) (version 2) ... | reverse complement strand
GGTTCTCTACGATCCGTTGCGCCCACGGCCCGGCGGTTTGACCGTTTTCTACCCCAACACGACCACCTTGGTGCAACTGCGTGTAGACCGAGAAAACCGCTACGTGCATTTGGGAACCGAACCCCTGACCCACTGAAGCTGTCCGCCGCGGTCGGCAGTCTGCGGCCTTGCCTCCACGGTCCGAGCAGTTGCGCAGCTCGAACGGTCGCGCTCAATGGCCATTGAAACATGGCTGCTTCGGGAAACCGGCCCTGGAAAACATTTGGATGTTCACCTGCTTTTCCTTTCGGAAATGACCTTTTCAACCGCCTCCTAAGTCCACTCCCTCCCCTACAAACTACCAACCTGCGGCATGCCCTGTGGTTCGAAGTGGAGACACGCTCTTCGCAGCGCGCTTTCACCGGCCCGAGGTGGAGCCGGCGGCATTCGTTCCTCGTGTGAGAGGGACGGCGGCCACACCGTTCCGCTGTCAGGCCGGCTTGAAGGCCGCCACGCGTGGACGATCCCTAATGGCCGGCACTGGCCACCTGACTGAACATACCCGACTCCGGCTTGAACGCGGGCCTCCGCACGCGCCAGCAGGCTCGTGCACTCCGAACGCCTCGCGAGTTTCGGGCGCCTTTCTGCACCACCTACGCCTGCCAGTCCTTGGGATCGCCGTGAGCACTCCGAGAGGTGGTGGCCCGGGGTGGAACCCGGCCTTCCCATTTTCGGACCACGGTGGCTGCGGTTGGGGTGGGTGGATCTGTTGGCCGAAGTCCGATGCGCCGGTCGGCAGAGCTCTCAGCTATCATGCTTCTCCAACAGAGGGCCGGTGTTGGCAAGCCAACGGCCACTTCGGCAGGGTCGGTCGTTGGTGAATCGGAAGCAGCTTCAGGTCTTGGCCGACCGCAACCGTCTGCAAAAATTGACCAAGGCCGCTCACCCAGGGACGCAAGATTCTGGGAAGATCCGGCAGGTTCCGGAAGAAAGCGGGAGTCGCTGATAGGTTTTGGGGCTTGGGGGGTGAGGCTCTGCGGTTTTTGCGCGGCCGGAAACCATCGGCCCAAAGGCTGCCAAAGGTCCGGAAGAGAGGAGCGGCCGGGCTCCTTGGCTTTGGCTGGCCGCGCTGGGAGATTTAGCCGAGCAAATCTTTGCCGGTGGTGGTCACGGTGAATTTACCGTGTTTGACGCCGCGGGCTGCGATCAGCGTGTCGGCGATGCGTTTCACCTCCGGAGCCGGGCCGCGCATTAAGAGCACCTCCAGGCAATGATGGGCGTCCAGATGCACGTGCACGGTGGAAATGATTCGGTCGTGATGCTCGTGCTGCAGTTCGGTCAAGGTCTCCTGCACGTGGCGCGTGTGATGGTCGTAGACCAGGGTCAGGGTTCCCACGATCTCGCCCTGGCCGGTTTTCTGTCGGTGTTCCACCAGTTCATCCCGGATCATGTCGGCGACGGCTTGAGAGCGGTTGGTGTAGCCCTTTTCCGCCGCCATGCGGTCCAGTTCCTCCAACAGCGCCGCTGGCACCGACACAGTGAAGCGAGCCACCGGGGGCTTTTTCTTTGCCATGCCCCGCAGCTTAGGCCGGCCGAACCGGCTGTCAAACCGATGGCGGTGCAGGCGCTGGGTGGCGGCCCGTGGCCGGATGCCTCGCCCGGGCTGCAAAGCCGGGGGCGTTTCGGGTGCCGTGCGGGCGTGCGCTGCGAGGCTGTTGTCAAAAAGCGTATGCAAAATGGCAGAGTCCAGGGTCGGTTACCCGTTGCTGCCTGCTTCCGGAAGCGATTACTGGTGAAGACATGCGGAGCGTGCACCCGGCCATGGAACGTGGCGCCCCGGCCGGCGGCGTCCGATGGGCCTTCGGACGTTGTCGGGGCGCAGTGCGCTGGTTGCGGGCAGGGTTGTGGCTACTGCCGGCGGGTCTTTGGGCAGCTTCGGATCTGCGGGTGGTGGACCTGCGCTGCGAGGGACGACGCAACCCCTGCGGCGTGGATGAGCCCGCTCCTCGGCTGAGCTGGCGCTTGGCGTCGGCCCGTCCCCATGTGCTCCAGACCGCCTTCCGGGTCCAGGTGGCCTCGCGACCCGAACTGCTGGCACAGGACCGACCCGATCTGTGGGACAGCGGCTTGTGCCAGTCAGACCAATCCGTGCATTTGCCCTACCAAGGTCGCCCGCTACGCTCGCACGCCAGGGTTTGGTGGCGTGTGCGGGTTTGGGACAACCACGGCCGCGGCTCGGACTGGAGCCGCCCTGCGTTCTGGACCATGGGGATTTTGGAGCCCGAAGAATGGCGGGCGGAGTGGATCGGCCTGGACGGCCCTCGAACCACCAACTGGTTGACCCAGGCGCACTGGATTTGGGATCCGGCTGTGGCTCATCCGCTGGCGGCACCGGCCAGCACGCAATGGTTTCGCAAAGTGGTCAGCTTGCCTGCCGACCGTCGGATCGTTCAGGCCGTCTTTGAATACACCGGAGACAACGAGTGCCGGGGCTGGTTGAACGGGCGCGACCTGGGTGCACGCAATAATCCCCGCACGGTCAAGTGGAACGATCTGACCACCCGACTCGAACCGGGCCAAACCTACGTGTTGGGCTTGAGCGGACGGAATCTCCAGGACGGCAAACCCGCCGCCGTGGTCGGTCGCTTTTGGGTCCGGTTCGAGACCGGTCCCCCCTGGTGATAGTGACCGACGACCAGTGGAAGGTCAGTCCCCGAGAAGAGCCGGGCTGGGACAGGCCGGATTTCGACGACCGACACTGGGCGGCGGCCCGCGTGGTGGGTCCCGTGGGCATGGAGCCGTGGGGCCCGGTCCGCTCCGCGGAGGATCGAACGCTGTCGGCCCGCTACCTGCGCAGAGAATTTGGCGTGGACCGCCCCGTGCGCCGGGCGCTGGTGCATTGGTCCGGCCTGGGTCTGTCCGAGCTGTACCTCAACGGTCGCCGCGTGGGTAACGCGGTGTTGTCTCCGGCCCTGAGCCAATACGATCGGCGCGTGTTCTACGTGTCACATGAGGTGACCGATTGGGTGCGGCCCGGCCGCAACGCCCTAGGCGTCATTTTGGGGAATGGCCGATTTTACGCCGATCGCAGCCAGGTCTACGCCGGCACTGTCAGCTTCGGTTTTCCGAAGCTGCTATTGCATTTGCGCATTGAACATACCGATGGTTCGGTCACTGAAGTCGTCAGCGATCAAGCCTGGCGCGTGACGGATCGGGGCCCGATCCGGAGCAACAGCGAGTTCGATGGAGAAGAATACGATGCCCGCCGCGAATGGCCCGGTTGGGCAGAGTCCGGTTTCCCAGAGGAAACCTGGCAACCCGTACAACGGCTCGAGCCGCCCGCCGGACAGCTCCGGGCTCAACCCATCGAACCCATCCGCGTCATCGAACGGCTCGCGCCCGTCCGGCTCACCGAACCCCGCCCCGGCGTCTGGATCTACGATTTCGGCCAAAACCTGGTCGGCTGGTGCCAGCTCCGCGTTCGTGGTCCTGCAGGAACAACCGTGCAATTGCGCCATGCCGAACGGTTGCGTCCGGACGGGTTGCTGGACATGGCCAACCTGCGCGGGGCACGACAAACTGACCGCTACATCCTCCGCGGCGGGGGGTGGGAAGTCTACGAACCCCGGTTCACCTACCACGGATTCCGCTACGTGGAACTGACCGGATACCCGGGTCGGCCCGACCTCCAAACGCTGACGGCCTGCGTGGTGCACGATGATTTGGAGCCGGCCGGTCAGTTTGCCTGTTCCCATCCCCTGCTCAATCGCATCTATCAGAACGTGCGCTGGGGCGTGCGCGGGAACTACCGGAGCATTCCCACCGACTGCCCGCAGCGAGATGAACGGCAGGGGTGGTTGGGCGATCGATCCGAGGAGTGTGCCGGCGAAGCCTATCTTTTCGATGTGGCCGCGTTCTACCGCAAGTGGCTTCAGGATATTGTGGATGCTCAGCGCCCTTCGGGCAGTCTCCCGGACGTGGCCCCGGCCTATTGGCCGATTTACACGGACAACGTGACCTGGCCCAGCACCCTGCTGATCGCGGCCCACGTCCTGCATCGGCAGTATGCCGACCCCAGGCTGCTCACTGAGTCCTACCCGGCCGCGGCCCAGTGGATCCGCTACATGTCCCGGTTCGTTACCAACGGGTTGATTCACCGCGACAGCTACGGGGACTGGTGCGTTCCGCCCGAAGACCCCGTGCTCATCCATTCGCGCGACCCGGCGCGCCGTACCGATCCGACCCTCATCGCCACGGCCTATTTCGTGCGCAACCTGCGTTTGCTGGCACAGTGGGCACAGAAGCTGGGGAAACCCGAAGAAGCGCTGCTCTGGGCCCAGCAGGCGGCCGAGATGCAGGCCGCATTCCACCAGCGTTTCTACGATCCCGTACGCGGTCAGTACGACAACGGTACACAGACCTCGTGCCTCCTTGCGTTGGCTTTCGATCTGGCCCCTGAATCGGAACGGCCCCGCGTGTTGGCCGCCCTGGTGCGAAACATCGAGGAGGTCACCCGTGGCCACATCGGCACGGGGCTGATCGGTGCCCAATACCTGATGCGCACCCTCAGCCGGCATGGTCGGGCCGACCTGGCCTTTCGTATCGCCACGCAAACGAACTACCCCGGCTGGGGCTACATGGTGCGGCAGGGCGCAACCACCATCTGGGAACTTTGGAACGGCGATACGGCCGACCCGGCCATGAACTCCGGCAACCACGTCATGCTGGTGGGGGATCTGGTTCTCTGGATGTACGAATGGTTGGCGGGCATTGCCCCTGACGACGACAGCCCTGGCTTCAAACATTTGCGCATGCACCCGCATCCGGTGCCCGGCTTGGCCTGGGTCAAGGCCAGTCGACTCACCCCGTACGGCTGGGCCCACAGCGAGTGGCGCCGCCACGCCGATTGCTGGGAATGGGACGTAGTGGTTCCTGCCAACAGCCTGGCCGAGCTGATCGTGCCCACACCAGAACCGCATCGGGTTTGCGTCAACGGCTCGGCCCCCGATCGCGTCCTTGGCGTGAGGGCGGTCCATCCAGAGCCACGAACACTCCGATTGCGCGTCGGCAGTGGCCGATACCATATTGTGTGTCCATGAACCATCCATCCTCTTCCTTGTACCGGGTTGGGCCCGGATCGCCATGCCGGCAGTCTTCCCTTCCAAGCCCGCAGAACCGGAGTTTGAGCCGCGGCCCAGGTCCCGGGCGCGTCTGTTCGGTACACCGTCGTAACCGAGATTGGCTCGGCACCTTTTTGCTGGGCTGCGCCATGCAAACTCTCCTGGGAATTTCCAGCGCCCAACCGCCCGGCCTGCTGCAGGCGGAGTTCATTTTCGAACAGGCGCCCTTCCCCTCTTGCCACGCTTCCACCCTCGCGGAAACTCCGTCCGGACTTGTGGCCGCCTGGTTCGGCGGCACACATGAACGGCATCCGGACGTGGGCATCTGGGTGTCTCGCCAGGAGAACGGGCGGTGGACCCCGCCCGTCGAAGTCGCCAACGGGGTGGAATCTCCCGCAGTGCGCTATCCCACATGGAACCCTGTGCTTTTTCGGCCTCCGGAGGGTCCGCTGATGCTGTTCTACAAGGTGGGCCCCAGCCCGAGCACTTGGTGGGGCATGCTGAAAGTCTCCCATGACGACGGACGTACATGGTCCGAACCGCGTCGGTTGCCCGACGGCATCCTCGGGCCCATCAAGAACAAGCCGGTCCAACTGCCCAACGGCGATCTGCTCTGCGGGTCCAGCACGGAAGGGCCCGAAGGTTGGCGCGTCCATTTCGAACGCACATCTGACCTGGGGCGTACTTGGACCCGGACGCCGCCGCTCAATGACGGCAAAACCATTGCCGCCATCCAACCCAGCATCCTCCTCCATCCCCGCGGACGGCTCCAGGCACTGGGACGCACCCGGCAAGGGCGCTTGTTCGAAATCTGGTCCCGGGATGGAGGTCGCACTTGGGGGCGCATGCGTCTGAGCGCCTTGCCCAACCCCAATGCGGGCACTGATGCAGTGACGTTGCGCGATGGCCGCCACCTGTTGGTCTACAACCACGCGGCCCGGCCCAACATTCGGTCCCCCTTAAACGTCGCCATTTCCCCGGACGGCCGGCGTTGGTTCGCAGCCCTCACGTTGGAAAACGACCCGGCTGCTCCTCACGGCTTTGCCTATCCGGCCGTGATCCAGACCCGCGACGGCCGTGTGCACATCACCTACACATGGAAACGCCAGCGCATCAAACACGTCGTGCTGGATCCGGATCAGCTTCGACTCCTGGCCATGCAGGAAATGGTCTTCTTGTGGCCCGAATAAGATCCATCTCGTGGGCAAAAGCTGACTCGGCCTGGCCGCCGATCCCTGGGGTCGGCCGGGGCGAATGGGCCGCCGGCGTCGATCTCTTGCCGGGCAGGAGCGCAGGCCAGGCCGGGCCCGCCGGATCCAAGACAGCCGAGCCAGATCGCTGCGAGGAAGGTGCCGATCCTGGCACCGTGGCCAACCGGGGACCACGGATCCCGTGGCCGAGTCCGTTTGGGATCCCGGCCCCCGCCAGCCTTCTCCAGGCACTCTTCGCACGCCACAAGCCAGATCTGCGGCCGCGGCACGACCCGTCCGACGTCGCCCCCCGCCAGCCCCATGCGGCCGCGCAAGCCTGCGCCGCACGGACCCGGACCAGCGAACAGACCGGATCAGAAGCCGCGCTACAAGCGGACACTCTGCGCGTTGCTTTTTTGGGCCCGTTAAACCGCAAACCACACCCCGCCCAACTAAACCCAGGCTACGCTGGCGCGCCCTGCCACCCGGTGGAAGTGACCTGGCGGGCGCCTGCGCGGCTGCCGCGCAGGCCGAGCAAGCAAGCCAAGCCGCAGACTTCTCTCCAGTTAGGGCCAACCTCGGAACCGGACTTGGTCGAAGCCATTTCCCACCGAAAGGCTCTTGTGTGCAACCGTAGCCAAGGCTGCGTCAATCATGACCTTTGTGAGGCGCGGTCCGATCTGAAAGCAGCGGCACCGTGCCGGCAGACGCTGGCGCGCACCGCGGCCGCTGGGACCCGCGACGTTCACTCCACAGACTGTTCCCATGCACGCATGGTTCCCATCGCTCCCCTTGGGTAGGCCCGCTGTTCGTTCGACATGGCTGGTAGGAAGCCGGGGGTGGATCCTCGGGGCGGTTTGGGCTTGGAGTGTACTGTGGGCCCCGGCGCAATATCCGCGGATTCCTAGGGAAGTTGCCGCTGAGGTTCAGAAACGTCAGGAAGAAGCTCGGCGGCTTTCCGAGGAAGCCTGGCAGCGTGCCCTGCTGGTGGTGCGTGAGTGGGAAGCCCGTGGCAAGCCCTATCGGCCTGGAGCTGCCACTCCCGCGGACCTGCCGCAAGCAAGGATCCCGGCCTTTCCCGGTGCTTGGGGCGGCGGCATGTACAGTTTCGGGGGCCGGGGCGGTCGGGTCTTCGTGGTGACCAACCTCGCTGACCGCGGCCCGGGCACCTTCCGCGAGGCGTGCGAGGCCGGCGGGCCGAGGATTGTGGTCTTCAACGTGGCCGGGATCATCCGGCTGGAACGACCGGTTCACATCCGAGCACCGTACATCACCATTGCGGGAAACACGGCGCCCGGGGACGGCGTTTGCATCGCCGGGGCCACGGTGGCCATTGACACTCACGACGTGGTCATTCGGCACATGCGGTTCCGAAGGGGCCAAATCTGGGTGGGCGAGCGCGATGACGCGCTCGGGGGCAACCCCGTGGGCAACATCATCCTGGATCATGTGTCGACGAGTTGGGGGCTGGACGAAAGCCTCTCGCTCTACCGTCACATGTACGATCACGATGGCAATCCGGCCACACCGGACCTGAAGCTGCCCACGGTGAATCTGACCGTCCAATACTGCATCATGGCCGAGGCCCTCAACACTTACAACCACGCCTTCGGCAGCACCCTGGGTGGTCTCAACAGCACGTTCCATCACAACCTTTGGGCCTGCAACAGCGGACGCAACCCCAGCGTGGGCATGTATGGCGATTTCACTTTCGTCAACAACGTGCTCTTCAACTGGGTCCATCGGACCGTGGACGGGGGCGATCACCGGAGCTACTTCACCCTGCTGAACAACTACTACAAACCAGGGCCGGCCACACCGAGGGACCAGCCGGTCGCCTGGCGCATCCTCAAACCCGAGTCGGAACGCAGCAAGACCAACTTGGACCATTTCGGCGTGGCTTACGTGGCCGGCAATTTGGTGGAAGGCCACCCGCGCGTGACACGGGACAATTGGGAGGGAGGTGTCCAGCCGGACCCGGTCCGGGATCCGTTGCCGGAGGTGCTGCGGCGCATCCGAACCAACGCGCCCTTCCCTCATGCCCCGCTCCGGATCCAGTCCGCAGTCGAGGCATTGGAGGCGGTGCTGCAACACGCCGGGGCCACCTTGCCGCGACGCGATTCCATCGACGAACGCATTGTCCAAATGGTTCGCTCCGGTCAGAGTGGTGGGGCCCGGCCCTGGCCCGGGCTTCGGGACCTTTTGCGGCAGGTAGGTTACTCAGAAGCCACCATTGCAAATATCGAACGGCTCGTGCCCTTGGGCATTCTCACGCATCCGGACGAGGTGGGCGGCTATCCGGTTTACCGCGGCCAGCCTTACACCGACAGCGACGGCGACGGCATGCCGGACGACTGGGAATTCGAGCACGGGCTTGACCCTCACAACCCGGCCGATGCCTCGCAGGACCTTAACGGCGACGGTTACACCAACATCGAAGACTTCATCAACGGGCTGGACCCGCGGGCCCCGGCCCGGGATTGGACCGATCTGCGCAACAATGTGGACCCCCGCATGGGCCGACTGCGGTAGATCTCCCTCCAAGGGATCGGTTCCGGTTGAATCGCGGCGCCCTAATTCAGGCAGCGTCGGGCCGCCCTGGCCGATCGGCGGGGCCGGACGCAGTTTTCGCGCCTGTCTGGACTCGGCCTTCCTCAAGCCCCCGCAGCTGTGCCCTACCGCCGCAAGCGTACGGGCAGCGGGGCTGGCGGGTTACGAGCTGGACTTTCCCAACGCCAACGCCGTCCACTTCCCGAAGAGAAGCTGCACCTGAGAAAATCGTCTATGGCTCGAATCGATCCAAATCACGCCGGTCGCTTCTGGCCGGGCGTTTCGGCTCAAGGTTGGTCCCGTCGCCAGTTCCTGCGCCAACTGGTCGGGCTCATGCTGGCCGTGCATGCGGCCCCCCAGCTCTGCGCCCAACGGGATCCCGAGCCGTCGCCCTCGCCCCGCTACTGTGTCGGCGTCTGCGACTGGATGATCCTACAACGCCAAAAAGTACGCGCCTTCAGTCTGGCGCGTGAGCTGGGCGCGGACGGGGTGGAGGTGGATCTGGGCCCGCTGGGTCAGCGTGAGACTTTTGACAATGCACTGGCACGGCCCGAGGTCAGGCAGCAGTTCCTGGAGGCCGCCCGCCAACATCAGGTCGCCCTCTGTTCTCTGGCCATGTCGGGCTTCTATGCGCAGTCGTTTGCCGAACGGCCCACGGTCCCCCGCATGATCGAGGACGCCGTCCAAACGGCCGAAGCCCTGGGCGTGCGTGTGCTGTTTTTGCCCTTGGGGGTGCAGTCGGACCTGGTGCGACATCCCCACCTGCGCCCGGCCGTGGTGGAGCGGCTCCGCTGGGCAGGGCGCCGTGCGGAACGCGCCGGTCTGTGCATCGGTGTGGAAACCTCGCTGCCGGCAGCCGAGGAAGTTGGGCTGCTGGAGGAGGTCGGCTCTCCTGCCGTGCGCAGTTACTTCAACTTTGCGCAGGCGATTCGGCACGGTCGGGATGTCGTTGCGGAGTTGGAAACACTGGGACCGGATCGGATCCTTCAGATCCACGCCACCAACGAGGACGGTGTGCGACTGGAAGAGGATCCCCAATTGGACCTTCGGCGAATCCGGCGCTCCTTGGATCGCATGGGTTGGCGGGGCTGGCTGGTGGTGGAGCGATCCCGGGATGCGCGGGATCCGCGCAACATTCGGGCCAACTTCGGCGCCAATGTGGCGTTTCTGAAGCGGGTCTTCCAAGACGAGCCAGCCCCTTGAAAGGTCTGGCCGCCCGGCACGCCCGGTCAAGCCGCACCCGCCGGCCCGATCCCTCGACAAATCTTGGCCAGTGCGCCTTTGTCCTGAGGCCATCCGACCCTCCGTGCCCAGCTCCCCAGCCAGCGGGGTAGCATGCACACGGTGTTTCCAACTGGCCCGTCTTGGGCTAGAGTTCGGGCAAGCCATCCGTATGTGCCGCAGTGTGAGAACCAGGGCCGGTGTTCTGCCCGTAGGACCGGCAGCCGCAACCGGCGTGCGAGTCTGCTGCCGAAACGGAGGGCCGGAGCCCTCCGGCCGGCAGCGTGCCATGGCCTGGCCGTTGCCATGACCACCCCGGTTGTTCCCACCCCAAGGCCCACACCGGTCGGCCACGAGCCCGACCTACGCAGTTTTTGGTGCCTTTGGATCACGCAGTTCCAGGGCGCCTTTAGCGACAATCTTCACAAGTTTCTGGTGCTCTACTTGGCGCTGGGCATGGGCCTGTCCCAGGCGCAAGAAAAGGCGTTTGTTCCGTTGGTCAATGCCCTGTTTGCCGTGCCATTCCTGTTGTTCTCAATGGTGGGCGGCTGGCTGGCCGACCGGTTCAGCAAACGCAGTGTTTGCGTGGCGGTCAAGGTGGCGGAAGTGGGGATCATGTTGCTGGCCACTGCCGCTTTGGGCTGGCTGTCGATACCGCTCATGCTCATGGCTGTGTTTCTGATGAGCACCCAGAGCGCACTGTTCGGTCCCACCAAGTACGGGCTGATGCCCGAGCTGCTACCGGAATCGCAACTCTCCTGGGGCAACGGGCTGCTGATCCTGGGAACGTATCTGGCCATCATTCTGGGCACAGTCGCGGCCGGTGGTCTCATGGAATTGTGGGGCAATAACCAAGCGACCTCCGGCTGCATTTTGGTGGGACTGGCGTTGGTGGGGACAGTGGCCAGCCTGGGAATCCGGCGGCTTCCGCCGGCCGATCCCCAACAGCCCTTGCAGTGGAATCCGTGGAGCGAGTTTGTCCGGCAATGGCGGGGCGTGCGGACGGACCGCACGTTGCTGACCTGCGTACTGGCGGTAAGCTACCTGTGGTTCTTGGCCGCGCTGCTTCAGCCGGCACTGATTTTCTACACCCGCGACGTGTTGGGTGGGACCGCGTGGCACACCAGCCTGTTGCAGGCCAGCCTCGCCATCGGCATCGGCGTCGGCAGTCTTGCGGCGGGGTTCCTGTCGGGGCGCCGGATCGAACCGGCCCTGGTCCCGATAGGAGCGCTGGGATTGGCAGTGTCCGGAGCCGTCCTGGGTACCAGCCAGTTGGCCTTTGTGGCGGCCGTGATGTGGGTGGGACTGCTGGGGTTTGCCGGGGGCATGTACGTGGTGCCGCTGAACGCATTGCTGCAGGCGCGTCCGGCCCCGGAACGACGCGGCGGGGTCCTGGCTGTTTCGGCGTTCCTGAACTGGGCCGGCATCGTGACTGCCGGGGGACCACTGTACTACCTGCTGAGTGCCGGGTTCGACCTCGGTCCGAAAGGCATCTTTCTGACCGGTGCAGGGCTGAGTCTGGCGGGGCTGATGACTTTCGTCTGGGCCATGCCGGAAAGCTTCATTCGGCTGGCAGAGAAGATCCTCATCTACACCCTGCACCCGATCCATGTGATCGGACGCGCCCATGTCCCTGCGGTGGGTGGCGCGTTGCTGGCCGCCAATCACCAGTCCTTGGTGGACTGGCTTCTGCTCCGGGCAGCTCTGGATCGGCCCATCCGATTCCTGATGTATCGCGGCCATTATGACCGACCCATGCTGCGGTTCTGGGCTCGTGCCATGGGCGTGATCCCCATTGCGCGCTCGCTGGGGCCCCGGGCCTTGCAAGCGTCCCTCAGCCAAGCCCGTGAGGCCATCCGCGCAGGAGAACTGGTCTGCATCTTCCCGGAAGGAGAGATGACCCGCACGGGGCTGTTGCTGCCCTTCCGACGTGGCCTGGAGAAAGTCATGGAAGGGCTGGAGGCGCCGATTCTGCCAGTGGCCTTGGAGGGTGTCTGGGGCAGTTCCTTCAGTTTCCGGCGCTGCCGCTTCGAGGCCAAATGGCCGCGACGGCTGCGCCAACCCGTCACCATTGTCTTCGGTCGGCCCCTGCCGTCCACCGCCACGGCCTTCCAGGTCCGCCAAGCTGTGCAGGAATCGTGGGCGGAGGCATGGCGGTGGCGGTTCCGCCGCGTGCGCCCCCTCTCGCGGTGGTTCCTGTCCACGGCGCGCCGTCATCCTCGGCGACTGGCCATGGCCGACGAGCAGAGAGGCGGGCTGCGCTTTGGACGCGTGCTGGTGGGATCGATTTTGATCGCCAGACATCTGCGCGCCCACTGGCGGCACCAGGAACGGGTGGGGGTGCTGTTACCGCCCTGTGTGCCGGGTGCCCTGGTGCACTGGGCCACGGTGCTGGCCGGGAAAGTCCCGGTGCACCTCAACTACACCCTCAACTCGGAGATGCTGGCCTCCTGCGTACAGCAAGCAGGTCTGACGTTCGTGATCAGCTCCGAGAAATTTCTCCAAAAGGTCCCTGTGCAGCTACCCGTGCCGGTGCTTTCTCTGGAGTCCCTCCTGGCGGGGGTACGGGGGTGGGAAAAACTGGTGGCTTTCATTGCGGCCTGGACGCTGCCGGGGGCGGTCTTGGAACGTTGGCTGGGAGGCCCGCCTACCACCGGTGCGACGGATGGCCCGGCCCGGCGCATGGCCACACTGGTCTTTTCGTCCGGATCGACCGGAGAACCCAAGGGCGCGGTGCTCACGCCCGACAACATCCTGGCCAACATCCACCAAGTGGCCCAGGTAGTGCATTTCGACGCACGCGACCGGCTTTTGGGCATTCTGCCGTTCTTTCACTCCTTTGGGTTCACGGTAGGTTTGACCCTGCCCGGAATCTTGGGATTGCCGGTAATCTTGCACCCAAACCCGTTGGAGGCCCGCGCGATCGGAGAACTGGTTCGACGCTGGCAGATCACCTTGCTGGTAGCCACACCCACGTTCCTGCAGCTCTATTTGCGGACCGTGCCCCCGGGTGACTTTCAAAGTCTGCGCCTGGTGATCGCCGGGGCCGAAAAACTGCCCGCGCGGCTGGCCCAAAGCTTTGCGGATCAGTTTGGTGTGCTGCCACTCGAAGGCTATGGCTGCACCGAATGCGGGCCGGTCGTCTCGGTGAATGTGCCGGACTTCGAGGCTCCGGGGTTCCATCAGATCGGGCAGAAGCCCGGCAGCGTGGGCCAGCCGCTGCCCGGTGTCGCCGTACGCGTGGTCGATCCGACCAGTTACCAGCCCCTGCCGCCCAACCAGCCGGGCCTTCTATTGGTCCGGGGACCCAACGTCATGCAAGGCTACTGGAAACGTCCCGACCTGACTGCAGCCGCGTTCCATCACGGTTGGTATGTGACGGGGGACATCGCCCGGCTGGATGAAGATGGTTTTGTCTACCTGACGGACCGGGTGGCGCGGTTCAGCAAGATCGGCGGCGAAATGGTCCCTCACGTGCGGGTAGAGGAGGTCCTGCACGAGCTGGCGGGCGAGGTGGAACGCTGTTTCGTGGTCACCGGAATCCCCGATGAGTCCCGTGGCGAGCGCCTCGTGGTGTTACACCGTCTGGACGACGCCAGGTTGGAAGCGTGTCTGAAGCAACTCGCCGCCACTACGGCTCTGCCCAACCTCTGGAAACCGCGGCCCGACCAGTTCTACCGCGTAGAATCCTTCCCCCTTCTGGGCAGCGGCAAGCTTGACCTCTGCACGCTGCGGCAATGGGCCCAGCAACTGGCCGGCTCTCCGGCCAGCGTCCGTGCCTGACTTTGGCCGGCCAGCCATACCGAGTCGCCACGCGCAGCGCAAGGGCTGATGCTGCTCGGCGTCAGGCGGCAGAAGGCCAGGGCCGCCAACCCTTGGGTGCAGCCGGTAAGGCAGCCATAGAAGCACAAAGCCCGGCTCAAGACGAAGTCACGATTCAAACCCCGACGCAAAGGGGGCAGCACGGCCAAAAGTAGGGCAGGTCGATGACCTGCCGCGCTAGGGTTCTGCCGGCTGTCGGTTGGTTGCGCCCAGGTCAGGGTTCAGGTGCTGCAGGCCAACGAGATACGGCCTGCGGCCCTGGAAACCCGGCCTTCAAGTCCTGTTGATGCCCACCAGGCCACTTCACGGCCCGGGCCACTGGCCTCTTGCCGGGGGCCCGGCCGCTTGAATCCCAATGCCGGGACATGGGCATGTTGAGCAACCCAAACTCGGGAGGATTGCGCTGGGACCGGAGCTGTGGCGTTTTCGCTGCTCGGCAGGCAAACCGGAGGCCTTCGGAGCTCTACGGTGCGAGAATTCTCGTTGATTCTACGCTTGCCGCCCGTGCCTCCAGGGTTAGCTGGAAGGCACGGCGGAATCGCGCCGGCCAGCCCGGCGCCCAACCGTGCGCACCCTGTAGTGGTTCAGGGATCCTAGACCGGCAACCGTTGGGGACGAACGGACCCAGAGCCGGTCGAAAACAAGGCCCGCACCTCGGGCCCCACCTCGGTCGGGCGCCCCGTCTGCCGATCCAACGGACACCATAAGGTGCGGACGCGCGCCAGCAGCCTGCCGTCCTGAACCCGTGTCATCTCGGTGAGGCGCTCGAACCGGAAACGCGAGGCGGCCCCCACCCACGTGCGCACCTTGACTTCGTCGCCGAGACGCGCGGGATGCTTGTAGTCCACCTCGTGTCTCAGGACCACCCAGATCAGGCGCTCTTGCGCTCCGGCCGGAGCGCCCGCCTGCCAGTGGGCCACGGCCACGTCCTGCGCCCAACGCAGGTACACCACGTTGTTCACGTGACCCAGCGGATCAATGTCCTTAGGCGCGACCGGCACGATCCGTTCCATCGGTTCCACCGGCGTCGTTTTCATGATCTTCTTCCTCGCTGCCGCCCATCGCACCACAGATCCTACGAACAGTCGAGTCCGGCAACGACACCATAAAAGTTCCGACCCCTGATGTAGAATGGCGGGAACTGACAAGCCACAGGGGCCTCAATGCAGCCGGCCCAGAAAACAATCACCGCTTCAGGAACCAGCTGCCGAAAGATAAGTCCCTGGCGAGAGACGCACCGGCGCATTTCACTTCTTAAACCGCATAGGGCGGGCCGGCTGTGCGGGAACAGCACGGGCGGCCGCTCGTTGCGCCAGAAGGTCTCCAAACCCAACAGCGCTTCCTTCCCGGCTGGATTCCAAAACTGGCAGGTCCGCTGGAACAGCGACGGATGCTTCTTGCAACTCGCCTCCACCACCCCACGGCCCAGCCCTTCCTTCTACCGTTGCTTACTCCGATCGTCCCCCGCTGCTGGGGCTCCCGCAGAGAACCCCCCTTCTGAGCCGGCATTTCCCGCGCGCAGAGGCCTCTCTTGCAGCTCGCCTCCCGAGCGCCTTGTTTCAACTAGGGTAATAGCATGCCGCCG
>Ga0209809_1001961_pt1 | contig 15468 bp, 15 predicted proteins | sample YNPMSTMetaG_FD_186172 | JGI IMG/M metagenome (GOLD analysis project Ga0209809, IMG submission 186172) | Anoxygenic and chlorotrophic microbial mat microbial communities from Yellowstone National Park, USA - YNP MS-T MetaG (SPAdes) (version 2) ... | reverse complement strand
ATACAGCGGACCTTCCGGGACGAGTTCTACACCCGGCCCTTGCCCACGACCATCGGTGAAATCCAGGCCGAGCTGGAGGACTACCTGGCGTACTACAACGGCCATAGACCCCACATGGCCCTGGAGTTCCTGGCTAAACTACAGGCGGAGTTGGTTCCCCAAGAGTCTCAGATGTGTTGACCGATTACAGCGGCTTGCACTTCGACTTCGCTAAATCCTATAATCGGGGTAGAAAGGTCGGCTCTGCCCCGAGGTGAGCTTTACCCTGAAAGGAGCTAGGATGGAGTACAAGGTCACCCTCTCCACCGAGGAGATTGTGCGCGGCCTCAAGCACTACCGCCGTATCGCCAAACAAGACGTTCTTCGGGCTCCGGAGACGCCAAACCCCGACATATTCCGTCTGCACGCCGAAGCCCGGCGCGAAATTTATGCCAAACTGGCCGAGGTGGCCGAAGCCGAAGGCCCAGATGCGGTCGTGAATCGGGCCTTGGAGCTCTATCAAAAGCTGCCCTTTGTCACTGGCACTGCCGAGGACGCACATCCCGAGATCAAAGGCCAGGAAAACGCCCTCGAGAACTTCTTTTTAATGATCGGTCTCGACCCCAAAATTCGCCGCGAGGCCCGCAGGGCACGCAAGCCCCTACAGTAAAGGACACTGGGCGGGGGGTATGGGGAGCACCCCCTAGAGCAGCACGTCTTCATATGAACCTTGAATTGCTTGCTGTTCAAGCCAAAACCTGCACAGCCTGCGGCCTTGCAACGCAGCGCACCCATGTGGTCTTTGGCGAGGGCAATCCCGATGCCCGGCTGATGATTGTGGGTGAAGGACCGGGTGAAGAAGAAGATCTACAGGGACGGCCTTTTGTAGGGCGCAGCGGTCAGTTGCTCGACAAAATCCTGGGGGCCGTGGGGATCAGGCGAGAGAGCGTGTATATCGCCAACATCGTAAAGTGCCGCCCACCAGGAAACCGCGCGCCCGAGCCGCTCGAGGCTAAAACCTGCACCTCGCTCTGGCTGATAAAACAAATCCAACTGGTCAAACCTCAGATCATTGTTCCTCTAGGTGCGACTGCGCTGGAATTCTTCGCCGGCGAAAAGTTGCCCATCACCAAAGCTCGTGGTAAGTTCTTCGATTGGCAGGGCATTAAGATCTTCCCTATGTTTCACCCAGCCTACCTGTTGCGCAACCCTTCACGAGAAGTAGGCAGCCCCAAATACCTTACCTGGCAGGACATCCAGATGGTAAAGAAAACGCTTGATGAGCTGGGTCCCAAAAAGGATGTTGAGGTCAGGGCTGCCAGTCAGCAACCGCTTTTTTAGGCAAAAGATGTCTGAAAACCGCAAATGTCTATCTCCCGCATTGGCCTGCTCCACCTGCTGGTGGTTTACCTAGTCTGGAGCAGCACCTACCTGGCCTTCAAAGTCGGGCTACTGAATGGTTTTGCGCCATTCTGGATGGGAGCAACGCGTTTTATTCCCGCAGCCTTACTCTTGCTTTTGTATGCGCGTTGGCGGGGCTGTCTAGTACCGCTCAAGCGCGCTACCCTGGGAAAACTGGCCTTATCCGGCAGCCTGCTTTGGCTAGGCGGCAATGGCCTCATCCTGGTGGCAACCCAGTACGTGCCCTCAGGTTACGTGGCTTTGATGATCGCTACTACGCCCATTTGGGTTTCCACCATTGAAGGTTTTCTGGATCGCAAGCGACCCTCCAAGCTTCTGGTGCTGGGCTTGCTGATTGGCTTCTTGGGCATCCTGGTCTTGAACGCGCCCAACCTAGGCTCGGCCACCCCTACCAACCTGCTGGCAATTGCGCTGCTGCTCCTCTCTCCGATAATGTGGGCCAGCGGCACTGTCTACACCCAGCGCAGCATTGGCAGCGTGGAGCCGGTGGTCGTATCGGGTTACCAGCAACTTTTTGGCGGAATAGGCTTTCTGCTTACCTCCTTGGCCCTAGGCGAGCAATGGCACACCCCCACGCTCCTGGGCTGGGCCAGCAATGCCTACTTAGTGGTCTTTGGTTCACTAATCGCCTATACCTCTTACATCCTGGCTGTGCGTCTTCTACCCCTAAGCCTCGTCACGACCTACGCCTACGTAAATCCAGTGATCGCCTTGCTGTTAGGCTTTGTGTTCTTGCAAGAGCCCCTAGGGGTTTGGACCTGGGTGGGGGCCGCTTTGGTGCTGCTAGGGGTGGGCCTGGTTTTTCGTAGCCGTTACAACCCCAATGCCCAGAGTGCGCTCTGAGCCAGGCCGCAGGGTCAAGGGGGTCAGTGTTTAAAATGGCGCGAACCAGTAAAAACCATGGCGATCCCAAGCTCATTGCAAGCAGCAATTACCTCCTGGTCCCGTTTGGCACCCCCCGGCTGCACGATGGCGGTGACACCTGCTGCTGCCGCTGCCCGAACCACATCGTCAAAGGGAAAAAAGGCCTCGGAAGCGAGCACTGCACCACGGGCCCGTTGGCCCGCATTCTGGATGGCGCGCTCGGCTGCCCAGATGCGGCTCACCGCGCCCGTACCCAGCCCCACGGTCATCCCATTCTTTGCCAGCACCACGCTGTTTGAACGGGCGTGCTTGCTCACATACCAGGCAAACTTGAGGTCGAGCAGTTCCTGGACTGTGGGAGTACGCTCGGTCACATAGCGCAGCTCAAGCTCTTCCCAGCGCCGGAAATCCCTGTCCTGAGCTAGAAAGCCGCCCACTAAGGGGTGAAACTCCTGTCCGTCGGCCTCCTCCAAAGCCGCAACCAGCAAGCGCAGGTCTGGCTTTTTGCTACGGAACCAGTCCAGGGCCTCAGGGCTCACCTCAGGGGCAATGAGCACCTCGAGGAATGTACCCCGGGTGGCCATAGCGGTTTGCAGGTCTACGGGGCGGTTGAATGCTACCACCCCGCCAAACACCGAGACCGTATCGGCATCGCGGGCACGCTCCCAGGCAGTTTTAGCATCCTCAGCCAGGGCTACCCCGCACGGATTGGCATGCTTAACGACCACGCAGGCTGGCAGCTCGAGCTCCCTAACCAAGCTCCAGGCCGCGTCCGCATCGGCATAGTTGTTGAAACCCATGGGTTTACCCGAAAGCACCTTTGCGTGCAGCACTGGCCCGGTCTGGCCCTCGAGGGTGTACAAAGCTGCTTCCTGGTGTGGGTTCTCGCCATAGCGCAGCTCCACCCCCGGTAGGCGCTCCAGGGTCAGGAGCTTGATCTGGGGAAACTTCTCATGAGCCAGAAAGTTGGCAATGGCCGCATCGTAGGCGGCAGTGTGGGCAAAGGCCTTGTAGGCCAACCTGCGGCGAAACTCGCTGCTGATGCCAGTTCGTAAGGCATGCAGCACCTGTGCATAGTCGGCAGGGTCACAAACCGGCAGCACAGCCTGATGGTTTTTGGCAGCCGCGCGCAGCATAGCTGGCCCACCGATATCGATGTTTTCCAGACACTCTTCAAAAGCAGCCCCGCGTGCTAGCGTCTCGCGAAAGGGATATAGGTTGACACATAGCAGATCAATGCGGGTAAGGTTGTGGGCTTCCAACTCCGCCTCGTGCTGAGGGCTCCTGGTAGCCAGTAGGCCTGCATGAATGCGGGGGTGCAGGGTCTTCACCCGCCCATCCAGGATCTCGGGAAATCCTGTAACCTCAGACACGCGGGTAACCCTCAAACCCGCCGCTTGTAAGGTCTTGTAGGTTCCACCTGTGGAAACTAGCTCAAACCCCAACTCTGCCAAGCCTGAGGCGAACTCCACCAAACCTGACTTGTTCGAAACTGACAAAAGCGCGCGCATACCCGAAAAATCATACCCCCTTATCCGGCCCTAGCAGACCTGCAGTCCCAAGCTCCTGGCCCCGCTAGAATAGTTGGCATGGGCACGAGCATTTATGATTCAATCAAAAAGGAGATCGTCGAAGCCACGAAGCGAGGGGATACTGCCACCCGCGACTTCGCCCGCGTGGTCAAAGCCGAACTCGATCGCAAGGGTGACGGCAAACCCCTGCCAGATACCGAAGCAGTCAAGATTCTCAAGGCCCTGCGAGTTACGGCAGAAGAGAGCCAGAATGCCTTTGAGCTCACCTTCCTGGAAAGATTCCTACCAAAAGAGCTGAGCGAAGCCGAGATTGAAGCTTGGATTCGCGCTAACGTGGACTTCTCCAAGCTCAAATCGCCCATGGCTGCTATCGGTCTTGTAACCAAGGCGCTGGGGCCATCCGCGCCAGGAGAGCGCGTAAAGCAGGTCGTTGAGAAAATTACCAAAGGCCTAGTTGCCTGACTTAGGGTGGCACCACCTCCCTAAACTGTGCTCGATAAAGATACCTTTTGTATTGCGCGAAGCCATAGCCCCTGAGCCTAGCATCCCCCAGCCACGCTGCAAGTAAGGGAGGCAAGCCCCACCATACACCCATCATCGCCCTGGCCGCCTACCAGCAGCTCTGGCCTCCGCTACGCCCGGGGTCTCTTGTGGGTTAGGCTTTTTGCAACGGTGGCTCTGTTGGGAATCTGGTTGGTGGTTTTTCCGAGTTGAGGTGATATAATTAGGTTTTGTGGGGAAGAGGGCGCAGCCGCTGGCGGAAATCCGTCAGAGGAAAGTCCGGGCAGCACAGGGCATGATGCCAGCTAACGGCTGGGCGGGGTAACCCGACGGAATAGTGCAACAGAAAGCAGACGGCCTCTTGCTCTGGCCCTCTCCTCGCAGGCAGTAGGCACAGGCAAAGGGGTCAAGGTGAAACGGTGCGGTAAGAGCGCACCAGTGCCCCTGGTAACAGGGGCAGCTAGGCAAACCCCATCTGCTGCAAGTCCCGTAAGCCCGACAGGGAGAACTGGCCCGGTTCGCCACTACCTGCGGCAGGGACGCTTGAGGTGAGCGGTGACGCTCATCCCAGAGAGATGGCTGCGGAAACAGAACCCGGCTTACGCCTCTTCCCTACCCCAGCTTGCTATACATCCCCCCACGGGCTTGCTTGTGGGGGTGGTGTTTTTCAATCACTACTGGAGTTACGCGGTTGCAGGCTGCGCACTCTTCTCTAGATAGAGCACACCCCACCTTCAAGGAGGTGGGGTCTGTGAACCCGCCGAGGGAAAAATCCCGGCCCACGACGCCTCCACCCGCCCGCACAGCCGCAGGGGGGTTGTGGCGCGAACAAAGGTATTCGCAAGGACCTCTTCCCTGGATAACACCACCCTTGGAAAAGCCTTATGCCCAGAGGATGCATCTGGTGCCATAGGAGCGTTAGGCACCAGGGGGTCGTCAAGAGGGGCAGGCCTCGATCCTTTGCAACTTTCGGGTCTACGACAAGCCCCAGGAATAGGAAGAGCGGGAACCATCTCCTTCAGCAGAAGGGGGTTGCGCCGAAATTATGACCGGCTGAATTGCGGCCTCAGGCTGGTCAGGGTGTTCCAGACAGTCTAAAGGGACGGGGATGCGGAATGCTAGCGAAGAACGATCTGAAGATCCAGCTCTTCCGCTGATGACATTCGGCGTGGCGCATAACACCGCCAAGGGCGGCTGCGGTGGGAAAGCAGCCCAGTTGGAACCCCTAAGGGTGGGAAAAAGTGGAGTTGGAGTGGGAACTAGTGGTAAAAAGTGGGGATTGCATGGTACATTACGGTTTAGAGCAGCAGCTTCGGTGGGAAACGCCCGTGGGGATAGGTACTCCAAAAGCAAATCTGCACAGGAGATTACAGGATGCCCTTTGGTGAGTACCAATATAACCTCGACGAAAAGGGCAGGGTGGTGATTCCTCAGCCCTTCCGCCCATTTATCGAGGATGGGGTGGTGATCACCAGGGGCCTCGAGGGCTGCCTCTACATGTATCCCTTGCTGGCTTGGAACAACATTGAGCGCCAGCTACAAAACGTGCCCCTAATCGATCGCGAGGCACAGGAGCTGGTGCGCTTCTTGTACTCGGGAGCCCACAAAACCCAGATGGACAACGCTTCACGGGTAACCATTCCCCCGCCGCTACGAAAGTTCGCTGGCCTCGAGGGCACCAACGAGGTCATTGTGGCCGGCGCCCCCACCCGCCTCGAGCTTTGGAGCGAGGAGCGGTGGTGGGCTGCCATTACCAAGTTCGTCGAAAACCCGACCACCCCCGAGGCCCTGCGTGGCCTGATTGGATGAGGCATGTATGCGCGCCTTCACCTATCAACCCAGCTACTCCTGCAGCCTGGAGGAGAGTGCATGAACCACACCCCGGTGCTCTACCAGGAAGCCCTGGAATGGTTGGCCGTGCGGCCAGGAGGCATCTACGTGGACGCCACCCTAGGTGGTGCTGGGCACACACGGGGCATCCTAGAGCGGGGTGGTCAGGTAATTGCTTTCGATCAGGACCCCCAGGCCATCGCCCGGGCCCAAGGCTTGAAGCTGCCGCAACTCACACTGGTGCTGGCCAACTTCCGCAAGCTGGTGCCCGAACTCAACAAGCGTGGTGTTTCACAGGTTGACGGCCTCCTGGCCGACCTGGGGGTCTCGAGCTTCCATCTCGACGATGCCAGCCGCGGCTTCAGCTATCAGCAGGAAGGCCCGCTGGACATGCGGATGGGCCAAAGTGAACTAACCGCCGAGGAGGTGGTCAACACCTACCCAGAGGAGACGCTTGCCGAGATTCTTTTCCGTTATGGCGAGGAGCCGCGTGCGCGCCGTATTGCCCGCTTTATCGTGGAAAACCGCCCTATCCACACCACCACCCAGCTGGCCGAGGTAGTTCGCCAGGCTACTGGCTTTCGCCGGGCAGGACACCCGGCCCGCAAAAGCTTCCAGGCCCTGCGGATTTATGTCAACGATGAGCTGGGCGCCTTGGAGCAGCTTTTGCGCGGTGCCGAAGGGGTGCTAAAGCCTGGGGCAAGGCTGGTGATCATCAGCTTTCACTCGCTAGAAGACCGTCTGGTTAAGCGTTTCCTGCGGGAATCCGCGCTCCTCCGACCCCTTACCAAAAAGCCCATAACACCTTCTGAGGCCGAACAACACAAAAACCCTCGAGCCCGCAGCGCCAAGATGCGCGTAGCCGAGCGCGTAGAAGGAGGAACCGCATGAGAGCCGCATTGCGATGGGGCCTGGTGTATTTGCTACTGCTCACCGGACTCACTGGCCTGGGCCACTACAACCAGCAGCTGAACACCCGGCTGGCGGCTCTTCAGACAAAGGAAAGCGATCTCAGACAAAAAGAAACCCGTCTGCTGTTGCAGCGTTATCAGCTCACGGCTCCCTTGGCCCTGCGGGCCTGGGCTGAGGCCAACGGCTATATTCCCATGAGCCTGGGCCGCTGGGCCGAGCCGAAAAGGAGCACCCCATGAATCGCCTAGGAAGCTACGAACAGGCCGCCTTAAGCCGGGGCTGGGTGTTGCTGCTAGCCTTGTTGGCCTTTGTGCTGGCGCTGGGGTATGGCTTTTATATTCTCTGGCACAATGCCCCCGGCCTGACCTTGCGCGCCCTTACCAGCCAGAGCACGGCCCTCCCCCTGCGGGGCCGCCTAGAAGCTATCGATGGCACCCCCCTGGCCTTGAGCACCCCCCAGGAAGCCCGGCTGTACCCGCTGGGGCCCTCGGCGGCCCAGCTCATTGGTTTTGGTGAGCGGGCCAGCGGCAAGGGGCTTTCAGGCCTCGAGCTCGATCTGGATAAACTACTCTCATCGGGCCAGAACCTTCGCCTGACCATAGACCCCCAGGTGCAGGCCATTGCTGAGCGGGCACTGTGGCGCGGTCTCGAGGCCGCCGGCGCTGACTGGGGCAGTGCCGTGGTGATGGAAAGCCAGACCGGACGGCTCCTGGCGGTGGCCAACGGTCCTGCCTTCGACCCCAGCGCCCCCCGCGGCGATATCCGGCTGGATGTCTCCTGGCGCAACCACGCCTTCGCGTATGCCCTCGAGCCCGGTTCGACCGTAAAAGCTCTAACTGCCGCCGTACTGCTCGAGGAAAATGTAGCCCGGCTGGAGACCAGGGTCTACGCCCCCATGAGCCGGCACATCGCCGGCTGGACAATCAACGATCCGATTAAGCACCCCGAGACCCTCACCTTGAGTGAGGTGCTCAAATACTCCTCAAACGTGGGCATCACCACCCTAGCCGAGCGCATACCACGCAAAACCCTGTTTGACTACTTCAAGAAGCTACACCTCATGGACGAGGCTCCCCTGCCACCCCTGGTTCATCAGCCGCGGATCGGTGTGCAGGTGGCTACCCCCCAGGTGCGGCCGCTGCAGCGCTGGGGACCCGCCGAGTATGCCAACGCAACCTTTGGCCAGGGTTTCCTAATCACCCCTTTGCACCTTACCGCTGCTTTTAACACCCTGGCTGATGGGGTTTACCGCCAGCCCATTTTGTTTGCGGGCAGCAGCGGGAAAAGCGCAACAGTATTCAGAGCCCAGGTGGCACGTGATATCCGCCAAACCCTTACTAAGAGCATTACTGAAAACGCCCGGCTGCCCGGCTATGCGTTAGGGGGCAAGACCGGCACAGCCCAGGTGGTGGTGAATGGGCGTTATAGCAACAGCGTGTACACAGCCCTGTTCGCTGGCTTCATCCCATCTGACAGCCCGCGTGTGACGGTGGTGGTTGCGCTGTTTCACCCCAAAAGCCGCATCCACGGTTCTCAGGTAGCTGCCCCCATCTACCGCGAGATCGCCGCACAGATTCTTGCCCTGTGGGGCATCCCCCCACAGCCCCAGTTGGAGCCTCCATCGAAGAAGGGTAAACTGGTTCAGTGATGAGTGTCTTGTGTAAGTTGGGGAAAACACTCAAATAAGCTATGGAGCATAACAGCCACAAGGAACTCCGACCCGAATGGGTTGCCCGCCTTACAGGCGGGCGGGTGCACCAGGGCACCTCCGTAGCCCACGACCTGCACTGGGACTCCCGCCAGGTTGGGCCTGGGGTAGCCTTCTTTGCCCTGCCAGGCGCCCAGACCCACGGGCGCGAGTTCAGCCTGCAGGCTTTGCAAGCCGGGGCTGCTTTTGTGGTCAGCGACCTGGCCCACCCCGGTGCGGTGCAGGTGGCGAGGCCTGAGCGGGCCTTGCTGGCGGTGGGGCGGGCCTTGCGCGAGCGGTTTGCTGGCACGGTGCTGGCCGTGGGTGGGAGCTCCGGTAAAACCACCACCAAGGAGTGCCTGGCTCAGGGCCTGGCCTGGCCAGCCCCCGAGGGCAACCTCAACAGCGCACCTGGCCTGACCCGGTTCTTTTTCCACCTGCAGCAGGCCGAAGGCTGCGTGGTGGAGCTGGGCATAGACCGCTTGTTGGAGATGGCCGAGCTCACCTATCTGGCCCGGCCCGACATGGCCGTGCTCACCGGCCTAGGGGTAGAGCACCTGGAGGGGTTGGGGAACCTCGAGAACGTCATCCGGGAGGAAAGCTGGCTGCTGCAGGTCAGCCCCATCCGGCTGGCCAGCGTGCAGGCCGCCCAATTGCTGAGCCTGCCCGGCCTGAAAACCTACGGCATTGGCGCGGGGGACTTCCGCGCCGAGGGGGTGGAGATGGGCCTCGAGGGCAGCCGCTTCCGCTTCGAAGGGCACACCGTGACCCTCCCCTACCCTGGGGTGGGGCCGGTGCTGGGGGCGCTGGCCGCGCTGGCCACCGCCCGTATGCTGGGAAAGCCCTTGGGGGAGACCATCGAGCGCCTGGCCGAACTCAAACTGCCGCCGGGCCGGATGCAGCGCCTGCGGCTGGGGGCAGTGGACTTCATCCACGATGCCTACAACGCCAACCCCCTTTCGCTCTTGGCCGGGATGGCGTTCCTGCAAACCTTGCCGGGCCGAAAATGGCTGGTGTTGGGGCGCATGGCCGAGCTGGGCCAGGAGGCCCTCAAGCACCACCTCGAGGCCGCCCGGCTGGCCGCGGGCACGGGCTCGAACCTGGTCTTCGTGGGCCCTTTTGCTAAGCAACAGGCCGCCGAGGTGGGTGGTATAGCAGTAGAGACCATCGAGGAGGCCGCGGCCTATCTGGCCCAGGTGGTAGCCCCCGGCGACCTGGTCTACCTGAAGGCTTCGCGTAGCGTGGGCCTCGAGCGCCTGCTGGAACTGTGGCCCAAGGAGGAGGTATGAGGGCGGGGTGGGTGGCCTGCGGGATATGGCTGGCGGCCTGTGTCCCCCAGCCCCAGACCCCGGCTACCGGCGGGCCCATCCTGATTGAAGGCGGGGTGGTGGAGGGGCGGGTGGTGCGGGCGGTGGGGCTGCAACTGGCCCTGCCCAGCCCCACCCCCTGGGTGGCCCGCAACGGCCCCACCCTCCTGGCTGCTTACCCCTTCCAGCTACTGGTCTACCAGAACGGCTTCATCCAGGACAGCCTGCCCCTTCCGGGGGTTCCCACCTTTGTGCGGGCCAAGCCCCTGCCGCTGGTGGGCCTGGAAGACCGGCTTTTTGTGCCGGAGCGGGGAACGCTTGCTTTCAAAGCCAAAGATGCGCTCAATACCAAAGGGGGGGTCTACTGGCTGGCCGAGGAAGGGCTTTACCTCGAGCGCCGCCTGCTGGCCGGAGGGCGCTTTGGCTTTTTGGCTGCGAATGAGCGCTACGTGTATGCCTTTGCGCGCGAAGCCTTGCGCCTGCCTGACAACCTGCGGGTTCCCCTGCCCGCTGGGGTGCGGGCCGCGGTGGTGCTGGACGAGCTTTATGTGCTCACCCCCGAGGGCCTGTACCGCCTGAGCCTGGAGGGCTTGCGCCTGGGCTTCAGGGCTGGCTCGTACAGGGGCCTCGAGACCGACGGGGCCTACCTCTACACCCTCGAGGGAAGCCGCTTGCTTACCTTGCGGCTCAACCTGGAGCTGGCGGGGCTCGAGGTCTGGCTCAGGCCTTCTTCAGGCCAGGAGGTGCCATGAACTCGCTCGTTGCCGCTTTGCTCCTGAGCTGGTTCCTGGTGGGGCTTTGGATTACCCTCATGCAGTCCTTGCGGCTTGGCAAACAGGTTCGGGCCGACGGGCCACAAAGCCACCTGAGCAAGATGGGCACCCCCAGCATGGGCGGGGTGGCCTTTTTGCTGGCCGCCGCGGTGGTGTACGGGCTCTCGGGTGGCGACCGCTGGGCGGGGCTCTGGCTCCTGGTGCTGGGCATGGCCCTGCTGGGCCTGGCCGACGACCTCTCCGGTGCCCTGCGCCGCCCCCTGAGGGCCCGCGAGAAGCTGGCGGTACAGGTGCTGATGAGCCTGATTTTTGCCCTCTGGGCAGCCCGCCAGGTGCAGTACACCCCCTATCCAGTGCTGGACGTGTTGCTGTACACGCTGGTGGTGATTGCCGCCTGCAACGCCTTCAACTTCACCGACGGGGTAGATGGCCTGCTGGCCAGCATAACCGCGGTGATTCTGCTGCCGTTTGTGGGGCTGCCCACCGCCCAGGCTATGGTGGGGGCCTTGCTGGGCTTCCTGTGGCATAACGCCCCCAGGGCCACGGTGTTTATGGGCGATACCGGCAGCATGGCCTTGGGCGCGCTCATCGCAGGGCTTTTTATCCTGGAGGGTAAGCTCTGGTGGCTCCCGCTGGCAGCCCTGATCCCGGTGCTGGAGGTGCTCTCGGTGATCATCCAGGTGAGCTACTTCCGCCGTACCGGTAAGCGCTTCTTCCGCATGAGCCCACTGCACCACCACTTCGAACTCTCGGGCTGGCCCGAGGGCAAGGTGGTGTTTCGCTTTGTGGTGGTTACCGCGCTGTGCACAGCCCTGGCCGTGCACTTATGGGGAGGCCCGGCGTGAAACGGCTGGTCTATGGACTGGGGCGCAGCGGCCTGGGGGTGCTGGCCTACCTGCACCGGCATGGCCTTACGGCTTCCTTTTTTGACGACCAGCTCAAGCCAGAGGAGGCCAGACAGGCCCTGGCGCTGGGGTTCGCGCTCGAGCCCAACCCCACCCCTGGCCATTACCAGCAGGTTGTTGCCGCCCCCGGCATCCCCCTGCAGCACCCCAGGCTACAGGCCCTGCGCCAGGGTGGGGCCGAGGTCATCGGCGAGGCCGAGCTGGTCTACCGGCACTCCCAAACCCCCCTCATCGGCATCACCGGCACCGCTGGCAAAACCAGCTGCACCCTCTTCACCGGACACTTCCTGCGGGCTTTAGGTTTTCGGGCGCTCGAGGGCGGCAACATCGATCCCCCGCTGGCCAGCGTGGTAGACGAGGCCGAGGTGGTGGCGGTGGAGATGAGCAGCTTCCAGCTCGAGCGCACCGTGCACTTCCGCCCCCGGGTGGCGGTGTTGCTGCTGCTGGGCGTGGACCACCTCGACCGGCACGGGAGCCTGGAGGCCTACCATGCCGCCAAACTCAATCTCATCAGGAACCTAACCCCTCAGGATGCCCTGGTCTACAACGCCCAGGATCCAAAAATCCTGGCCGGCATCGCACAAAGCCCGGCCCGGCGCTACCCCTTCTATCCCGCCAGCGACCCCCGCGAAACCAACCTCAACGCTGCCCTGCAAGCTGCCTTAGCCTATGCCCACATCATCGAGCGGGAGCAGCCCGGCCGGGCCTGGGCGGTTGAACCCAGCCAACAGGCGCTGGAACCCTTCCGCGCCTCGGCCCCTCGGCTCGAGGCCCGCTATGAGGTTTTCGCTCGCATGGGCAACCTGCACTTCATCGACGACTCCATCGCCACCCGCCTCGATGCCGTGCGGGCAGCTTTGGAAGCAGCCCCCGCGCCGGTGGCCTGGATACTGGGCGGGGTGGATAAGGGTGCGCCAGTGGAGGAGTTACGGGAGTTGGTGGAGCGCAAGGTTCGGCTCATTCTGGCCGTGGGCCGGGATGGCCCCCGTATGGCCGCGCCTTTCCGCGAGCGGGTGCAGGTGGTGGAGATCGGTGAGCCGGACGGACGCCAGGCCCTGCGCCAAGCTGTGCTCGAGGCTCGCCGGCAGCTCACCTCTGGCAGCGTGCTGCTGGCTCCGCTGGCTACCTCCTTCGATCAGTTCAAGGACTACAAGGAGCGCTCCAGGGCGTTTAGGGGAGTGGTATTCGAACTGGGGGGCGTCCATGGATAGCATTTTGTTGCTGGCCCAGCTGCTACTTTTTGCCTTCTCAGCTTTGGGGGTGGCTACCTCCGACTGGATGCGGGCTGCCCCACAGCCGCACAGCCTGGAAAACCTGCGCAACATAGCCTTTTCACTGGTTCTAACATTGCTGGTCTCGCGCCTGCACCCCCAGTGGGCCATCTGGGCAGCCCGGCCTATCTTTCTGCTCTCGCTGGGACTTCTACTGGCCAACCTGGTGGTGGGGTTCGGGCCAGGGGGTGAGAAGCGCTTTATCGATCTGCCCTTCACCTCCTACAACATCCAGGCCTCGGAGCTGGCCAAGCTGGCCGTGGTGCTCTACCTGGCCGCCTTCTTCCACAACAAACCCACCGACTACCCCATCATCGGCCCCATTGTGGCCATCAGCCTGGCTGCAGCCCTGATCATCGCCTCGCCCGACCTGGACACAGGCTTGTTTGTGCTGATTTTATCGGCATTTTTGCTGATGGTGATCGGAGTTCCCTGGCGCCGCCTACTGGCCATCACCCTCACCGTGGGTGTGCTGGCGCTCTCCGTCTCTGGGGTATACCTCAACCACTTCGAGAAGGTGCGCGAGCGCTACCAGGGCTGGATCACCTACATCGGCGGGCGGGTAGACGAGCTGAGCCCAGAGGTCGTCCGGGGGCCCTTATACCAGATCACCCAGGCCCACAAGATCATCGTCAATGCAGGGCCGTTGGGTCAGGGGGTGGGCGCGCGCATGCCCAACCTGCCCGAGTCCCACAACGACTTCATCCTGGCTTCCATCATCTGGTCGGGGGGCTGGCTGGCAGGCCTCATGGTCTTACTGGCCTGGTGGCTCATCCTGGCCCGGGGGCTGCAAATTGCTGCGCACCTGGAGGGTGCGCACAGCGTTCTAGCCCTGGGCTTGACCTTATATCTGGTGTTGCAAGCTGCCCTCAACATCGCCGCCGTCGTCGGCACCATTCCCATCGGTGGCTCGCCCTTACCCATGGTGAGCATGGGCGGCAACTCGATGCTGATGGCCGGCGTGGCCATGGGGCTTCTGCAGGCCCTCTCGAGGGAAGCCCTCAACCCCTGCCAGGAGGCGCGCCCATGAGCACAGCCTCGAAACCCGCAGCATACCTGCCAAGGCCCATGGTGATCGTAACCGGGGGTGGCACCGGAGGACATCTGTATCCGGGGCTGGCGGCAGCCCGGGCCCTTATCAAAGCCGGCTGGCCCGTGACCTACGTGGGAGCCTTGGGCGGCCTCGAGGAGCGCATACTGCCCAAAAGCGGCCTGCCCTACCGGATCATTCCGGCTGGCAAACTTTCGCGCGAGGCTTTGCGGCCTGCAGAAGGGGCCAAGGTCTTGCGGGGCCTGCTCGCCGCAAGGCAACTGGTGCAGGAGCTGCGGCCTGGGGTAGTGCTAAGCATGGGCGGCTACGCCGGTTTTCCGGTAGCCTTTGTGGCCGCTATGCTTGGTGTGCCGCTGATTGTTCACGAGCAAAACGCCAAACTGGGCCTGGCCAACCTTATCTTGGCCCGTTGGGCCAGGCGGGTGGCCCTGTCCACCCCCATCGCGCTGCCGCCCCACCTGGCTGCCAAGGCCCAGGTGGTGGGCTACCCGGTGCGGGAAGAAAAGCTTCCTCAGGCCGAGGCCCGCACCGCCTTGGGACTGGATCCGCAACGCCCCACCCTGCTGATCCTGGGCGGGAGCCAAGGCAGCAAGGAGCTCAACGAGCAGCTACCGCCAAGACTTTACCCCTTGCTAGAGGAGTGGCAGGTGTTACACCAGTGTGGGCCGCGCTGGGAAGGAGCGCTCAAGCATCTACAGCGGCCTCACTACCATGTGCGTGGCTATGTGGACAGCGTGCTGGCCTGGAGCGCTGCCGACCTCGCTATTACCCGGGGCGGCGCTGGCACTATGTCCGAGGCCGCCTACCACCGGGTTCCGGTGCTGGGTATCCCCCTGCCAAGGCACCTGGACGGTGGCGCTCAGTGGGCCAATGTGGGTTTTTACGCTGAGCGAGGTGCAGCCCGGCGGCTGGAGTCCTGGCACGACTTCGAGGCCGAGCTAGGGGCCCTACTCAACCCCTCCACGCGGGAGCAAATCCGCGCTAAACTTGGCAGTTTATCGCCAGCAGGCGCAGCCCAGCGGCTGGCGCAAATGGTGCTGGAGGCAGTGTGAAGCATTATCACCTGATGGGTATCGGCGGGATTGGCATGAGCGGTCTGGCCCGCATCTTGCGCAGGGGTGGGCACATCGTGAGCGGCTGTGACAGCCAGCTTTCCGAGCTTACCCGTGCGCTCGAGCGCGAGGGCATCCAGGTTTTCCAGGGGCATAGCCCCACCCACCTCGAGGGCGTGGACGTGCTGGTGGCCTCCACCGCCATCAAAGACAGCGAACCGGAGCTGGTCGCCGCACAAACCCTGGGCCTTCCGGTCTGGCGGCGGATTCAGGTGGTGGCCGAGATCTTGCGCGGGGGCTACAGCCTGGGCGTCACCGGCTCCCACGGCAAAACCAGCACCACCTCCATGCTGGCCAGCATTTTTATCGCTGCCCAGACCGA
>Ga0209809_1001960_pt1 | contig 15474 bp, 9 predicted proteins | sample YNPMSTMetaG_FD_186172 | JGI IMG/M metagenome (GOLD analysis project Ga0209809, IMG submission 186172) | Anoxygenic and chlorotrophic microbial mat microbial communities from Yellowstone National Park, USA - YNP MS-T MetaG (SPAdes) (version 2) ... | reverse complement strand
TATTGGGGTTTTCTCTAACCTCAATTTCAAAACCAGCAAGTGAGTAGTTTTTAAACTTGGGGACTTGATAAATTTTATTATTAAAACTTATTTCATTAACTTTAGAAACTACTCTTTTATGTCTTCTTATTAGGCTATTTTCGATTTTTTCAATATCTGATTTTTGTATTTGTTTAAAAGCATCATCATTATTTTTAAATATTTCTTCTTCAATAATTGTGGAATGAGGTCATAGAATTTTCTTTCATTGGGATACTTTTGCTTGTAAAATTCATAGAGCCCTTTTGTCCCTTTTGAAGAATTACATTGTTTACATGCCCATACTTGGTTATGAATACCTTGGATTTTGTCACATGTTCCACATTCTGATTTAATTCGCAAGGACCTTGGAATGATATATTCTTTGATTCGACAAATTGCCAGTCTTCACGAGTGATCTTTTACCAAGATTTAACACCACTTTTTAATTCTCGGAATGTATCTTTTATAAATCCAGAATTGTCTTTACATCCTTATCGGGCATTTTTTCTATAACAGCACAGATAAAAAATGTCAAGAAAATTATAAATTTTTTTAACTCTACTTATTCTCAAATGGGCTTGATATTTTCTTAAATTTAAAGTTCGCAAGAAGTGTATAAATCTCTGTGGTTTTTATGCTACTATGCCTTATCTAATAATCTTTTAAGGTGGATTTTGTTTTTTGGCCGCCAAAATCTTATCTACCAATGCCTCGATTTGCTTTACAATGGGCTCGTCGGATGTGGTAATAGGTGGAATAGGAATTTTTTGCATATTCTCTTTTGAAGCATAAGTATAGTTTTCTTCTGATGAAAAAATAAAAGTTAAATAATGTCTAATTAATTTTGAATTAAAAATTGAGCAAAAATATTTAACATCTTCCCCAGTAACCATAAAAACTGAATTCAAAAAATAATATCCGACTGGTAGAATTGTAAAACTATATTCTGAATTAACTGGAGTCCACACCACCTTCTCCTTCTCAAACTCGGGGTAGTAGGCACAGTGCCGTAGTTCCCACCAATAATCCCCTTGATCATCTCGTTTTATAGCTTTGGCTTCAAATTGTTTTAAATGTTTAATAAGTGATTGTAAGGTCTTTTCGATAAATATTGTAGGTTTTTCTCCACCTCTCTTTTCATTTGTCCAACCTGCAGGAATAATTATCACCCACAGCCCAACCCACTCGTAGGAATATCTTTTTATATCTCTTCCACGCAAAATGGTCTTAATGATTGCTTCAGTTCGTTTTCTTTCATCTTCATCTTTACAATTTGCAAGAATCTCTTCTCTCTTTTTTGAATCGATGATAAATGCTTCATTGAGTCCGGTTTTAATACCATAGTAGATATTTACATCCCTATCTTTGAGTGGTTTGCCAATTTTTTCAATTTTCTCATATAATTTATTTATTCATTTCTGTTAAAATAAATGTCTAAAGTTTAAAGCTACTTTTTATTTCTAACAATATTTTTGAAAAAATAGTAAACTTATGATATACCTTTATTGAAATATATTTTAGTTAAAATTAAAACTTATCTCATTAAGGATAATTTTATATGAGAAAAGATGAAATTACTCTTGAAAGTATTGCAGAAGAACTATTTATAGATATTTTTTCAGATACTTTTGGGGTTGAAAAGACAAATTATCTTTTTATTCAATATCCAGTTGTTGATATTTATGGAAATAATAGGTTTATAGATTTTGCCTTAATACACGATTTTCATAAAATAGCGATTGAGATAGATGGAGAAAGGTACCATAATCCATATAGGATAAATGAAAGTAAATATCTTGATGACCTTTTAAAACAGAATAGTTTGATATATCAAAACTGGAAAGTTTATAGATGGACATATAAACAACTTAAAGAAGAAAGAGAAAAGGTTAAAGATCAGTTGATTACATTCTTAGGAGAATTACCATTATTTAGTGAGTTCGATGATTTTTTGCCAAAACAAAAGGGCAGAGCGATTATATTAAAAGAGCATCAAGAAAAAGCACTTGAAAACCTTTATTAATAAATTTAAGAAAATAACCCACATCCCTGATTTTTGTATTCTATTATTTTTTGTCGCAATAATTCTTCTGGAATTTCTAAATGCTTAGATAAGCATTTTATGCAATAAAAATCCTTCATATTTCTATTAATCAATTTTTTATTTAAAGCTATTTCATCTTTATTTAGTTCACTTTTACATGTAAGGCATAGTTTTTTCATATATTGTAAATTTTACCTCCTTACAACTATCTCAGGTATTGTATCTGAATACTCACTATCAATTAAACTAATTTGCTCTTTTATTATTTTTCTCATTCTTTTAGCATTTTCAAGACAAAAAAGATTAAATTCATCTTTATTTAACATAGATAAATTAGTAATATGCGGGAATAATAACTTAAAAAATCCTGTAGCGATCTTTTTAATTGCTTTTGTATCGCGAGTATCTGCGGTTTTAGGTATTTCTAAAACCTTTTCAACTATATCTGGATATTCTGGAACAGTTCTTAAATTATGAAGTATTTCAGAAAAATATTCAACATTTAATGCAAAACCTTTTAGTTTCATATTCTCATTTATTCTTGGTAATCTCCATCCTTCCACAAAACCATGAAATCTATCAAGAAGAGCAGAACTCTTAAAAAATTCAGGCAAATTATTAAAATATTTAATAGACAAAGGTTTTTTATCTGCACTTAAAGGAATATTCCCCAGTAAGACCAAACCAGCAGATGAACTTCCTTTATAATTTGATACTGTATAATTTCCAGATTCAAGGTAATTTTTTAATGCCCCTTGAAGTTCAGATTCTTCTCCAAAAGATATTGTTTCAATTTCATCAAAAGCAACGAGATCATAATGTTGAAATATACCTGCTTGTTTAGTATTAATATTATAAAATAATTGAGCTCTTGTAACTATTCCTCCACTAACTAACCAAGCATTTTTACTCATGTTAGAAAAAACATAAGATTTACCAGTTCCTTTAGGAGCTAATTCTATTAAATTTAAGTTGCTTTCAACAAATGGTAAAAGTCTACATAAAAAAGTAACCTTTTGTTCTAAAGAATTAAAACCAGAAGAATTATATTCCATAGATCTTAACAACAAATCTATCCATTCTTCAGTAGTAAAATTTTTTCTGCATTCTCTAAAATAATTTAAATCAACTTCATAAGGTTGAAATGGTTTAAAATCAGTCATTTCAACATAACCTTTATCTTTTTTATCTAAAGGCGGAACATAAATTAATTTAATAATACCCCATGTTTCTCCACCTAATAAAGCTTTATGTTGATTTACAAGGCTTTTTGGTATAACTGCTTCATTCGATTTTATATCAGTATCTGGTATTGAAAATTTAAATTTATCTCTTTGAATATCTGGTTCTACAATTATTCTTGCAAGCAATGTCCTTTCTCTTTTATCAGTAATTAAAGTCCCTCTAAGTTTAGCATTTTTCGTAATAATATAGTTTTCTAAAAATGCTTTTATTTTCTCAATATCTACTTCTCCATATTCGTTTGTGTATTTTTTTAATATCCAATCTTTTATGAATGAAGGAATATTATAACCTGAAAATATTCTATAAATATCAGGTGTTTTATATAATGACTCAACAGGAAAAAATTTTTTAATTTTATCATCTAAATCATTCATATAAGCTCCCTTTCTATTAGACCACTTATTACTTCTATTTCAAATTCTTTTTCAGTTTTTCCTATTAAAACTTTTATTGTTTTTTTGCCTGTAATAATGTTTTTATCTAACTCTATCTTATAAAAGGTTCCTTCTTTTTTGGCTATATATTCTTTATTATTATTTTCAGCCATTATTACTTTTATTTCTTCATAAAATTGAGGTTCTGGATCTATAGATAATTCAATAATTGAATTAATAATTTTTATTTTATCACTTTTAAGTTTTATTTTATAATTAATTTTTTCACTCTCTTTATACTCTATTTTTATAAATGGAACTATTACCTCTTCTGGAGTTGCACCCCCATGTGTTTCTCTATATGGCACATCTTCTAGAGAAGAATACTTTAATGCAATTATGGCTTTTTTATCAGTACCCTCTATGTCCCAGTTGCAGTAATATTCATCATTAGATTCAGAAATTTTATCTAAAACACATCTTCCATCATGGCTTGATGCTGAAAAATTACACTTTTTAAATTCGCCAAATTTTTTTTGTGATAAAAATGTAAAACCATGGTCAGATACTATAAATCCATAGTCTCTAATTTTTGAAATAGTTTCAGAAACTATTTCTTTTATGATTGAAAATTCATCAATTATTGTTTTTGGAAATGTATATGGATTTTGGTTATGAATAAATTCGTCTAATTTAGAAATTTTATAAAGATTTTCAAATTTATTTATTTCAGTAATTGAAGGAAGTTTAGATCTAGATATTTCAAAATCAATATGAATTGTTTTTTCTTTATTATAATTTCTTATATAATAAATTACTAAAGGAAGCCATTCTAAGCCTAATCCATCAACCCAAATTGTTTTAGTATAATCTATTGGTTTTATTTCTTTAATTTTATAATACCATTCACATAGGGTTTTCTTATCTTTGTTAATTTGATCAATAGTTTTAACAATTGTCTCAGATTTTTTATTAAGTATTTTGCATTTATTATATTCTTTAAAGTAATTTAAAATCCATTCATTTTCATTACAAAACTTATTTTTATCAACATTTTCCCATGTTAAGTAATAATAAATATCAGGAAAAATAGATTTAATTTTATTAAGATCCTCATCTAAATTATTACTTTCACATAATTTATTTATAACATAAATTTTTTCCAAATTTGTTATATTAGTTAAATATTGAATTACTTTTTCAATTGGGCAACATTTTTTTTGATCAAGAAATTCTTGTAATTTATCATCTATGTCTATTATCTTAGGTTTATTATTATAAATATAACTTAAAATTTCTCTTCTTTCATTAGCTAATTCGTAAGAAGGATTATCTATATCAAAGATTTTAAACCACAATAAAGATACAAAACTGTCAATTTTAAACTTATCTAAATTAGAAAAAATATATGATAGATATTTAAATTTTTCCGAATTTTTAATTACAAAATGTTTTAATAACCATCTTGATAATTCTAAAATTTTTTCAGAATCAAATTCAGTTTTAAAATATAAATCAACAATATCATTATTCTCAATTTTGCTGGTTTCAGAGAAATTAAAAATATACTTTATTAGAGATTCAAAATTATAATTTTTGATTTCATTTTTAATTATATATTCTGTTAAAATTTGCCAAAATTTTCCATCATCCGTAATATATTCAATTTCAAAATTATTATTGAAAAAGGTACTTAAAAATTTTTCAAAAGTGGATATATTTATTGAATAGAAATTTTTATCAGGTAAAAAGTTTTCAAAAAAGTAATTCAAAGTATTTGATGTAGATATTATTTGTTTATTTTGTGGCTGTTTTAAAAGATTTAACCAATCTTTTGTATTTTTTATTAAAATATATTCTTTTTCTAAAAAATTTATCTCAGTAATATTTAAATTAAATGAATAAATTAAGATTCTTTCAAATTCGAGTATTAAAATATCCCAATAAGGTGCGCTTGCTTTTTTTCTTGCAAAATATTGCCAAAATTCAATTTCAAATCGTTCTTTTAAACCAAATAAGGGAATAATAATTCTAAAATTATCATTAGTTTCAATTTCAGCTAATCTATTCAATAAAATATTAAAAGATTGTTTATCACAAAATCTTAAATACTCAGATAAACCTATAAAAACTGTATTTTCTTTTATTTTATTTATTATAGAATAAACTGTATCAAAAGTAAACCATTGATCTTCATATTCTAAATAATCACTTAAATATTTGATATTAAAATTCTTTTTTAATTTTATTTTATCTATAAATTCAGTTATATTTTCATGACTGCAAAAAAATACAAATCTAACAGGATATCTTCTCTGAGTAATAGTTGGATTAATAATATCATTATCTATTTCTGATATTAATTCTTCAATATTCATAGTTTATTTCCCAAATAATTTAATATCCAAAAAGCAAATTCATCATCTTCTATCATATAATTTATGATTAATTCTTTGAGTTTAATTGCATCATAATTTTTAAGTTTATTTATAAATAATACTTTTTCTTCATTTGGAATATTTATATTTGAAATGATTTTCTGTTGTTCATATTCATTATTGTCAGTATTTTCTTTTTTTAATTCATTATTTTTTTTAGTTTTTTCATTTTTTAAGCTTTCAATAATCCAGTTCTTAATTTTATCAATTACTTTGTATTCTTCCCATAGTCCTCTTTCGTCCTGCATATTCTCTTTTAAGTAATCTAAAACTGAAGAAATAGAATTATAATCTGGTTCATAATTATTTTCAAATAAGATACTTTTAATTGCATTATTAAATATCTGTTCTTTCATTTCTTGATTATTATTTAATAAATTTATTATGTCTATTTTTGTTATTTCTGTAGACTCAAGTAAATTTTTAATAAAATTAATATCGATATTTTCATCTGGAAGTTTTATAAACTGATCTAAAAGTTCCAATGTCGTTTCTAAAGATTTTGAAATATTAGGATTATATTTATATACCCAAAATGGAAATTCACTTTTTATTTTATCTCTTATTTTCCATTTTATGTCATTTAAACTTTCTGCTTCTTTAAAATCAAAAATGATTTTTAAATTATCAATTAACTTTTTTTCTTCTAAAGACCCTAATCTAACTTTTAAGCTTATTTTACTATTTTGTTTTTCATTTTCCCAATAATCAAAAATGGCATCTATTTTTTCTAACATTTTTTTCTCGTCTATTGGATATCCATTTTCAAAATCATAAAGTTTTCTAATATAATTTTTCAATAAAAACCCCATAGCTCCATAAAAAATTTTACATGGATAAAATCCAAATGGAGGTTGGGATAAAAAATTTAGTGTTTCAGCTAAATTAAAATATGCGTTATCTTTATTGTTAGAAATTGATTTTTCAATCTCATTAAGCATTTTACATATAGGATTATTATCAGCATTATCTTTAAATTTGAAATTGTTATCTATAATCCATTCTTCAGAATTATTATATTCATTCATTACTATATATCTTATATATCTTTCAATTCCACTATAAGTTTTATCTTCTAATTCTTTTCTATTTTTTGCAAAAAGAAAAATTTCAGCAATTTTTCTAGCTTTCTGTCTTTCCCATATATTTTTATTACTAGTACAATTTGTACTTACATCAAAACTTTCAGAGAATATAATTTTTGAAATTTCATTATTAATATCATGACTAAAAGTATTTAAAATAATTTGTTTTTGCTTTCCCTTAAGATACCAGGTAGCTTTGCTGTTAAGGCATTTCTTAATCCACTTATCAATTATATCTTTAGCTTTATCTTTATATTGGGAATTATCTTCTATGTAATTGTGTTTTTCAGCTATATTTGCTCTTGCTATATTTTCTATATACTTTGAAAAATTTGCCTCTCCCATTGGATTTTCTGAAATTAAAAAAACGATATTTTCGTATCTATTATCTTTTGAATATTTTTCTAATATTTCTTTTGTATCAAATATTTCTCTATCATTTACTCCAAAAAAGCATAAAACCTTGATTAAATTATTTTTTTTGTATTTTCTTAAAATGCTTTCTAGTTGAATTTCTGTTATTTTTGGTGGTAATATTTCTATAATAACCTCTCTAAAAACCATACTAGTTAAAGAACCTTTTATAAGTTCTATATTATTACTAACAATATTTTTTATATTAATTTCATTATTATCTTTTATTCTTTTAATTTCATTTTCAACTTCTTGAATATTTAAAACTGAAGAAGTAAATAAATATAAATCATTTGGAGTTTTAATATCCTCAAATTGCTTTAATAATTCTTCTATTTCATTAATTTCAAAAACACCTTCAAAAATTGAAATAATATTATTTTTAGATGGTGCTGCTAAAGATGTTTCGTCCATCGAAGTATACCTATAAAGAATGTTTAATAATAAAATACTTTCGAAAATTTTCATAGACCTATTATCAATAATATTTGATCTATACAACTTCCATTTAGTAATAGATGGGCTTGTTTTATCATTATCCATGTTTTCAAATTCATTGTAAAAAAAGTCCCATAATAGATCAGCTGTTAAAAAAATATCTCCATTTTCAGGATTTTTAGAAATAAAATCTCTAAAACCATTTTTATCATCAAAAATAAAATTAAATATACTTCTTTCAGAAGACCCTAAATATCTTGATATAAAAGTCAAAAGATATGCGGTATAAGGATGAATAGGGAAAAGATTTTCAAGATCCTTTTTTTGAATATTCTTAATATTTTCATATTCTTTATTTAAAACTATTTTATTTGTTATTGCTTTAATAGAATCATTATAAGAATTTTTTATATTTTCCCATTTTTCCTTATCTCTTTTTATTATTGCAGCATTTATTATATGATATGTTGTAATATTTTCCATTTCATAGCGAATTTCTTTAAATCTCCCTTTTATTCTATTGATATCTTCATTATTTAAAATAACTTGATAAGGGGTTCTATGTGTTATTACATAAAGAAAAATATCCTCTGTAAAGGATAATTCAGCTAAATTTTGAATATTTATTAATATAGAGTTTATGTAAGGTGATTCAAGTATAGAAGTAAATTCATCCCAAAATATTACTAATTTATCGCAAATTTTTTCTTCTTTTAATTTTTTAATAACTTCTTTTAGCCAATCATTTAAAGAATTAGTAGAAATATGCGTATTCTTTTTTGAAAGATAATCTACTAATTTAGTATAAATTGATAAATCATTTTCTTTTAATTTAGTAACTAATCCGTTTATATTATTAACATAAATTTTTATTTGAGCACCATCTATTACACTATTCCAATCTATATGTGAGTTTTTATCTTCTATATGAGATATCAAAGTTTCAAAATCATTTTTAATTGTTAAAAAAGGGAAAGCTTTTTTTACTGAAGCTTGTATAGCAAGTGAAAAACTACTATTATCTTTTATGTTTCCAGATCCTTTTAATATAACAGGACATATTTTGTGGTTTTGTCTAAAATTTTCTAATCTTTTTTTTATTTGAATATTTTCTTCAAGTTTTATTAAAAAATCATCAATCATATTTAGATTATCACTTAGTAGATGTTTGATAACAGAAGTAGAATGGCTTTTACCAGTACCATAAGATCCTTGCAACCATATAGACAGTCTATTTTTTTGTTCATTACCTTCTAAACTATCTAAAGTTTTTGATAAAGCATCATAAAAGTTTGGAGTAGGAATAAATCTTTTCCACATATTCTCTATTTCATTTGTAATATCAAAAACAGGATGGAAACTAGAATCTAAAGATAAAAATTCACTATATTTCATAGTTTCTCCTTTGCAAATAATATTTTTATTACTTCATATGGAGATTTTATTTCTTTTAATTTAATAAAAAAAGAATTATTGTTATTAATATCTATTTCAAAAATATCTAAATGTTGTAAATCTAATAAACAATTTTTTATATATTTTGAATCAACTATAAGAACTTTTGGAGGACTAAATAAATCATTTTCAATTTTATCAATATCTATTTCAAACAAAATGTATTTATAACTATATTTGTAGATAGCATAAAGTATAATATAAGGGTTAAATCTAAATCCTCCTTCCTTTATTATAGATCTTCCTTTTTTATCTTTTATCACTATTCCTATTTTTAAATCCCTTCCAATTGGGGTGTATTCAAATGTACTTAGTAAAGAGTTAAGCCCATCTTTGACATATCTATTTATTTTTCCATAAATTTTTACTAATATATCAAGTAGTTCTGCGCGGCTATATTTCCTATAATTTAAAGTATTCCATATCCAAAATAAATTAGAATTAAAATTTAAGTTTATCCATAATAGACTCCAAAATATGTCTGAATAAATATATAAATTTTCAAATACTACATTAAAATAAAAATAAGCTTCATTGTTTATATTATCCTTATTTTTTATTAATTCAATGTCTCTTAAATAATAATATAAAAATTCTTTCTGTTTCGGACCTAAAAACCTTGAATTAAAAATATTTATACCTTCTTTAAAAAACAATAACATCCATTCTTTCTTCAATCCAAAACAATTATAATTAAAAATTAATTTTAACATTTTAAATCCTATTTAGTATTATTTCTAATATTAAATCAATATTATAATTTGAATCTAAAAATATATTATCTAAGTTTGCACTTAAATCACATCTTAATAATTTTAAATTATCCTCTTGAATTGATATTAAATGTTTTTTTAAGGTTTCAGAATCAATTCCAAAAATAGTATAGTGATTTAATGAAATATTAGATTTTGATAAAGATATTTGCCTTAGTGTAAATTCATAAAGTTTAGATGTTTCTGCTATTTTATAAAGCAAATATAATGAAGTCCATTTACTAAGTTTAGTATAAGAATTTTTTATAACGTATCTTTCGTTGTTTTTTTTAATTATTTTTCCAATATTGAAGTTATTTCCAATAGGTGTATTTTGTAAAAAATTAAATAAGGAAAGTATTGCATTATTTATTGTTCTTTCAGATAAAGGTGAAAACAAATTTAAAAATTTTTCATATATTTCGTTTTTTGGTATCTCAATATTCCATTCCTTGAATTCTTCAATATAAGCTTTACAAATATTAGAATTAAAACATAAATTTGCCCAAATTATTTCCCAAACTAAAACAGTATTTTTTAAAAAAATTTTAGATAATAACTCTGTTTTATTGGTAATATCTTGTTTTTCTAATAATTCCATTTCTTTAAGCCAAACTTTCATACTATCAAATTGCTTATTTCCAAGATTATTATTTATTAACCAATCCTTCGGAGATAATAAAAAAGATTCAACCCATTCTTGTCTAGCACCAAATGTTAAATAGTTACTTATTTTTTTCATTTTACCTCCATTATTTGCAATTTGCAGGGATTTTGCGACTAAACAACCTCTGTCAATAAATGTTAAACAATTCAAACAATGATTGCAATTTAATTTAATAATTTTAATTGAAGGAATTGATTGCAAAGCTCTATTTTTACATTCTACTTCACATGCTCCACAATTAACACAATATGTTATTTTATTAATAAAATTATCAATTATCTTATAAAAATGAGCATTAAGATCTTTAAATCTAAATAATAAAATATTTTCCTTTTTTTCCAAAAAAAAACTTATTTTATTATCATTAATTATTATTTCCACATTATATTTATTAGGGGAAATTTCTTTAATAAAATAGTTAAATATATTTAACCAACTAAAAAAGTCTTCTCTTGGATTATTAATAGTATAGATAATATCATTTTTATCTTTTATAATTTTGAAAAAAGAATTATTAAAATCTATTCCTTCTCCTCCAGCCCTTTTTTTCCATTGCCCTTCACTTATATATTTTTTCTTTTCATTAACATTTTTAATACCTAGTAGTTCAACATGTTTATTTAATAGTATTAAATATTTATTTATAAAATTATTATATAATAGATACATTAAACTTTCAGACCAGTTTGAAGCAAAAGGACATATAGAGCAGCCTACTCTAATAAAGCCGTATTTATAAGAATAATTGAGATTAATTTTTCTAAAAAAAATATATAAAAATACTTCAGTCAAATTCCAGTTTCTTATAACTTCTGCATTTATTTGAGTTAAGTGTTTAACTCCCAAGCCTATTCTATTATAATAACTTCTGGATGCGCTCTCTTCAGATCTTATACCATCAAAAACTAAAAGTTTATGATTTTTACTATTATTTTTTGGAAACAATTCTCTTACTAGTTTAACAAAAGGTGCTGTTTTTGTAACAGTGCAACACCATCTATGAAATCTACTAGGAGGTCCAAAATCATTCCAAAATTCTATTGCGTCTTTAGGAGGTTTTGCAGTATAAAATCTTAGATTATGGTATTTTTCCAAATATTCTTTTTTTTTTGTTCTATTGATTCATATGTTAAAGGCAGTTCCATTGTTGTATCAGAAAATACAACAATATAATCATCAGGAGGTAGAGTTCTACTGACAATATCCAAAACAATTTGAGAATCTTTTCCACCACTAAAAGCAACAGCGATGATATCAACTTTATCTTTATATTTTTTGTATGTGCTGTAAACAAAATCTATCGCTTCTTGCTCTAAAATAAATAATGCATCTTTATTTTTTTCTATAATTTTATTTAAATTTATAGGTTTTAAACTTAAATTATTACCAGCTTCTTTTATAATTATTTGAGGTGCTTCGTAAATGTTGCCACCTTTAGCTTCTGCTACAAATTCTCCTTTATAGAAATATCTTCTACCTATTGACCAAAGTAATGGTTGGTTTGTCTCAGGATAAATCCAATATTTATTAAATCCCAATAAATCAAGTTCTTCTTTAAAGACCGGACGAGCATTTCCTATTCCACCATTGCTTTCATTTGTAACAAGAATAACTCCATTATTTTCAATATCCCACTCTAATTTAAACATATTAAAAATAATCCGTCTTTTTATTTTTTTATTATTTTAAAAAAAACTAAATCAAAGTTCTTTTTTTTGATTATTATAAAATTCTATGCCTTTTTCAGTTATTTCCCATATACCTGTTGGTGAATTTGAGTTAAGATAACCCAAGTCAATTAAATGCTTTCTTGCCCACCTTGCTGTATTTTCCCATCTTACTTTTTTTGAATTGGGTAATGTTATATAATCATAATCAGTCAATTTTTCTTTAATCTTTTCATGAACTTTTGCAATAACAAATTTACTTTCTGCTCTCCCACCTAATTCCATAAGTGATTCTAAAATTGGTATATAGAACTCTTCTTCTCTAGTTCTTTTACCTTTTATAAAATTATTTTTGTTATTGTTTTCAAATTTTTTTTGAATTTTATTTTTATCTGTTTCATTATTAAAAATAATATTAAATTCTTTTTTTAAATCTTTAATTTTATCTTTCATCAAATTTAATAACTTTTCTTTTTCTATGACTTTTTGAGCCATGTCAAAATCTTTTAAAATAAAAGCTTCATCTTTATCTTTCTTAAATTTTCTTAATTGATTATCTATAGCTCTCATAAAATTATAAAAAGAAATTTCTAACTCATTTTCTTTCATTTTATTATGTAGCTCCTAGTTTATTAAATTAATTTAACTATAAGTTCCTCTTACCATAACTTTACTTAATAAAAATTATAGACTTACAAAACTTTAATTTTTTTTTCGTTTAAATTTTATATTTCATATTAAAAAAAGCAAGAAAAAAATAAAATATGTTATAAAATATAATTTAAAAATAATGATTAAAAAATTTAGTTAAACAACTTTCCGAAGAAGAAAAAATTTGGATAAAAACTGTCTGTGATGAAAAGCTTAAAGAATATTATGATAAGATAAGTAAATAATATTAGTAATATAATTTATATAAAAATTTTTATGTGCATTTCTTGCAATGCAAAACCATAAAATATAATAAGCTATAATACCTTAAATTTTCAGAACAAAAATTTCAAACACTAAAATTTCTAATACTAAACAAATTGCTTTTGTCTATTTATAATTATAATAACTCTTTCATTTTCTTTCTCATTTTTAATATCAAAATGTGGATATGCTTTCAATGCTCTTAAAATGCCACTTCCAGCCCCTCTATATTCCATCAGATATGGAGCAAAAGAAGAAATAATGCTATTACGCGTTCTTCTTATTCCTTTTTTAAGATACAACATGGGCATATAGCGTGCATAAGTAAATTTTTGTGAAATTAGCGTAATAGTTGTATTAAATATTTCGTCTTCCAGCTCATTTAATTCATAGAATAATGGTTCAGGGTTTTCAACATCAGGGAATTTTAAATTTGGAGTTTCTAAGTCATTAGCAAAATATTTTACTATCTCCGTTCTCGTTCTTCTAACCATCAAGTACTTTAAGACTTTTTCTCTTATTTCACGTGCGTTTTCTTTTACTGTTTTAATGTACTCTTCGTAGTTCTCTCTTCTATCAAGGTCATTCAGTCTTTTATCAAGAGCATTAAAGAATGATTCAAGATTTGAACAATTTGGTATTGTGCTTTTTCTGGCATTTTGAAATAGTTTAATTAGTGCCAATATGTCTTTTGGTGAATTATTATAGGGTGTTGCTGTAACTAATATAACTCGTTTCCCACGGCAAATTTTGGCTAATTTTGCATAAGTAATTGTTGTTTCTGTCCTAAAACGATGGGCTTCGTCAATAACAATGTTTTTATATTTATCGGTACCATTATTGATAATTTTATCAAGGTTGCCAATAGATTCAAAATCGGCGGGTATTCTAAAATCAGAAAAAGCATTAGGCCAGGATCCGGGATTATCTCTATCAAGCAGAACCGGAGGAGCTACTACTAATGTTCTGCCATCGAGTTGACCAGCCAAGAGTGTGGCAATATAGGTTTTTCCAAGTCCTACAACATCAGAAATAAAAACTCCGCCGTATTCCTCCAGAATTTTTTTGGCGTTTAATACTGCCTGTTCTTGATATTCAAGTCGCTTAAAATCCTGGGGGAGATACTTGGCAAACACCTCATCAGATTGATTTAATTCGTCTTTGAAGTACTCATAGAGCATTTTTAAATATAATTCGTATGGAGTAATATTCTGATTGAGCCATGTTTTTGATTCAATTGTCTGTATATATTTCTCACTAACATCAACAGCATTTTCCCATAGTTCTTCAAATTTTTCCTTTGCAAAATAATAATCAGCACTATTTTTTAATTCTACATTAAATTCGAGATTGTCAATAAGACCTGCCTGTGTAAAATTGCTTGAACCGGTGATAACCCTCCCCACATCTCTATCGCCTTCTTTAAAACTTACAATATATAATTTCGCATGAATATTCTGTGAAGGATAAGCCCGTATTTCAAGTTTTTTGTTTTGAATCCATTCTGTAAATTTATTTATTCCATTTTCAACATCACTACTATCTTCTGATTCCGCTAATTCATTTTCAACATAACCTTCAATTACTTGTTTAGTTTCGGCGTGTGAAAAAGGTAAGGTTTGTTGATTTTCATTATTATAGCTAGTTAATAATTCATATGTTGTTTTGTCAGTGCCAATTCCAATAAGAATTCTTATCTTTTCTGTATTTTCTAAAGCTCTATATATTTGGTGAAATCCGCTTATGAATAAGTAGCCCACAAGGCAGTCAAAGTATTTTGAATCTCTTATTAAGGTTTCGAATCTATCTTTGAGTTTTTTGCCTTCCTCATTTGTGATAAAAGTTAGGTCTGTACTCATATTTTACCTCAAAAAAGGATAAATTCTTTGAACCGGTCACGGACTGGGTTCTTCTTATCTTTTTATTATTATACTACACCCAAAATTTTTTGTCAAAAAA
>Ga0209809_1001943_pt1 | contig 15612 bp, 19 predicted proteins | sample YNPMSTMetaG_FD_186172 | JGI IMG/M metagenome (GOLD analysis project Ga0209809, IMG submission 186172) | Anoxygenic and chlorotrophic microbial mat microbial communities from Yellowstone National Park, USA - YNP MS-T MetaG (SPAdes) (version 2) ... | reverse complement strand
GTGTCCGCCGGGGCTGGCCTTCATCTCGGTGAGCCCGCGGGCGTGGGAGTGGGTGGACCGCAACGAGAGCCGCCATGGCTGGTACCTCAACCTGCGCACATGGCGCTGGTACGCCGAGAACTGGGGGGCCTGGCACCCGACGCCGGTCACGATGCCCACCAACAACGTCCTGGGGCTGCGGGTGAGTCTGCGGCGCATCCTGGCGGAGGGGCTGGAGGCCCACTTCGCCCGCTACCGCTGGGCCTCGCAGGCGGTCCGGCGGGGGCTGGAGGCCGTGGGCTTTGAGATGTTTGTCCCCGAGGGCCCGACCGCGTCGCCCATTGCCACGGCGGTGAAGGCCCGGCCGGAGTTCGCCGTCCGCGAACTGATGGACTACCTGGCCCATGAGCACGGGATCCTCATCTCCGGTGGGCTGGAGCCGCTGGCGGGGAAGATTTTCCGTGTCGGCCATATGGGCAAGGCAGCGACCCGGCCCTTCGTGATGGAATTTCTCTTCGCAGTGGAAGAGTTTCTGCGGGGGAGGGGAATCCCGGTTCCCGCGGGGGCGAGCATGGTGGGGCTGGCGTGAGGGAGGTAGCGATGGCGACGGGGATTCGGGAAATTGCCAGATATGCGTTGGACGAGTTGGTGGAAGAGGACCTGGTAGAGGTGCTGGACTTCATCAACTACCTGCGTTGGAGGCGGGAGGAATTAGACCAGTCCTGGTTCTGGACCGAGGAATGGCAGGCTCGCTACCAGGAGGCGAAAGCGGATTTGTCTGCCGGACGGTTCAAGGATTTTGAAGATGTTGAGCAACTCCTTGCCGAGTTGAATGCTGAGGCTGAGGGATGAAAATCCGGCGGACAGACCGGTTTAAAAAGGACTACCAGAAACTGCCGCCAGAGATTCAAGAGCGCCTGGCTCAGAAACTGAGGCTTCTGGTTCAGAATCCCCGCCATCCTTCGCTACGAGTGCACAAAATACGAGGTGTGGAGGGCCTCTGGGAATTCAGCGTTACTATGAACTACCGGGTGATTTTTGAGATTGAGGGTGAGTGCTACGTGCTGCTTGGAGTTGGCCCACATCGGATTGTGGACCGGATGTAAGCTGAGGGTTTCAGGATGAGTCGCATCGGCGTCTTCATCTGTCACTGCGGGATCAACATCGCCGCGACGGTGGATGTGGAACGGGTCGCGGAAGAGGCGGGGCGGATGCCCGGCGTCGCCTTCGCCACCCACTACAAGTATATGTGCTCCGATCCGGGCCAGAACCTCATCCAGCGTGCCATCGCGGAGCACAATCTGGACGGCGTCATCGTCGCGGCCTGTTCGCCGGCGATGCACGAGCGGACTTTCCGCCAGGCCGTCGCCGCGGCCGGGCTGAACCCCTACCGCTGCGAAATCGCCAACATCCGGGAGCAGTGCTCCTGGGTCCACCAGCGCGAGCCGGAAGAAGCCACCGCGAAGGCCGTGGAAATCGTCCGGGCGATGGTGGAAAAGGTGAAGCGGGATGAGGAACTGGTCCCGCTGCGGCTGCCCCTGGTCCGGCGGGCACTGGTGATCGGCGGGGGCATCGCCGGGATGGAGGCCGCGCTGGACATCGCCAGTGGCGGCTATCCGGTGGTGCTGGTGGAGCGGGAGGACCGCCTGGGCGGCAAGATGGCCCGTCTCTCCGGCACGTACCTGAACTTTGAGGCCGCGCCGGGCCTGCTGGAGGAGAAAATCCGCCAGGTCCTGGCGCACCCCAACATTGAGGTCGTCCTGAACGCGCGGGTGACCCGGCTGGAGGGGTACGTTGGCAACTTCACCGTGGAGGTGGAGACGCCCACCGGGGCCCGGACGGAAGAGGTGGGGGCCATTGTCGTCGCTACGGGCTGGGACCCGTACCCGCTGGAGCGGTTGCCGGAGTACGGCGGCGGTCAGATTCCCGATGTGGTGGACGGCCTGACCTTTGAGGAGATGTTGCGAACGGGGCTCCGTCGGCCCTCGGACGGGCGGGTGCCCCGGGAGGTGGTCTTCGTCCAGTGCGCGGGCTCCCGCGACCCGGAGCACGGCGTCTCCTACTGCTCCAAGGTCTGTTGCATGTACGTCGCCAAGCAGGCGATGATGTTCCGGGAACGGGTCCCCGATGGCCAGGCCTACGTCTTCTACATTGACATTCGCTCCGGCGGGAAGGGGTACGACGAGTTCGTCCAGCGGGCGATGGAGGAGTACGATGTCCTCTATCTCCGGGGCAAAGTGAGCAAAATCTTCCGCCGGGGCGACAAGGTGGTGGTCTGGGGTTCGGACACGCTGGTGGGCCGCCCGGTGGAGGTGGAGGCGGACCTGGTGGTGCTGGCGACGGCGATGTTGCCCTCGCGAGAGGCCCTCTCCCTGGCCCAGACGCTCCACATCCAGGCCGACCGGTACGGCTTCTACAGCGAGGCGCACCCCAAGTTGCGCCCGGTGGAGAGTCTGACGGCGGGGGTCTTTCTGGCGGGGGCCGGACAGGGGCCCAAGGACATTCCGGAGACGGTGGCCCAGGCGGCGGCCGCCGCGGCGAAGGTTCTGCAACTCTTCGCCCAGGATGCGATGGTCCAGGAGCCGACCGTCGCCTATGTGATTGAGGAACTGTGCTCCGCCTGCGGCGCGTGCGTGGCGGTCTGCCCGTACGGCGCGCGGGAGGTCCACCCGGTCCGGCAGGTCGCGACGGTCAACCCTGCGCTCTGCCAGACCTGTGGGGCTTGCGTGGTGGCCTGCCCCAACAAGGCCAGCCGCATTCACAACTGGGAGCCAATCCAGGTGCTGGCCATGGCGGATGTGGTGGTTTAAACCACGAAGGGCACAAAGGGCACACGAAGGTCACGAAGCATTGGATTGTTTTTAAACCACGAAGGGCACAAAGGGCACAGGAAGGTCACGAAGCATTGGATTGTTTTTTTAAACCACGAAGGGCACAAAGGGCACAGGAAGGTCACGAAGCATTGGATTGTTTTTTAAACCACGAAGGGCACAAAGGGCACACGAAGGTCACGAAGTGGGGGTCTATGATGAGGACGCCACCACCGGTCCCGGTGGAAGCGGAGCGAATGGGAAAGGCGTTGCTGGATGCGGCCTTTGAAGTGCATACGATTTTGGGCCCTGGTTTCTTGGAGCGAATTTACGAAGAGGCCCTTTGTCACGAACTCGCTCGTCGGTCCGTGCCGTTTGAACGCCAGAAACCGATCGTTGTTCCCTACAAGGATATGCAGATTGAAGGCCAGCGCCTGGACCTCTTGATTGGTGGCCTGGTGATTGCTGAGATCAAGGCAGTGGAGGAGATTCACCCCGTTCATACGATGCAACTGATTTCCTACCTGAGAGCCACGGGCCTGAGGTTAGGCTTCCTGCTCAATTTCAATGTGGCTCATCTGAAAGACGGCATCCGGCGTATCGTTCTTTAAACCCTTCGTGTCCTTTGTGAGTCCTTCGTGCCCTTCGTGGTTAAATTTTCAGGAGGCTGCGATGGCGAACGAAGTCTGGGATCAAATTGTCAACTACCGCAAGACGAAGGTGTTGCCGGGCGGCGCGCGCCTGCTCCTGCGGCCCCTCCGCAAAGAGGATAAGGAAGCGTTCGTTGCTCTCTTTGCCCGCGCGTCGCGGGAGGACTTGGAGTGGTACCGGATTGACGCGGCCGACCCGGCGGTCGTCGCCAGTTGGGTGGACAATCTGGACTACCGGCGCGTCTTCCCGCTGGTCGCCTTCGTCAAAGACCAACTCATCGGCAATGCCACCCTGCACTTCGGCGAGCACTACCACCGGCATCTGGCCTGGGTGCGCATTTTCCTGGACCGGAATTACCGGCGGCAGGGCATCGGCACGCTGATGGTGCAGAGTCTGATTGAGATCGCCCGCCGCCTGGGGCTCTACCAGTTGTACGGCGAAATCGTCACCACCCAGCCACAGGTCATCAGCGCGTTCCTGGACCTGGGCTTCCAGCACGCCACGACCCTGCGGGACTACTTCATCACCAGCACCGGGGAGACGCTGGATATGGCGATTCTGGTGCTGTATCTGGTGGAGCAGAGGGGGAAGTTTTAGCGAGTGGGCAAGTCTGCAAGTTTGCAAGTGGGTAAGTTTGCAACCGGGAGGTAAAGGATGGCCGTTGCGCAGATAGACCCTTCGTTCAGCGTGAAGGTGCAGGAGCGGAGCGGGGAGCCCCTGCTGCGCTGTTACTTCTGCCAGAAGTGCTCGGCGGGGTGTCCCGTCGCCAGCGTGATGGACTATAAGCCAGCGCAGGTGGTCCGGCTGGTACAGTTGGGGCGGAAGGAGACCGTCCTCTCCAGTTCCGCGATCTGGCTCTGCGTGGGCTGCGAGACCTGCGGGACCCGGTGCCCCAACCACATCCGCCTGGCGCCGATGTTTGATACGTTGCGCTACATAGCCCTGGAGGAGGGCTATAAGCCCGACCCAATGGTCTACGCGCTCCACCGGTCCTTCCTGGATAGCATCCGCCTCTGGGGCCGGGTGCACGAGTTGAGCATGCTGATGGAGTACAAACTCCGTAGCCGTGACCTCTTCTCCGACCTGGGGATGGGCGTCGGCCTGATCCTGAAGGGGAAGATCTCCTTCCTGCCGGAGCGGATTCGGGGAGTCTCGGAGGTCCGGCGGCTTTACGGAAAGGGAGGAACGTAATGTCAGATCGGCTATATAGGACCCAGATTTTGCTGAGGCCGGAACAGTACCGGCGGCTCCAAGAGATCGCACGGCGGGAGAAACGGAGTATTTCCCAGATCAGTCGGGACCTCCTGGAGTATGCCCTGCGTCAGCGGGAGCGGGCGGTAGAGGCCCGACTCCAGCGGGTTTACGCGGCTCATCAAGTGGCGGAACGGATTCTCCAGGAAAGGGGCGGGGTGCCAATAGATGTAGACGTCGTGGCGCTGTTGCACGAGGCGCGTGAGGAACGGGAAAGTGCGCGCGGTGATTGATGCCAACATTGCGGTCTACGCCGTTTTACCGGGCATCTTCCACGATGCGGCCTGGCGATGGCTGGAACGGTTGGTGCGGGAAGAGGTGGACCTGCAGGTGCCCCACCTCTGGCTGGCGGAAGTCGCCACCAGTATCCGGAAAATCGCAGTACGGACCGGGCTCTCTTCAGAGAGTGCTCTCCTGGCCTTAGAGACTGCTCTCTCATTGCCAGTGGAGGTTGTGTCGGAGGATGCCTGGTTGTGCTCTCAGGCGTACAGGTGGGCAGAGCGGCTGGGCCAGATGGCGATTTATGATGCGATCTACGTGGCTCTTGCAGAGCACCTGGATGCCCTGTTCTATACAGCGGATCGGGCCCTGGCAGCGCGGTGCTGGCAGGTCGGGGCCCATTTTGTCCAGGTACCGGAAGGTTTCGCGTGATCGGAGGGGAAATTAATAGCGATTGAGGAGGACACGCCGTGAAATACACCTACTATCCCGGCTGCACCATTGGTACCACTGCGGTGGAATTTGGCCTCTCCACCGACGCCGTCTGCGAGGCGTTGGGGGTGGAGTTGGTGGAACTGGAGGACTGGAATTGCTGCGGGGCATCGTCGGCGCACAGTCTGGACCACGAACTGGCGCTGCGGCTCCCCGCGCGCAACGTCGCCCTGGCCCAGAAGGAGGGGCTGGACATCGTCGCGCCGTGCCCGGCCTGCTACCAGCACGTCCTGCAGGCAGACCGGACCCTGCGGGAGGACCTTCAGTGGCGGCACGAGATGGAGGCCCTGCTGGGGTTCACCTACACCGGTCAGCCGCGCGTCCGTCATCTGCTGGAGGTGCTGACGGAGCCGGAGGTCCTGGATGCGGTCCGGCGGCGGGTGACCCGCCCGTTGAAGGGGCTGCGGGTGGCCTCGTACTATGGCTGCGTCCTGGTGCGCCCGCCGGAGTTCACTGGCTGGGACGACCCGGAGCACCCAACCCGGATGGACCGGCTGATGGCCGCGCTGGGGGCCGAACCGGTGGAGTGGTCCTACAAGGTAGATTGCTGCGGGGCCAGCCTCTCCCTCAGCCGCAGCGAGGTGGTGGTGACCCTCTCCACCCGCCTGGCGCGGGAGGCCCAGGAGGCCGGGGCGGACGTCATCGCCTGTGCCTGCGGGATGTGCCAGATCAACCTGGATACCCGCCAGAAACTGGAGGAGAAAATCCCGGTCCTCTACTTCACCGAACTGATGGGCCTGGCCTTCGGCCTGCCGGGGGCGGAGAAATGGTGGGGCAAGCACATGGTCAACCCCAGGCCGGTGCTGCAACGAGTTGGGTTAGAATAGGAGGAAACAATGACAATAGTGAGGCTATCTGTTCCTTTTGAATCTTTGTTGGAGTCAGTGACGAATTTAAGCCCACGGGACAAACTCCGACTCTGGCGCGTTCTCAACGAACAGATTGCTCAGTGGGAGGAAGAGATTTTGGAGGAGGACCCTCTCGTGCGTGCGGAGATTCAAGAGGCCCGTGAAGCATACCTGCGAGGAGATTATCTCACTCTTGATGAGTACATCGCCCGCTTGCAACAAGCATGAGGTACCGGATTCTCATCCCCAGGCCAGTCCAGAAGCAATTGGATGCTCTGCCTTCTGCTGTTCGCGAGAGAGCTATTCAACGAATTGCAGCGCTTCAGGAGAATCCGCGTCCACCCGGCTGCGTGAAGTTAAAAGGATATGGGAATGAATATCGGATCCGGGTGGGTGATTACCGAATCCGATACGCAATTTACGATCAGGAGTCGGTAGTGGTTGTACTGCACTGTGCACATCGGAAAGAGGTTTACCGGCGTTGAGGGATGGGGATGGCATTGTTTGAGGAACGGGACGCGAATGAACACCGCAAGGCTTCTACGCTGCGGATGATTTGTACCCAGGCAGGAATCTTGCGTGAGGAGTTTTTGAAGGCTTACGAGCAGACCTGACGAATTAGAATATGACGTCTGTCATATTGGTAAGATGCTCTCTGTTACTGGGGAAGAAACGGGAATCCTTTTATAGTAGATGGGGGTCTTCTAAACATCTTCACGCCATTCGCAACACGTACCGGGGGAACGAATGACCGACCACGCCAGAACTTCAGCATCCAACTCCATTCTGATCGTCGGCGCGGGGATCGGCGGGATGCAGTCCGCATTGCTGCTGGCGGAAGCAGGCTATCCCGTCGTCCTGGTGGACAGCGCACCCGGCATCGGCGGCTCGCTCCACCTGCTGGACCGAACGTTCCCGACCGATTCCTGCGGTATCTGCTATATGGTTCCGGGCCGCCCGGCCTACTGCCCCACCATTGAGTGCGACCTGCATCCCAACATCACCATTGTCCCGTACACCGACGTGGTGGGGCTGGAGGGCGAGCCGGGGGCATTCACCGTCCGTCTCCACCATAAGCCGCGCTACGTCATCCCGGAGCGGTGCATTCTCTGCGGGAAGTGTGCGCGGGTCTGCCCGGTGGAGCGGCCCAGCCAGTACGAGGGGAACTTGGCGAAGGAGAAGGCCATTTACCGCCCACCGCTGCGCGCGATCCCGCCCGCGTACGTCATTGACATGTCCGTCTGCACCCGCTGCGGGAAGTGCGTGGAGGTCTGTCCGACGGAGGCCATTGACCTGGGGATGCCGCCGACGGAGAGCCAACTGCAGGTAGGGACGGTGGTGCTCAGTCCGGGCTTTGAGCCCTTTGACGCCCGCCTGAAGGGGGAGTTCGGCTGGGGGTACTACCCCAACGTCCTGACCAGCATCCAGTTTGAGCGGATGGTCAGTTTCGCCGGCTCCACCCGTGCCCACCTGGTCCGCCCGTCCGACGGCCAGCGGCCCCGCCGCATCGCTTTCATCCAGTGCGTCGGCTCGCGGGATATGTCCATTGGCCGGGGGTACTGCTCGTCGGTCTGCTGCATGCACACGGCCAAGCATGTGCGAGTGGTCAAGGAACTGGAGCCGGATACCGAGATCACCGTCTTCTTTATGGACATCCGGACCCACGGGAAGGACTACGAGGCCTATTTTGAGGAGACGAAGGCCCTTCCCGGCGTGACGTACCGCCGGAGCATGGTCTCTTCCGTCCACGAGCGCCCAAAGAGCCGGAACGTGGTGGTGAACTACGTCGCCGAGGACGGGACGGTGCGGGAGGAGGAGTTTGACCTGGTGGTGCTGGTGGTGGGCTTCGGCGCGCCGCTGGGGGCGCAGGCGCTGGGACGGGCGTTGGGCGTGGACCTGAACGAGTACGGTTTCGCGGTGACGGACCCCTTTGCGCCGGACCGGGCATCCCGACCGGGGGTCTTTGTCGCCGGCGCGTTCCGGGAGCCGAAGGACATCCCGGAGACGGTGGTGGAGGCGTCGGCGGTGGCGGCCGCGGCGGCCGCCCTCACCCCACCCCCTGCCCCCTCCCCTCTCCTGACCTTTGGTCAGGAGAGGGGAGGGGGTGCCGCCGAAGGCGGCGGGGGTGGGGTGAGGCCCGAAGAGCGGGACGTCACCTGGGAGTGGCCGCGCGTGGGGGTTTTCCTCTGCGACCATCGCGGGGAAATCGGCGAGGTCATTGATCTGGAGGCGGTCGCGGACCACATCCGCGCGCTGCCCAACGTCGCGCGGGCCCAGGTGTTGGGGGACGGTTTCTCCCGCCAGGGGCTGGAAGAGATTGCCTGCATCGTGCGGGAGGAGCGGCTGAACCGGGTTGTCCTGGCCGGATACACCGACATCCGCCGGACGGAGGCCTACCACGAGATGATGGCCCAGGCCGGCCTCAACCCCAACCTGCTGGAACTGGTCAATCTGCGGGGGGAGGTCGCCGGGGCGCACGCCCGCAATGGGAAAGTGGCCACGGAGAAGGCCCGGGAACTGGTGGCGATGGCGGTGGCCGGCGCGGTCCGACGGGAGCCCTTCCGGCCGTCGGCGGAGCCCTTGAGCCGGAGGGTACTGGTGGTCGGCGGCGGGCTGGCGGGGATGACCGCCGCGCTCACGCTGGCCGATCTGGGGTATTCCGCCGATCTGGTGGAGCGGACGGATGCGCTGGGTGGCCAGTTACGGGACCTGCATTTGGTCCTGGGCGGCGGTGACCCGCAGGCGGCGCTGACGTCGCTCCTGGAGCGGTTGGGCCGGGAGCCGCGGGTCCGGGTGCTCCTGGGGACCGAGGTGCGAGCCGTCTCGGGCCGGCTGGGCCAGTTCCGCGCCCGTCTGGTCGGGCCGGAGGGGGAGCAGGAGGAAACGTACGGTGCGGTCATCGTCGCCACGGGCGGCCGCGAGGTCGTCCCGACGGAGTACCTCTACGGCCAGGACGCGCGCGTCGTGACCCAGCGGGAACTGGAGAAGATGCTGGCGGAGGGGAAGGAAGTCCCGTCCGACGTAGTGATGATCCAGTGTGTCGGGTCGCGGGAGCCGGGGCGGCCGTACTGCAGCCGGATTTGCTGCACGAAGGCGGTGGTGAACGCGCTGGCGATCAAGGAGCGGAACCCCACCGCGCGGGTGACCGTCCTCTACCGGGAGATGCGGACCTACGGGTTCCGGGAGGACGCGTACCGGCTGGCGCGGGAGAAGGGTGTGGTGTTCCTGCGGTACGAGTTGCCGGATAAGCCGCAGGTGACGGCGGGGCCGGAGGGTCTCACGGTCCAGCTGGTAGAACCGATTGCCGGGCAGGAAGTGGTGCTCCCGGCGGGGCTGCTGGTCCTGAGCACGGGGATTGAGCCCAACGACAATCGGGCGCTGGCGGAGGCGCTGGGGGTGCCGGTGGACACGTACGGGTTCTTCCGGGAGGAGCACCCGAAGATGCGGCCGCTGGACTTCACCCGGCGGGGGATTTTCGTCTGCGGGCTGGCCCACTCGCCGCGCGCGGTGGACGAGACGGTGCTGATGGCCCGGGGCGCGGCGATGCGGGCGACGGCGCTGCTGGCCCGGGGGCAGGTGGAGGTCGTCCGGACGGTGGCGCGGGTGAACACCCGGCTCTGTTCCGCCTGCGGGCTCTGCGTGGAGGCGTGCCCGTATGGGGCGCGGGTGCTGGAGCCGGGCGGGCCGTACGCCGAGGTGATAGAATTCCTCTGCCAGGGCTGCGGCGTCTGTGCGATGGTCTGCCCGAACAAGGCCACCCAGCAAGTCGGCTACGCCGTGCGCCGGGTGTATGAGATGGTGGATGCGGTGGTATAGGGTAGATGAGGTTGAACACAAGTTGATTGAAGATAAGGGGCCGAGGGTTGGGAGAGGAGATTCTACGCAGGATCCGGGAACAGGCGATTCGTGGGGAAATACGCCTTACTCTACACGCTCATCAGGAAATGGTGGAGGAGGCGATTTCCTACGGAGAGATTTTGCAGGCGATTAAGAGTGGACAAATTCTTGAGAACTATCCGGAGCATAAGCGAGGGCCGTGTTGCTTGCTGGGTGGTGTAACTCAAACTGGCCGACCGTTGCATATTGTCTGTACGACAGCCCAACCGATGCTCGTTATTATCACGGTCTATGAGCCCAAGCCGCCGAAGTGGGTGACACCTACTCAAAGGGGGGCAGTATGAAATGCACACTGGTTGGTTGTCCTGGGGAATACGAGCAGCGTTACATCGTCCATGTTGTCCGGCACAAGGATGAGGTGATTGTTTTAGATCACGTTCCCGCAGAAGTCTGTTCGGTCTGTGGTGACGTGCTTTTAAGTCCCGAAACGGTGCAGCAGATTGAGCGGCTGTTGCGGGCATTGCCTCAGCCGGTGCGGACCGCGCCCGTGTACGAGTTTGCGTAACCGTGGTATCTGAAATAGAAGCAGTAGACGTACGTATAGGAGAGTCGCAGTATGACCCATAAACCCGCTGCACTGGTCATCGGCGCCGGGATCGCCGGCATTCAGGCCGCGCTGGATATTGCGGACGCCGGTTTCCCGGTCTATCTGGTGGAACGGGAGCCCAGCGTGGGGGGCCGGATGGCCCAACTGGATAAAACTTTCCCCACGCTGGACTGCTCGTCCTGCATTCTCACGCCCAAGATGGTGAGCGTGGGCCAGCACCCGAATATTGAGTTGATGACCTACTCCGAGGTCGTCGCGGTGGAGGGGGAGGCCGGCGCGTTCCATGTCACCATTAAGAAAAAGCCCCGCTACGTGGAGGAGGACATCTGCCGGGGGTGCGGGCTCTGCGCGCAGGAGTGCCGGATGCACGGGCGGGTGGTGGATACGTTCAATCAGGGCCTGGGCAAGCGCGCCGCCATTTACGTCCCCTTCCCCCAGGCGGTGCCCCTGGTCTACACCGTGGACCCTACCGCCTGCCTCTACCTGACCCGGGGCGTCTGCGGCAAGACCTTCAAGTGCAAGGATGCCTGCCCCACTGGCGCGATCAACTTTGAGCAGAAGGAACGGTTCGTTGAGGTGGACGTGGCGGCGATCATTGTCGCCACCGGCTTTGACCTGATAGACCCGCGCACGAAGCCGGAGTTCGGCTACGGCGTCTATCCCAACGTCATCACCGGTCTGGAGTTTGAGCGGCTCTCTTCGGCCTCGGGCCCGACGGCGGGGAAAATCGTCCTCAATGGGAAGGAACCCCAGGACGTGGTCTTCATCCACTGCGTCGGCTCCCGGGACCCGCATACGGGGGTCCCGTACTGCTCCCGGATTTGCTGTATGTACACTGCCAAACACGCGCACCTGGTTCGGGACAAACTGCCCAATGCCCGGATTACCGTATTCTACATTGACATGCGGGCCTTTGGGAAGGGGTACGAGGAGTTTTACGACCGGGTAAAGGAGGAGCGGGTGTTCTACCGACGGGGAGAGCCGTCGGAGGTGTACCGGCGGGGGGACCGGCTGGTGGTGCGGGCGGAGGACTCGCTGCTGGGCCGGACGGTGGAGGTGGAGACCGACCTGGTGGTGCTGGCGACGGCGGTGGTCCCTCGGGCCGATACGCCCGCGGCGGCCCAACTGCTGGGGCTGGCCTGTTCACCCGACGGCTTCTTCCAGGAGGCGCACCCCAAGTACCGACCGGTGGAGAGCACACGGCCGGGAGTCTTCCTGGCGGGTTGTTGCCAGGGGCCGAAGGACATCCCGGATACCGTCGCGCAGGCAAAGGCCGCAGCGGCCTCCGCGCTGGTAGTGTTGAAGAATACAGCACAGGATTTACCACGAAGACACGAAGACACGAAGTAAACAAAAAGAAATAAATATTGTGGGTAGTGCGGCGGTGAGAGAGGCTACTTTTTCGGAGCGAGAGGAACAGGTTGCCAGAGCAATTGTGGATGCAGCATATGCTGTTCATAGCGCTTTAGGGCCTGGCCTTCTGGAAAACATTTACGAGGTTTGCTTTTGCCACGAACTCTCCAAGCGAGGGCTCTCTTATCGCCGTCAGGTTGTGGTACCAATTACATATGAGGGGATCACTTTTGACGAAGGCTTTCGGGTGGATGTGTTGGTGGAAGATATGGTCATTTGCGAATTGAAAGCCGTTGAAGTGATGCACCCTGTGTTTATGGCCCAACTTTTGACGTATCTAAAACTGACCGGCAAACGGCTGGGCTTCCTGATCAACTTCAACGTGCCGATTATCAAACAGGGCATCAAGCGCGTGGTGCTTTAGGTTGAGGAACCACAAAGACTTCGTGTCTTGGTGTCTTCGTGGTGAATAAAAAAAACCACAAAGACACGAAGACACGAAGGAAAAGATGATAAACTTCGTGTCTTGGTGTCTTCGTGGTGAATAAAAAACCACAAAGACACGAAGACACGAAGAAAAATTTGATAAACTTCGTGTCTTGGTGTCTTCGTGGTGAATAAAAAACCACAAAGACACGAAGACATAAATAAAATTTTATAAAACTTTGTGTCTTGGTGTCTTTGTGGTTACATCTCAAAGGAGGCATGATGCTCATGGACATCCAGCAACACGCACGGGAACTCGGACTGGGTCTGGACCTCTTCAGTTGCATCCAGTGCGGGAAGTGTACGGGTGGGTGTCCCGTTTCCATAACGACCGCGCTGAACGTCCGCTCGCTGGTCTACGGCGCGCTGATCGGTGACATCGCAGGGCCGGTCCACCGGGAGGAACTCTGGGACTGCACCTGCTGCTTCACCTGTGTGGAGCGCTGTCCCAAAGACGTCCGCCCGGCGGAGGTCATCATCGCCCTGCGCAGTCTGCTGGTGGAGGAGGGGAAGGTCCCCGGCACCATTGGCAACGCGCTGATGGGCATCTTCCGCCAGGGCAACCCGCTCGGCTACGCGCGGGAGGACCGAACTGCCTGGATGGACGGGCTGGACGTCAAACCGGCCCAGGAGGGCTGCGAGACGCTCCTCTTCACCTGCTGCAGTTCCGCCTACGACATCCGCGCCCAGGCGGCGACGAAGTCACTGGTGCGGGTGCTGAAGGCCGCCGGAGTGGACTTCGGCCACCTGGGTACAGAGGAGACCTGCTGCGGCAACGAGGTGCGCCGGGTGGGGGAGATGGGCCTCTTTGAGATGCTGGTGGAGGAGGGGAAGCCGCTGCTGGAGGAAGTCGGCGCGGCGCAGATGGTGACGACGTCGCCGCATTGCATGAACACCTTCCGCCACGAGTACAAACTGGGGATGGACGTGCTCCACTACACTCAGTTGCTGGCCCGTCTCCTGGAGCAGGGACAGCTGAACCTGAGCGGTCGGGTGGAAAAAGTCGTTACCTACCACGACCCGTGTTTCCTGGGCAAACAGAACAGGATTTTTGACGAGCCACGGGAGGTCCTGAAGGCCATTCCGGGCGTGAAGTTTGTGGAGATGGACCGGATTCGGGAGCGGAGCCTCTGCTGCGAGGGCGGCGGCGGACGGATGTGGTTTGAGGGCACCAACACGGAGGGGCGACTGGCCTTCCAGCGGGTTCAGGAGGCCGCCGATACCGGCGCCGAGATTCTCGCTGTCGCCTGCCCCTTCTGCATGGCGATGCTGGACGACGCAGTCAAGGTGAAGGGGCTCTCGGAGCGACTGAAGGTGATGGACATCGCCGAGTTGGTGGCGATGGCGTTATAGGGAGGGGTAATGAAATCCCTGGATCGGATTACCTTTGACCCGAATGTAATGGGGGGGAAGCCCTGCATCCGGGGGATGAGGGTGACCGTTGGTACCATTGTGGGTCTGGTGGCTTCCGGGTACTCTTTTCAGGAAATCCTGGAGGCGTATCCATACCTGGAGGAAGAGGATATCCGCCAGGCGCTGGCTTATGCCGCCTGGAGGGCGGAAGAAGTGGAGTTGCCGCTGAGGGTCGCCGTTTCGCAACCGGAGCGGGAAAAAACGCTTCTGGAGCCGTAGATGAGACACACGCCAGGATACGAGTTCTTCCATTCCAGTAGAGGAGAGCCGTGATCTTCAGGAGAGGGCATTGCAATGCTTCCTAAACCGCGCATCGGTGTCTACATTTGCCACTGTGGGACCAACATTGCCGCAACGGTGGACGTGGAGGCGGTGACGGAGTTCGCGGCCACGCTGCCCGGCGTCGTTGTCGCCCGCAACTACACGTATATGTGCTCCGAGCCGGGCCAGGCCCTCATCAAGGAGGATGCCCGGACGCTGGGGCTGAACCGGGTGGTGGTGGCGTCCTGCTCGCCCCGGATGCACGAACCGACCTTCCGCGGCGCGTCGCAGGAGGGCGGGGTCAACCCATACCAGTTTGAGATGGCCAATATCCGCGAGCAGTGCTCCTGGGTGCACCACGACCGCCACGAGGCGACGGAGAAGGCGAAGGCGCTGGTCTATGCGGCCGTGATGAAGGCGGCCCGGCTGGAACCGCTGGAGGAACGGGAGGCGCCGGTGACGCCCGCCGCGCTGGTCATCGGCGGCGGAGTGGCGGGGATGGCCGCCGCGCTGGACATCGCCGACGCCGGATTCCCGGTGCATCTGGTGGAGCAGAGTGACCACCTGGGCGGTCGCGTCGCTGAACTGAACCGCACCTTCCCGGACCTGGAGCCCGTCCCGGAGTGGCTCCCCATGCTGGTGGACCGGGTGCAGCGCCACCCCAACATCACCGTCTACCTGAACTCGCGCGTCACCGGGATCACCGGATTTGTCGGCAATTTTGAGGCGACGGTAGAGCCGGTAGGAACAGGGTTTGCCCCTGCCCGGATACAGGTTGGGGCCATTGTCATCGCCACCGGCTACAATGTCTTTGACCCGCGCCTCAAGCCGGAGTTCGGGTACGGGCTGTACCCGCAGGTGGTCACCACGCTGGAACTGGAACACCGGCTGGCGTCCGGCGACCTGACGGTGAACGGGAAGACGCCGAAGGACGTGGTCTTCATCAAGTGTGTCGGCTCGCGGGATCAGCAACTGGGCCGCCCATACTGCTCCCGGGTCTGCTGCATGATCAGCGCCAAGCAGGCGCAACTGGTGCGCCAGGCCCTGCCCGATTCCCGGGTGACCGTCTTCTATATGGACGTCCGGACCTTCGGGAAGCGGGGGGAGGAGTTCTACGACGAGGCCCGTCGGGCCGGTGTCCGCTACCGCCGGGGCAACGTCTCGGAGATTTACCGCCGGGGCGACCGGGTGGTGGTGCGGGTGGAGGACACGCTGCTGGGGCGGACGCTGGAGCACGAGGCGGACCTGGTGGTGCTGGCGGTGGGGATGGAGCCCCGACCGGAGGCCACCGACATCGCCGCGCTCCTGAAACTCCCGCGCTCCGCCGACGGTTTCTTCCTGGAAGCGCACCCCAAACTCCGCCCGGTGGATACGGCGGTGGACGGGGTTTTCCTGGCGGGGTGCT
>Ga0209809_1001941_pt1 | contig 15623 bp, 11 predicted proteins | sample YNPMSTMetaG_FD_186172 | JGI IMG/M metagenome (GOLD analysis project Ga0209809, IMG submission 186172) | Anoxygenic and chlorotrophic microbial mat microbial communities from Yellowstone National Park, USA - YNP MS-T MetaG (SPAdes) (version 2) ... | reverse complement strand
CTTGGTTTTCCGCCTTTTGTGTCAACACGGTTGAGCTGGCAGCCAAGAACTTGCCCATGCCCAAATCCTGGGAAGACCTGCTGAACCCGGCTTATAAAGGGCTGGTGGTGATGCCGAATCCGAACTCATCGGGGACCGGTTATCTCTCAGTTTCGGCAATTTTGCAATTGAAAGGCGAAGAAGAGGGCTGGAAGTATCTCGATGCGCTGCATGAAAATATTGCTACCTACACTCACTCCGGTTCCAAGCCCTGCAAGATGGCTGGGGCGGGTGAAACGGTGATTGGAATTTCTTTTGACTACCGCGCCATCAAGCAAAAAGCCGATGGACAACCCATTGAGCCCGTCTTCCCCAGCGAAGGCTCTGGCTGGGAAATCGAAGCAAACGCCTTGATCAAAAAATCCAATATCAAACCTGCGGCGCGCCTTTTCCTGGACTGGGCGATCAGCCCCGAAGTTATGGAAAAATATGCCGCCAGCTATCCAGTCACCGCAGCCGAGACGAGTGTTGCAATTCCAGAAGGCTATCCGGCCGATCCGGTCGCCCAATTGATCCCGAATGACTTCGACTGGGCAGCCGCCAACCGCGAACGCATCCTCGCCGAGTGGCTAAAGCGTTATGACGCTAAGTCCGAACCGAAATAGGAAGAACTCCATGGATGAGGGAAGCTGGCAATAGCTTCTCTCATCCATGTGTTTGAAAGCGATATGCCAGAACCCTATCTTGAAATCCAATCGCTGACCAAAAAGTTCGATCAAACCCTGGCGCTTGACGAAATCTCCCTCGAAATCCAGGAGGGAGAGTTCGTCTTTCTCTTAGGCCCTAGCGGCTGTGGAAAAACTACGCTCCTGCGCATTGTGGCTGGATTAGAAGCGCCGACCAAGGGGCGCATCCTTCAAAAGGGACGCGAAATAACCCATCTCTCTCCCGCCAAGCGCAATATTGGCATTGTCTTTCAATCTTATGCCCTTTTCCCAAACCTGACCGTCTTTCAAAACATCGCCTATGGATTGGAAAATCGCAAGATTCCCCGCCCCCAGATTCAGCGCCGGGTGGATGAATTGTTAGCGCTTGTCGGCCTGGAGGGATATCAAGAACGCTATCCCGCTCAACTCAGCGGCGGACAGCAGCAACGCGTTGCTCTGGCACGCGCCTTGGCGATCTCCCCAAGTCTGCTCCTGCTTGACGAACCGCTTTCTGCCCTGGATGCGCGCGTGCGCGCCAACTTGAGGATTGAGGTTGCCCGCCTGCAACGGCAACTTGGAGTCACTACCCTGATGGTCAGTCATGACCAGGAGGAAGCACTCACCATGGCCGATCGGGTCGTGGTGATGGAGCAGGGGCGGATCGCCCAAATTGGGACGCCGGAGGAAATTTATCACTACCCTGCCACGCCTTTCGTGGCCGATTTTGTCGGTTTGATGAACTTTATCCCGGCGGTCATCCAGGCTCCTGAGCTTAAGCGGGTGAGGGTTGACCAGACAGAGTTTACCCTGCAACAGGAAATTCCTTATCCGGCGGGTCACAAAGTGACTTTAGCCATCCGACCCGAGAAAATGGTCGTGGTTGAAAACGGTCAGCCGAACGAGAATATCTTGCGCGCTCAGGTTCAGGATGTTGAGTTCATCGGCGCGTTTTACCGCCTGCATCTTTACTTTGGCGGTGAGCGATTGATTGCCTACATGCCGCCGCACCGCCAGGCAAAATCGATCCGCGCAGGAAGCGAAATTCCACTTTACCTGCCACCCGACCATATCAGAATTTATCCTTCCAACCCGGGAGCGCTTCCGACCCGACCATGACCCTTTCGACCTGGCGACAGCGTTTGGATCGCGTTCTTGGGTTTGATGTTGCGGTTAGCGAAGAGCTGCTCAAACGCTTGCTCGTCGTTCTAACCGTATGCTGGTTGTTGTTGGGGGTGATCCTGCCCTTGTTCCCCCTGATTCTGCGCAGCCTTTCTGATCAAAACGGCCATTGGGTTGGATTTGCCAACTACTGGCGCTATTTCAACACCCCGGCGCTCTCCATCTCTTTCTTCAATAGCCTGAAAGTTTCCCTGGTCACCACTCTTTTAGCGGTCACACTCGCCTTCGGCTATGCCTATGCCCTTACCCGCACCCAAATGCCGGCCAAGCGCCTCTTTCTGGTTGCCGCCATGCTTCCCTTATATGTCCCTCCTTTAGCCCATGCGATCGGTCTGGTCTATCTCTTTGGGCGCAAAGGACTGATCACCAATGGCTTTGGCGGCTGGTTTGAAAAAACAATTGGATGGCAGGGGTGGGATATTCATTTATATGGCTTTAATGGTATCTTGCTGGGTGAACTCCTCTATGTGTTTCCTCAAGCGGTGATGATCTTGCTGGTGGCGGCTAGCCTTGCCGATGCACGTTTGTATGAAGCCAGCCTTTCCCTCCAGGCTCCCCCCTGGCGGACTTTTCTTACTGTAACGCTTCCCAGCATGAAATATGGCCTGGCAAGTTCGATCTTTGTCACGTTCACCCTGGTATTGACCGATTTCGGGGTGCCAAAAGTGGTGGGTGGAAACTATAACGTGATGGCGACCGATATCTACAAACAAGTGATCGGTCAACAAAATTTCGAGATGGGGGCAACGGTGAGTGTGCTCCTATTGCTGCCAACGGCTATCGCTTTCCTCATTGATCGCCTGATTCAGCGCCATCAATCCGCAACGCTCACCGCCCGTGCCGTCCCTTATCAACCCAAACCCCATTTTTGGGCAGACAGAATTGCGTTTGGTTATTGTTTTGTGATCATCTTGGCTGTTTTCTCTGTCATCGCCACCGTTTTTCTCGCCTCGGTGGTCGAGTTGTGGCCTTATAAACTCAATCTCACCCTCAAGCACTTCGATTTCTCGCGGGTCGGTGGGGGCGGCTATGGCGCGTTTTGGAACAGCGTTCGGATGTCGTTCTATTCGGCGGTCTTTGGGACGGCGATCACTTTTCTGTCTGCCTATGTCATCGAAAAACTCAAGCCCCTTAAGTCGTTGCGCAACGCAGCCTATTTCTTTTCAATGATCCCGGTTGCTCTACCTGGCATGGTCATCGGTTTGGCTTATATCTTCTTTTTTAACCCTCTCGAATGGAAGTTTGGAGCATTTGTATTGCCTAACCCCTTCAACTTCGTGTATAACACGATGGCGATCCTTGTCCTTGCTAACATTGTCCATTTCTACACCGTGAGCTTTATGACCGCCACTACGGCGTTAAAACAACTCGACAATGAATTTGAGTTGATCTCTGAATCGCTGGGCGTGCCTTTTTACCGCACGTTTTGGAAGGTCACGGTGCCGTTGAGCCTGCCAGCCGTGCTGGAGATGGCCATGTATTACTTCGTCAATGCAATGGTGACCGTCTCCGCAGTGATTTTTCTCTACTCGCCGCGCCTCAAACTTGCCTCCGTGGCGATCGTGAATATGGATGACGCAGGAGACACAGCGGCGGCAGCAGCCATGTCGGTACTGGTGATCCTGACCAGCGTGGGGGTGCGTTTGCTGTATGACCTGGCGACAAATGGCATTGCTCGCCGCGCTTCATCCTGGAGAAAGCGTTGAGCGGCTGATGCGAATTAATGATCCGGGGGCAAAATCAAAGCAAGTTTTGTTACCAAATCTTAACCATGTGAAACAAAAAGCGTATCTTCGCTGGTGATAGAATCGGAGCTAAACAACTTTTCCACCCGCCGGCTGAAAAAGTGAACTTTCAGAATCAATTTTTGGTTTACAGGTTGAAATGTCTGAGCAAAAAAGTCAACGTCTTCCTCTGACCGATCGTAAGTGGTTTTATCCCCTGGTCTATTTTCTTTTGGTGATGGTAGCCTTCTTGCCCCTCTACACCGAAAGACCCTATGATCCTCGCCAGACCTCTCAGGTCTTTTATGAGGTCTTACAGCGCTCCATTGAGCCGTACGCTGCCTGGGGATGGGTGTTTCACCTGCTCACTTTAGGCGTAATTGCCTTAGCTCTCTGGCGACCCTCCGCCGGCGGACGTGCCCTTACCCTGACCTTTGGGCTCAATTATTTTGTCATCGCTGCCACGCAAACCCAGGCTGTCACGCCCAGTTACGGCTTTACTTTGCTCACGGGAGCTTTACTCGCGTGCATCCTTCAGGGTTGTTTATGGCTGTGGGTGGCGTGGAAAGGGGAGGTGTTCTTTTCCTGGGGTGCGATTCCCTCCTGGCGCTGGGCTTTTCTGCTGCCCGCGCTGCTTGTCTTTTGGGCGCCAATGCGACTGGATGGCGACGTCGTTCTGCCCGACTTCAATCCACTCCTCTTGTTTACCACGCCAAACTATAGCTTTGCTTACTGTTTTGTGACCCCCGTTTTGCTCTTTTTGCTCATGCTTGCCTATCCGGCGGTGAACCACTTTGCCTTTCGGGTGACCGCCTTTAACGGCTTGCTGTATGGCTTGTTTAACCTGAACCTGTGGAGCAGTGCTGCGACGCGTTGGCTTGGCGTGCTGCACTTGCCGTTGCTGATCATTTCTCTGGTGGCTCTCCTGCTCAGCCAGCGGCGAGCGCCGCTGGTTGATTCGAACAGATAGAAGTTGAGGTTTGTTTAGAATGGCAGAAAACCTTTATCTCAATCAGGCGCGGAACGGCAAAAACCGGTGGTGGCGTTATCTGCTGGGCATCCTTGCCCTGCTGGTCTTCTGGCAAGTTGGCGCCGGCATCCTGATCATCCCAATCTTAATTCAAAATCAAGGCAATCTTCCCGAAGAACCTACCCCCATTTCATTCGCCCTGCTCCTTTTGGGTTTTGGATATTTGCTGCTTGGCACGTGGGCTGTCAACCGCCTCCTTCACGGGCGCTCCGTTCTCAGTTTAACCACAGGGTTAGATCGAGTGAGCTGGAAGCGGATTTTCTTTGCCGCTGCGATATGGATGGTTGTCATGAGCCTTGTGGCGGTCGTGGAAGCGATGCTTTTTCCCGGTCGGTATGTTTTGAATCCCAATCCTACGGCTGTGCTACCCTATTTTCTCCTGGGGCTGGTCTTGATCCCCATCCAAACCAGCGCGGAAGAATACTTCTTTCGCGGCTATTTGCTTCAGGCAAGCGGCTTGTTGTTCCGCAATCCGCTCGTCCTTGCCCTGCTGAATGGCATCCTGTTTGCCCTGCCCCATCTTTTCAATCCTGAAGTGGGAGTCATGGGGGTAGGGTTGTCAGTAGCTTTTTATGCGGCAATGGGGTTCTTTCTTGCCCTACTCACCCTGCGCAGTCAGGGCTTAGAGCTGGCTTTAGGCATTCACGCCGCGAACAACTTCTTTACGGCGGTTTTTGCCAATTACGTCACCACCGCCTTGCCCAGCGAGTCTTTGTTCGTCATCCAGACGCTAGATGCGCTCTACGGGTTCGTTGCCTTTGTGGTTGCGGCCGGGGTGGTGTATGGCATATGTACCCTGCCACCCCTGAAGCCCCTAGCTTTTGGGTTAGAAAGGTTGTAACAATTGAGCGCCCATACCATCTTCCCTCATCCCCAACCCGTCCTGCTCCCCTCTCCCGTTCTGGGAGAGGGGCTGGGGGTGAGGGCTTGCTCCCCTCGCCCGCTGGGAGAGGGGCTGGGGGTGAGGGTCTGCTCCCCTCGCCCGCTGGGAGAGGGGCTGGGGGTGAGGGTCTGCTCCCCTCGCCCGTCGACGCTCCTAAGCGCCTTTGCTTTTTTCCCTCATCCCCAACCCTTCTCCCTAAGGGAGAAGGGAGTCTGTAGGCTGAGGGTGAGGGTCTGCACCTCAGCACTTTAATCCGAGAGGTACCGCAATGACCAAACAAAAATCTCAACTCAACCTGTCCCACTACTTTCTGCCCCTTGGGCTGTTTGCTTTGTTTTGGACACTAGCTCTGGTGCTCTGGCGGGCAACGACCAATTCCTTCTACCTGTTCAACTTTGGCTACATCGGCAGCGCGGTTGCGATTGGCATCGGCTTATATATTTCCCTGCCGGCGCGCAAGCGACCATTGGGACGCAGGGTGGCACAATTTTTGGTTGGAACTTATATGTTGATTTTCTTAGGCTTGTTCGCCCGCGAAAACATGCAGCTCGAGGGGTTCTTCTTTTATCTCCTGGCGGGGATGTTCTACGGGGCGGTAATTCACTATCTGGTGGCGAAAATTTTTGGGGTTTTCATCTTCAATCGGGGCTGGTGCGGTTGGTCATGCTGGACAGCCATGATCCTCGACCTGTTGCCCTTCAAGCGTCACCGTCAGGCGCCGCTGGTTGCGCCATTTTGGGGGTTGCGCTATGCCCATTTTGGCTTAAGCCTGGGCGTGGTGGCTCTCTTGTGGTGGGGAGCTGGCTATCGGGTGCAAGAGCAGAGCGTTACTGAACTGATCTGGTTACTGGGCGGCAATGCCTTTTACTATGCTGTGGGAATTGCCCTGGCCTTCCTGCTCAAAGATAATCGCGCCTTTTGTAAATACGTCTGTCCCATCCCAACCCTGCAGAAAATTCCGGCTCGTTTTGCCCTGCTGAAGATTGCCGGAGACATCAATAAATGTAGCGACTGTGGCGCCTGTCTGAAGATGTGCCCGATGGATATTGATATTGTGTCTTACATAAATAAGGGGCAACGGGTGCTCTCGACCGAATGTATCCTGTGTATCGAGTGTGTCAATGTCTGTGCTAAAGACGCCTTATCGGTCAGCTTTGCCTTCGACCCGCTCTCTGCCGCTAAGCGGGGGATTTAGGAGCACTTAGCCCCTGCTTTGCCTTCGCCTATCCACGCTTTCCCTGTTCACCAATTGGAGGATTTGCAACCATGCCCACCATCCAGCGCCGAGCTCTAAACCGCCTGGAGCCAACGCTCAAGCAATTTGGCTATCAAAAACCCACCTTCTCTCAAGCCTTGCTCGATCGCGGTTACTACGATTATTATCTCACCAAAGGAAGTCACTCGTTTCAGCTCGGTATTGAGAATTGGAGCGTGCAGGATCGGTACGTTCCTTTTTTGCGCCTCTGGATTGGCGTTGCTCACCCCGAAAGATTCATGATTTACACCGCTAATCTGCAAGAGATTGCCAATTCGCTCTTGTTTGAGACCTACTGGCCGAGAGAAACGCTAGACGATTTGCTGTATTTGGGGTTGAACGTCGTCTGCGAGACCCCATATGTGACCTCCCTGCGGAATCGCCTCCAGTCTCCTGTGATGCAGGCAGCGCTCAATTCGCTCCTGACAGCTCAGGACTCGTTTTACCTGTTCTCTGACTCAACCTACGGATTCCATTATGGCGTTGCCCTCTCTGAACCCCTCGAACGGCGAGCTGCCCTTTGGCTAAACGCGGCCGAGCAATTTGCCAGTGTTTTTGATAGTCCCTCCAGCCTGACCATCGCCCAACGGGAGCAAATCAAGGATACTTCGGCAAGAAACCTGGCGTTTTTGACGGTGCTTCTCTTCATCGGTTCGATTTGCCTGCTTTTTGTGCTGGCTGCGCTGCTAATTGGATTTAGCCCCTAATTCAGTGGTGAATGAGCAAAAGTGTCTCAAGCTGCACTCCCTGGAGCATGAAAGGTGTTGCTTTCTCCTTCCTGCTTTTTCTCCTTTTGAGCCTGCTCTCTTGTTCTTCGCCCCTCAAACCTGCTCCTATGGGCAGCTCAACGCCTGAGCCACCTCTTCCACCCGCAAGTTCTACCCCGTCAGCCACGTTTGGGCAAGGTAACACTCCTGCCGCTTCTACCCTGCCTCCGGCTGATGCGGAGAGCGTGGCGCCTCCAGCGCCTGCCTCGCCCTATCAAAACCGTTTCTACCGCAGCGAGCAATCCTATGTCTTCGAGTTTCGAGATGCCAGCTCAACCCTGCGCTACCTCTACACTCCTTCTAGCGGTTCTTTGCATGATCTGATGATCCAGGTCAACGATGAAGCGCCTTTTTACCCCAGCAACTATGGCGGACCGCGCTTTCTTGTCGCAGAGAAAGATGTGCCGATTTGGGAAACCGAACCCCATCAGTTCACCTATACCGCCCAGGAAATCGACGATCGCGCCTTACTGGTCACCTGGCAGGTGCAGATCGGGCAGCAAACCATCTCTTACACCTATCGCTTCTCTCTCCACGGAAAAACTTTGCGCCTGGAAGTGACCTCGCCTTCGGCTGCGCTGGGGGCTTTTACCCTCGATCGCTCTGAAGAGACCCCAGAAGCAAGCATTATAACCCTCCCTTACCTCCCTTCGTTCAATATTCTCCTTCATCAGCGTCATTTCCTTGCGGCTTATTTTGACTGGCTGCAAACCGAAGCTTCCAGGCTAGAGACGATGAATGAAGTTATCTCGGATCAGTCCTTTGCTTTCAGCCAAACTGCCTATTATCAACCGAACACTGCTGGTGAGCTGCATTCCCTCCATGAAGTTGTATACCTCACCCTCTCTGATTCGCTCGATGAAGTCCTCCCAGTTTTACCGGCTCCCGTTTCACCTTATAGGCAAAGTTTAGCCGGAAAAGTCGTGCTGGATTTGTGGGCAGAACGATCCTTTGCAGAAGATGCCAGCCTGTTACGGGAACTGGCGAGCAAGGATATCGAAGATCTGATTGTGATTCGCCACAACTGGCAAAACTGTGGTTTTGATGATTGCTATCCTTCTGTGTTGCCGGCCAACCCGCGCTGGGGGGGAGACGAGGGTCTGTTGGAACTCAGCCGCGCCGCCCGGCAGGCAAAATCTCTCTTTGCCCTTCATGAAAACTATGTAGACATCTACCCGAATGCGGTTGACTATTCTGCCGAGCTGATTGCGCTGGATGCGAACCACAACCCTATCCCCGCCTGGTTTAACCATACGACCGGCATTCAATCATTTTTACTGAGCCCCTCGCGAAGCCTGGAGGTGGCAAGTCGCTTTGCTCCTGAGATCCATCGCCGCTATCAGACCACTGCCACCTACCTTGACGTTTCAACTGCGGTCAACCCCGGCGAGAAAGTGGATTATAACGCGGCGATTGCCGGCCATGGGCGCTGGAAAACCACCCTAGAAGCCTATCGTCAACTTTTGTCTTACCAGCGTCAAGCCCATCAAGGGCCGCTGATCGGAGAAGGAGGTTTCCATTTTCTCTATGCGGGTTGGGCCGATTCTGTGCTGGCTGAAGACCAAGGGCGACAGCAGGCCGGCGCTCTGATCCCGCCCCTGGTGCATTTTGACCTTTACCGCCTTCATCCTCACCTGGTGCGCTTTGGAATGGGGTGGTATCCTTGGTACTTTGCAACCCCTGAAGGTCCGAAATGGTTTGGCTATTCAACTGAAGAGCACTATCGTTATATGGCAAATGAAATCGCCTATTGTCATGGGGGGTACGTGCCAACACCGGATTCATTGGGTGAGATCGAAGACGTGCTGGGATTTATCCAGCGAGAGGTAGCTCTGGTCGCTCCCATTCATCGCCGCTGCGCCCTAGCCCGCCCCCACCGTATCCTCTACAATGTTAACGGGACAATGGTAGGTGTTGAACAAGCCATCCTCGCCGATGCTCTCTGGCAAATTTTCATTGAATATGACAACGGATTGCAGGTTTGGATCAATTTACACCCGACCGAAAACTGGTCGGTTTCCCTGCCATGGCGACCGTCCTGGGTTGCCTATAGCGCCCTGCAAGACGGCAAACGGCAAGATAGCGTGGGTGGCGCGCAAAGCGGGGTAGACTATCTTCTACCCCCGGCGGGTTGGGTGGCTGCCCAGCCATGATGTAATGCCACATTTCCTCTGGCAATATTTCTGTTTGTGCAAATCTGCAATTCAATTGCGTTTTTTCACAAACTGTGCTATGATGGAATTGACATCCTCTCTATCCTTTTGGAACAGGTATGATCCCGCGCACACTTCATTCAAAGCTGGTCGATTTGAGCCAAAAATTTCCAATTGTTACCCTGACCGGTCCGCGCCAATCGGGAAAAACGACTCTGGTGCGGGCGGCTTTCGCGGATTTACCTTATGTCTCCCTGGAAGAGCCAGATATGCGCCAGTTTTCGATCCGCGATCCGCGGGGGTTCCTCTCCAACTATCCCTACGGCGCGGTCATTGATGAAGCGCAGCACAATCCCGAACTGTTTTCCTATCTGCAAACGCTGGTTGACCTGAAGCCGCAGGTACGATTCATCTTGAGCGGCTCATCCAATTTCTTGCTCTTTGAACGCATCAGTCAATCTCTGGCTGGTCGCACAGCTCTGCTTGTCCTGCTGCCGTTCTCTTTTCAAGAAATCCCTCCGCAGGATGAACCCTATGAAAGACGTATCTTCCTGGGTGCCTATCCCGCGATTTACGATCGCTCGCTGTCGCCAACCGATTTTTATCCAGCTTATCTGCAGACCTATGTTGAAAGGGATGTGCGCCTGATGAAAAACATCGGCGATCTCAATACTTTTATCCTCTTCACCCAATTGTGCGCCGGGCGGATCGGACAACTCATCAACTACACCAGCCTCGCCAATGACGCTTCCATAAGCCCCAATACGGCCAAAGCCTGGCTTTCGATTTTAGAGAGTTCGTATGTCGTTTATCGTTTACAGCCCTACTATGAAAACTTCAGCAAACGCCTGATCAAGTCCCCCAAGCTCTACTTTTATGACACCGGTCTGGCTTGTTCCCTGCTGGGTATTCGCAACGAAGGTCAGGTAGCTTTGCATTATCTGCGCGGTGCTTTGTTCGAAAACCTGATTCTCAACGAGCTTGTCAAGATGTATTTTCACCGCGGCGAGCGTCGCTTTCCGTATTTTTGGCAAGATCACCAGGGAAACGAAATTGACTGCCTGATTGTCGAAGGGCAAACCAAGATTCCAATTGAAATTAAATCCGGAAAGACCTTTACGCCAGCTTACTTTGATCAGCTAAAAGATTGGCGAGAGCTCGCCGGCCTGCCATCTGATCAGGGGTTTGTCATCTACGGCGGCGAAACCAGTTTGCAAACCAGCGCCGGGCGGCTCGTCAGTTGGCGAGATTTGACACAGATCAGATTGATTCCCTAACCCAAAACTTGTGATAATTATCACTATAAACCAGCCATTTGTTGCGCTATGCTTGCAGTGTGACGACCAGAGGGTGTTTGCAGTGCATTCCTGAGCTGTTATTTGCTTTTGTGGAGGTATCGTCCGCATGTCGAACTACCGCATCCAATCTCATCCCATCCTACCCATTCCAGACCGGCAACTGATTTCGTTCACCTGGCAGGGCAAAACGCTCCAGGGTTTTGCCGATGAGACCATTGCCGCAGCGCTGTTTGCCAATGGCATCCGCATTTTTGGCTATCATCCCAAAGATGGCTCACCGCAAGGCATCTTTTGCGCCAACGGACAGTGCGCCCAATGCACGGTCATCACCGATGGCCTGGCGGTCAAAGCCTGCATGACCCTGCTGCGGCCGGGCATGAACATCGAGCCCTTACGAGGTTTGCCCAACTTACCTGAGGTTGCGCCGGCGCGTGAATTTCAACCAACCCGCATCGTTTCCACCGAGGTTTTGATCATCGGCGGCGGGCCGGCCGGTTTATCAGCCGCCATCGAACTAGGGCAGCGCGGCATTCGCACCCTGATCGTGGACGACAAACATCGTCTCGGCGGCAAGCTGGTGTTGCAGACCCATCGCTTCTTTGGCTCGATCAACGCCTGTTATGCCGGCACACGCGGCATCGATATTGCCACCCGTCTGGAAAATGAAGTGGCGCAATATCCCAGCGTGACCACCTGGCTCAACACCACCGCTGTTGCCGTGTTTAGCGATCGGCGGGTCGGTGTGGTGCGTTCTCTGGTGGATGAGCGCGGCAACAGCGAATACGTGCTGATTGAACCGCAGGTGCTGCTGGTCGCTACCGGAGCGCGAGAGAAGTCGCTTACCTTTAAAGGCAATACCCTGCCGGGTGTCTATGGGGCTGGGGCATTCCAGACGCTGGTCAATCGCGATCTGGTGCGCGCCTCGGAGCGTTTGTTCATCGTTGGCGGTGGCAATGTGGGCTTGATCGCTGGTTATCATGCCCTGCAAGCCGGCATTCAGGTTGTCGGACTGGTGGAAGCGTTGCCTGAATGTGGCGGTTATAAGGTGCACAAAGACAAACTGGTGCGTATGGGAGTGCCGGTGTACACTTCTCACACCGTTGTTAGCGCTAATGGCAAAGAATCGGTTGAATCGGTGACCATCGCAAAGGTCGATGAGAACTGGCAGCCCATCCCCGGCACAGAGCGCACCTTTGAATGTGATACGGTCTTGATTGCTGTCGGTCTCGACCCGGTGGATGAGTTTTACCGCAAAGCCAAAGAATTCGGTCTGGTAGCTTACGCCGCAGGAGATGCCGATGAAGTCGCCGAGGCTTCGGCAGCCATGTTCTCCGGCAAGATCCGTGGCTTGGAGATCGCCCGCTACCTAGGGAAAAATGGCTTTGAAATTCCCTCCGAGTGGTTCCGCACCGCCGAAATTCTCAAGTCTCGTCCTGGTAAAGTGATCCAGGAGACTGTTCCCGAGGAGGAAGCCGTTTTCCCGGTGCTGCACTGCTCGCAGGAGATCCCTTGCAACCCCTGCACTTCTGTCTGTTCCCAGGGCGCCATCTATATTGACCCCGAAGACATCCGCAAGGTGCCGGATTATATCGCTAAAAAGCTTGGGGTCACGTGTATTGCATGTGAAAAATGCGTCACAATCTGCCCGGGTCTGGCGATTACGCTGGTTGATTTGCGCAAAGAAGCAGATTTTGCCCATGTGACCATTCCGTATGAGTTCGAAAAGGAAAGCCTAAAGGCGGGGGATTGGGTGACCGTAACCGATACGGCTGGCAATCTGCTCGGAGAAGTGGAAGTGATCCGCACGCGCATCGCCAAAGCCACCGATCGGACGATGCTGGTCAAAGTGCGCGCCCCGCGGGAAATCGCCACCCGAATCGCCGGCATCCGCGTCCAGGAGCATTGGGTCAGTCAACCTACCGAGCAATGGGTAGAACGCTTAGAAGATGACACGATCGTCTGTCGTTGCGAGCGGGTCACCCTGGCAGAGATCAAGGAGGTGATCCGTTCGGGAGTGCGCGATATGAACGAAATTAAAGCCATCACCCGGGCTGGCATGGGCGCCTGCGGCGGAAAGACTTGCAGCAGCATCATTAAGCGCGCCTTTCGCGAGCTCGGTGTACAGCCGGCAGAAATTACCGAAAACACCTTGCGACCTTTGTTTATCGAAGTTCCTTTGGGTGTTTTTGCCGGGGTAAAGGATGATTAAGCTATGAACCGCGGAGATGGAGAGCAAGATGAGCATTCCCTCGTATGACGTCATTATCATCGGCGCAGGCAGTGTCGGCACACCGCTGGCATGGCAACTTGCCGAAGCGGGGTTGAAAACCCTGGTCATTGACCGCTACGCCAGCGTGGGACAGGGTTCCAACAAAGCCGCCATTGGCGGCATTCGCGCCACGCACTCCGACATTGCCAAAATCCGCATCTGCCTGAAGAGCATTGAGATTTTCTCCACCTGGAAAGAGACCTATGGCGATGATATCGGTTGGTTGCAAGGAGGGTATGCCTTTGTCGCCTATCGGGAGCAGGAGGAAAAGACTCTCAAGGACCTGCTGGTGATTCAAAAACAGTTTGGGCTGGATATCGACTGGTATGACCGCCAGGATTACCTCAAGATCATCCCCTCGCTCAACCCCGAAGGCTTGATCGGCGGCACCTTCTCACCGGGCGATGGCAGTGCCTCACCCATGCTCTCAGCGCTGGCTTTTGAGCGCCGGGCAAGGCACCTGGGCGCCGAATTTCATTACCGGGAAACCGTCACCGCTATTCGCCAGGAAAATGGCCGGGTGCGCGGGGTAGTTACCGATCAAGGGCAATATGCAGCTTCGCTCGTGGTCAATGCCGCCGGCGGTTGGGCAAAAGAAGTCGCAGCAATGGTAGGAATCGAGGTGCCGGTGCAACCCGATTCGCACGAAGGTGGCATCACTGAACCGGTAGCACCCTTCCTGCGCCCAATGGTAGTCGACATCCGCCCGCTGGAACCCACTCCTGAGATGGCCGGCTCGGCAAACTATTATTTCTATCAACATCACACCGGGCAAATTATCTTTTGTATCACGCCCAACCCACCCATCCTCGGCACCGACACACGCGAGACCTCCATCTTTCTACCACAGGTCTCGCGGCGGATGATCAACCTCATGCCACGCCTGCGCAACATTCGTGTCCGCCGCACCTGGCGCGGCTTATATCCGATGACGCCCGATGGCTCGCCCATCGTGGGCGAGGTCGAGGCGGTGCAAGGGTATCTCAACGCGGTCGGAATGTGTGGACAGGGCTTTATGCTTGGGCCTGGCCTGGCGGTCTATCTGCGCAAGTTAATCATGCAGGAGGTGGACGCAGAAACGCAGGAGATTTTGGACAAGCTGAGCCTCTATCGGGAATTTGCCAAAGCCGAAAAATTGAAATAGGCTTGTTTTAGAGACTATTCCTGCGCTTGGGCCGGCGGCCGGGAGAGTTCCAGTCCTTGGGTGAGCAAACCAAGCTGGGCGGTTGCCAGCCAGAGCCAGAACAGCGAGAGAAAGAGGCTTGCCCAGCGCATCATGGCAGGAATAGCCAGGCGAAAACGCTCGAGCTGCTCGCCGAGGGTCAGGGAGGTTTGGCGGTATTGCTCAAGAATCTGCTGAGCTTGCATCAGGTTGTTTTTCACCTGAACGACCTCGCCGCGCACGCGTTGAATGTCTGCCTGTGCGGTAGCTAAATTGGCGCTCGATTTGGTCAGGTTGTCTTGCATCGCCCGAAAGGATGGGGGTAAACCATTCAGGCTGCGCGAGACCTCGCTCAGAGCAACATGCAGCGGCACTTCAGGTTTGTACGGGTCGCCCGGAAAAAACGGGATGGCCGTGACCGTCCGCAAAACACCATCAATCACGCGGGCGCTTTGTTGGGCCGAATCGAGCGAGGTTTGGGTGGACTGGATCGTTACGGGCAAATCATCTCCGACAACCACCCCAATCGTATCCAGCAGGGGCAAGGTATTGGTGATTGCCTGGGAGAAGGTTTGCACAGTTTCATCCAGGGTTTGGATCGTCAGACGGGTCGAATCCAGGGTTTGCGAAGCGACTTCCAGGCCTTGGGCAGTGGTCTCCATAACCGATTCGGCAAGCTGCACCTGTTCCTGGAGGGTCTGGCTGAGGCGGGGAGTATAAACCCAGGTGGCGATCATCCCGCCAAGGGAAAGGATCAACCCCAAAGCGGCAGCAAAGATCAGGCTGTATCCGATAAGGGTGGGGAAAAGGCGTTTCATAAACGCTTCTCCTGAAGGGTTCCCGAACTCGCTTAGCTCTTTACTTTTTGCTCCTGCTCGGCGCTGGATTCTTCCAGATAGCCGATGAGCAACACCAGAAAGCCGGCCAGGTTGGCAAGGTCGGCGATGTTGAAGGCGTTGGGTAAGAGGACGACGAAGATATCGGTCACATATCCCTGCCACAGGCGATCGATCAGGTTGCCGCTGAAGCCTGCCAGCAACAATCCAAACGCCCAGCGCATATACGGCTCTGCGGCAGCAATGCGCGGGTAATAGAACAGGATCAAGCCAATTGCCACAAAACCGAAGATGGTGATAAAAGTGCTCCCTTCTTCGCCCAATAAGCCAAAAGCGGCGGCCGGATTGTCGATGTGGACAATGCGCAAAGCGCGACCCAGG
>Ga0209809_1001939_pt1 | contig 15636 bp, 7 predicted proteins | sample YNPMSTMetaG_FD_186172 | JGI IMG/M metagenome (GOLD analysis project Ga0209809, IMG submission 186172) | Anoxygenic and chlorotrophic microbial mat microbial communities from Yellowstone National Park, USA - YNP MS-T MetaG (SPAdes) (version 2) ... | reverse complement strand
AGGAAGACCTTCGAGAGGGTGAGGTAGCGGCCGGAGGTTTTGTCGCGCACCACGCGCACGGGCAGTCGGATGGGGCCGAAGGGGGTGAGCCAGTGGAGGGTACGCCAGCGCTGGGCGCTGAAGCGGTGGGGGTGCTGGGCCAGCCAGGCCTCTTGGGCGGCGGCGAAGGCCTTGAGGTAGAGTTGGCGTCCGGCGGCGCGGGTGGCCTCCAAGACGGCGGCTTCGAGGTCGTTGACGGAGAGGTGGCCACCGGGTATGGTGACGGTGGCAGACACGGAGACGGCGCGTGGCGCCGTCTGCAAACGAGGCTCAGCCATACAGTGCGCTTTGGTTGAGCCTTAATCTTTTCCATCGTCAACTGACAATCAACCAACACTAGCGAAGACAGGACCGCCTTTGGGGGCGGTGGCGTGGCGACAAAGGGTGCAGGCTTCGTGCCTGACGGCGGGCCGGTTTGGGCCGGGGCCTGGCCTTGCTCGGCGGGGGCCGGGTGAAGAGCTGGTGGGGAGGCGCGACATCCCGATCCTTGCGGGAGGGGGGCACGGGGCCACAGAATCGCGCAGTGATCCGCAACCGACAGCGTATGGCGGGTCGGCCGGCTGGCTTCGGAATCTGGCGGTGGGCCGGCGTGGTCGGTCTTTTGCTGGGGTGGAGCCTGCGGTTGGGGGCGGTGGAGGAGCCGGCGCCGGCGTATTTCTTTCAGGTATGGGGCACGGATGACGGCTTGCCACAGAGTTCGGTGGCTGCGTTGGTGCAGACGCAGGATGGCTATCTGTGGTTGGGGACGTATGGCGGCCTGGTGCGATTCGACGGTGTCCGCTTTGTGGTGTATGACGCGGACCGTACACCGGGCTTGTTGAGCAGCCGTGTCACGGCGCTCTACGAGGACGAGCGGGGTCGGTTGTGGATCGGGCATGAGAACGGGTCAGTGACAGTGCGGGAGGGAGGTGTGTTTCGGCCGGTACCGGTGCCCACCGGCTGGGGTACGGGCAAGGTCCTAGCAATTGTGGAGGATGAGCAGGGGGAAATCTGGTTGGTCGACGACGAGGGGGTGTTGTACCGGCTGCGGGACGGTCGGCGTCTGTGGCCGGAGAGCGGGATTGGGCGGGGGTTGGTCTCTGTGGCCAGGGGCAACAATGGGGAAGTGTGGGTTGCACGAAACGGTCGGGTTTCGCGGCTTTGGGGGGGAGAGATTGCGCCGGTGGATTTGGAGGGATCGGGTGGGGAGGGATTTGCGCAGGGGGTCTGTGCGAGTCGTCGGGGTGGGTTTTGGGTTTCCTACAATGGCCGGTTGGGACGGTGGGCCGAGGGGCGGTGGCAGGAAGACTGGGGGAAGGCGCCGTGGCGGGACACGGGCGTGCCGGTGATGCTGGAACGTTCGGACGGTACGGTGGCGGCGGGGACAACGGAGGCAGGGTTATTTCTTGTGTTGTCCCGAGGGCGTGCCCTGTCGTTTACGCGAACGAACGGTTTGCCGCAGGACTGGGTACGGTCGTTGTGCGAGGATCACGAGGGCAACTTGTGGGCCGGGGTGGGCAGTGCGGGCCTGGTGACGGTCCGGGCCGGCAAGGTATGGACTCCGGCGCCGCCGGATCGCTGGCAGGGTCGTGCGGTGTTGACGGTGACGCCAAGCCGAGCTGGCGGGTTGTGGGTGGGCACGGAAGGGGCGGGTTTGTATCTCTGGCGGGAAGGTCGTTGGGAGCGGTTTGCCACGGAGGCGGGGCTATCGAACTTGTTTGTGTGGTCGGTGGCGGAGGACGACTCCGGTCGGCTTTGGGTGGGCACCTGGGGCGGAGGCGTGTTTGTGCAGCAGACACATGGGAGGTTTGTCGTCCCGCCGGGATTCGAGGATTGGACGAGTCCGGTGTTGGCCATCAGGCCGGCCAGGGATGGCGTGGTGTGGCTGGGGACGGGCGAAGGGCTGGTGGAGTACCGCGAGGGCCGGGTGCGACGGTACGGACGCGCGGAGGGTCTGGAGGCACCGGATGTGCGAGCAGTCTTGGAGGGGCCGGATGGTACGGTGTGGTTTGGCATGTCCGGCGGAGGACTGGGATGTTTGCAAGAGGGGCAGCTTCGGCAGTGGCGGAAAGCCGACGGGCTGGCCAGCGATTACGTGCAGGCCTTGTGGTGGGACGAGCAGGGAGCGCTTTGGCTGGGGACTGCGGGGGCCGGCCTGGTGCGGTTTTTCAAAGGCAAGTTTGCGACGGTAGGGCCAGGGCAAGGGCTACCGAACGGAGTCATTTGTCACATAGAAACCGATAGCCGTGGCTCGGTGTGGCTGGGCAGCTACAGCGGTCTGATCCGAGTGCCCAAGTCAGAGCTGGACCGGGTGGCCGACGGCGGGGCGGGTCCATTGGAAGCGCTGGTGTATGGTCGAGGGGAAGGGATGCCGACGCTGGAATGCTCTGGGGGACTGCAACCGGCCGGGTGCAGAACGGCCGACGGCCGGCTGTGGTTTGCGACGCAGAAGGGGTTGGTGGGTGTGGACCCGGCGGTGGTGAAGATCAATCGTCACCCTCCGCCGGTGGTGATCGAGGAGGTCCGCGTCAACGGGCATCTGAGCGCCGAGTCCATGCCGGAGGGGCAAATGGTGCGCATTCCGCCAGGCCGGCATCGGTTGGAGTTTCGCTACACGGGCCTGAGTTTTACCGCCCCCGAGAAGGTCCGATTCCGGTTTCGTTTGGCGGGGGTGGATCGGGACTGGGTGGAAGCGGGGACACAGCGGGCGGCGGTCTACCAGTATCTGCCTCCGGGGGAATACGTGTTTCAGGTGACCGCATGCAACAATGACGGGGTCTGGAACCCGGTGGGTGCGCGGGTGGCGTTTGTGGTGGAGCCGTTTGTCTGGCAGACGTGGTGGTTTCGCTTGGCGGCCGCCGCAGTGGGTGCTGCGGGGATTGCCGCCGGGGTAGCGGCCGTCGCGCGGGCCAGGCTGCGCCGCAAACTGGAACGCTTGGAACGCCAGCAGGCCCTGGAGCGGGAACGGGCCCGAATTGCCAAGGACATGCATGACGAGTTGGGGGCCAGTTTGACTCGGATTACCCTGCTGAGCCAGACGGCACGGGCGGAACTGGAGGATCCGCAGGCGGTGGCGGAGGGACTGGATCGGATCTATACGACAGCGCGCGAGCTGACACGGGCCCTGGACGAGATCGTCTGGGCGGTCAACCCGCACCACGACACGCTGGACAGCCTGGCCACGTATCTGGGACGGTTTGCGCAGGAGTTTTTGGCGGCGGCGCGGGTCCGTTGCCGGCTCGACGTACCGGTCCATTTGCCCGCCTGGCCCCTGACAGCGGAGGTGCGGCACAACCTGTTTTTGGCCTTCAAAGAGGCGCTCCACAACGCCGTGAAACACTCCGGAGCTTCCGAGGTGCGAGTGGTCCTGGAGACCGATGCCGACGGTTTTGTGCTGCGGGTGGAGGATGACGGGTGCGGGTTTACACTACCGACGGCCGGGTCGGCCGAGGCCGAATGGCTCCCTGCCCGGGGCAACGGCCTGCGCAACATGCACCAGCGGCTGAGAGATATTCGGGGAAGATGCGAAATCGAGAGCATGCCGGGCCAGGGCACCCGAGTGAGGTTCCGTGTGCCCGTGCCGCCCTAACCGCCTTGAGTCGGATTGTGAGTGCAACGGCCCGCCTTTGCGAAGGCGTCACCCGGCACTGCGCGCCGCTTCCTGTCGTGTGAATTGATGACACCGGGGCGCCCCGAAGGTGGGATAGGTTCATGGCAACGGTGAGCATAGCGGTGGCCATCATCGAGGACGATGCACCGGCCCGGGAGATTCTGGCCCGGTGGATCCGGCGGGCGGACGGCTTTCGCTGCGTGGGCGAGCACGACTGCGCCGAGAGTGCACTGCGCGGGTTGCCCCAGGAAAAACCCGACGTGGTGCTGGTGGACATCAATCTGCCGGGGCTCAACGGGATCGAATGCGTCCGCCGGCTCAAACCGCTGCTGCCCCAAACCCAGTTCGTAATGCTGACGGTCTACGAAGACGCGGATCACATCTTCGATGCACTCAAAGCGGGAGCCACGGGTTATCTGTTGAAACAGACGCCGCGCCAAGAATTGCTGACGGCATTGCGACAGGTGCATGCGGGCGGTTCGCCTATGACCAGCAACATCGCCCGCAAGGTGGTGCAATCGTTTCAGCAGCAGCCCTGGACCCGTGTTGCCGAGGGGCAGGAGTGGGGGGAAACGGCCGAGCTGTCGCCGCGGGAGCGCGAGGTACTGGACCTGCTGGCCAAGGGCTACCTCTACAAGGAGATCGCCGACACCCTTAGCATCAGTCTGCCTACGGTCAACACGTACATCCGCCGCATTTACGAGAAGCTGCATGTGCGGTCGCGCGGGCAGGCCGTGGCGCGTTATGTCCAGTGGCCCCCGCCAGTCGGTCGAACGGACGGAAGCTCGCGAAGCAGCGGCCCGGGAAAGAAGGGTTGAGCCCGGCCATGGCCGTAGGGCCGCCCACAGCGCTATGAGCCTTCTACCGATGCGCGTAGCCGAAGCAAACCGTCGCTGTCCGGGGAAACACGGCCTCGAAAAAAGTGCGCCGTTCCCAGCCCGGTTTACCGCCCCTGGCGGAGCAATCTGCTGACGCGGCCCACCCCTGAGACTCTTTCCCCTGGTTTTGAGGTCGTAGGGCACAGACCCGGAAAAGCCCGGTGCCCACGGCCAGGGCTTGGGAAACGGTCCGGCGCTTCCGGAAACATCCGGCCTCGGCACCGCGCACTCAGTGGAACCAGGAGCAGGGACGGGAGGCGACGGAGGTTGCCGGCTTTGGGAAGGGACCCGGTTTTTCGGCACCGTCGCAGGACCGGGATTGGCAGAGGATGCAGAGACCGGCCAGCGCGCCGGGTGGCGACCCTGTCCGGGCCGGGGCGGCGCAAGGATCCCGGGAAACCGTTTTGTGCGGAGGGATGGGGGACAGGCTGGAGAGGGGACCGCGGGCGCTTGACGCGGGACGGGGACGATGTACTGTTCATTTGAACAGTTGTGCATATGAACAGTCATTCTGAGCTGACTCCGCGACAGCAACAGATTCTGGAGTATCTGGCCACGGTGCAGCAGGAGCGCGGGGCTCCGCCCACCTTGCGGGAGATTGCAGCGCATTTCGGGTTCCGAAGCATGAACGCGGCGGCGGCCCATGTGCGGGCGTTGCGCCGCAAGGGATGGTTGACGGCCGAGCCGCGTCGGGCCCGGACACTGCGGCTCATTCAGCCGGGCTGGGCGCGGCGGCCGCTGGTGCACGTGCCCCTGTATGGGTCTATCCCGGCCGGGTTTGCCGCGGACCGTGTGCAAGAGGCACGCGGGTGTGTGACGGTGGACATCGAGACGTTGGGGTTGGCGTTGCGGCCCAACCCGCGCCTGTTTGCCTTGGAGGTGCAAGGGGATTCGATGATCGGCCGGCACATTGTGGAGGGGGACATTGTGATCTTGGAGCATGGGCGGACACCGCGTCCGGGCGACGTAGTGGCGGCGCTCATTGACAACGAGAGCACGCTCAAGACGTTCGTGCTGGTGCGGGGTAAACCGTGTCTGCGGGCGGAGAATCCAAAGTATCCCGATCTCATTCCGGCCCAGGAGCTGGTGATCCAAGGGGTGATGGTGGCGTTGATTCGCAGGGTGAAGTGAGCGCAGGGGAGGGGCTGCGGGTTTGAGCGGGGGCGAGCGGGCAAGCCTCTGCGCGGGATTCTCCGGTGCCGAGGGCATGGGCGGGTTCGAGGATTCGGGAGGCCGGGAGGCATGCAGCTCGACACCTCCTCCGGTACGGGGAGGAGAAGCAAGCGCGGGAGACGGGACATGGAGTGTCGGCGGATTGTCCATCTGGATGCGGACGCGTTTTTCGCCTCGGTGGAACAGGCGGCGGACGCACGGCTGCGTGGTCGGCCGGTGGCTGTGGGCGGGCAGCGTCGGGGCATTATTGCCAGTGCCAGTTACGAGGCGCGGCGTTATGGGATTTACACGCCCATGCCGACGGCGCTGGCGCGCCGGTTGTGTCCGCACCTGATCGTGTTGCCGGGGGATTTTGAGAAGTACGAGCGTTTTTCGCAGTGGATGTTTTCGTATGCCTACGATTTTACGCCGGAGGTGGAGCAGAGTTCGATTGACGAGGGGTATCTGGATGTGACGGCGCAGCGGGGGCGTTCGGCGGTGGAGATTGCCCAGCGGTTGCGGGAGGCGATTCGTCAGGCGCTGAAGTTGACGGTCAGCGAGGGGATCGGCACCAGCAAATTGGTCAGTCAGATTGCGGCCAAGCTGCACAAGCCGGCGGCGTTTTGTGCCGTGCCGCCGGGTCGGGAAACGGCATTTTTGCATCCGTTGCCGGTGCAGTGGCTGCCGGGGGTGGGCCCCCAGACGGCGGCGCGGTTGCGGGCTGCGGGGCTGTGTCTGATCCGGCACGTGGCGGGGACACCTCTGGAACAGTTGGAGCTGCTGGTGGGCCGGAGAGCCCTCGAGCTGCACCGGTTTGCGCAGGGTCGGGATGATCGTCCGTTGGTCCCCCGCAGTCTGCCCCAGCAGAGCTACCAACAGCAGCATACGTTCGAGCGCGACTGCACGGACGAGGCGCATGCGCGGGCGGTGTTGCGTCGGATGGCAGACGAGTTGTTTGGACGACTGCGAGCGGAGGGGCGCAGCGTGCGCGTGCTGACGGTGAAAGTGGTTTATCACGACCTGACCGAGGATCAGGCCGGCGAAAGTCTGGAGGAGCCCACGGACCTGGAGACGGACGTGTACGGTCGGCTGGAGTGGCTGTTGAGTCGGGCCTGGCGCCGACGGGTGGCGCTGCGGCGGGTGGTGCTGAAGCTTTCGCAGGTTTACGACGGGATTTGGAGCGGTGCGTTAGCATTGACGGAGGCAGTGGAGCGCCAGGCGGCGCGGGCGCGGCTGGCACGGGCGGTGGACGTGTTGCGGGCGCGGCTGGGCAGCGGGGTGTTGTTGCGGGGACACGATCTGCTGTTGCGAGAACGGCCTGAGCCACAGGAACCGTGGATCGGGCCGGCGGTTTTGGAGGAAAGGCAGGGGCGTGCGATCCCGGCACTTCCCGTCGGGGGAGGAAAGGTGGACCGGGGGAGAGGGGTTGGGGTGGGGGCGTCTTCCGGGCTGGTCCGTCGGGGCAAGGTTCCGGTTCGGGCGGCGCCGTATGTGCCGTTGCGGGTCCGGAGTTGTTATTCGTTTCTGGATTCGACGCTGACGCCGGCAGCGGTGGTGGCTTGGGCGCAACGGTACGAGTGTCCGGCGGTGGCCCTGGTAGATTTGGGCAACCTGCATGGGGCGGTGGCCTTTGCCGAGGCCGCTCGGCAAACCGGCATTCAACCGATCTTGGGAGTGGAACTGCAGGTGGAGGGCGCGCCGTTGATCTTGTACGTGGAATCCGCCCAAGGCTACGCCAATCTTTGCCGGTTGCTGTCGCGGGAAAGCACCGAACCGGGCTTGTCCGACGGAGGCAGGGAAGCGCTGTCGGGGAAGCCTCCAAGGAAAGAGGGGTGGAGCGAACCAGAAGAGGTCGGGGAGCAGAGCGTGGCCCGGAGACAGCGGCGTTGCTGGCGTCTGGCCGAGCTGGAGGACCGAACGGAGGGGTTAGTGGCGGTGGCGGCCGAGCCGCGGTGGGCGGCTCTGTTTCCGGGCCGGTTTTACCTGGCGGCGTCGGGTCGGGCCGGCACGTTGCTGGAGGAGGTAGGAGCGGGGCGTCGGGTGCTTTGTCCGCCGGTGCATTACGGAGCGCCGGGGGAGCGGATGCGCTTTGACATTCTGCAATCCATTCGGACCCGGACGCTGTTGCGGCAGGCGCATCCGGAGAAGCGGTTGGGGGGGCGGTTTCATTTTCGGTCGCCGGCGGAGATGGAGACGCTGGGACGGGCTTACCCGGGCTGGCGCGAGTTGGGGCGGGAGATTGCGGAGCGTTGTCGGTTTGTGCCGGGGCGGGGGCGACCGCAGTTTCCGGCCTTTGTGCCGCCGGACGGCAGTTCGCCGCGGATTTTTTTGCGGCGGCTGGTGGAGGCAGGGCTGCGTCGGCGCTATGGCCGGGGCGGGGCTCGCACGCCGCGCGGGCTTCGGGTGAGCGAGGCGGAGTTGCGGGCCCGAGTGGAGGAGGAACTGAGCGTGATCGCCGCCGTAGGCTACGAAGAATACTTTTTGGTGGTTTGGGATTTACTGGAGCAATGCCGGGCACAGGGGATCGAATGGATCACGCGGGGCAGTGCGGCCGATTCGCTGGTGTGTTACTGCCTGGGCATCAGCAATGTGTGTCCGGTGCGGTTCGGATTGTATTTCCGGCGATTTTTGAATCTGGAACGGATGCAGATGCACAAGCTGCCGGACATCGATGTGGATTTTCCGCACGACCGGCGGGACGAGGTAGTGCAGTGGTTGTTGGAGCGGTACGGTCCGGCTCATGCGGCGGTGGTGGGCGGGTTTTCCACGTTTCGGGCGCGGGCGGCGGTGGCGGAGGTAGCCAAGGTGCTGGGGATGGCCGAAGAATCCGTGCGCCGCGTGACGGAGCGGTTGCCTTGGACGCTGGGCGGGGAGGCCGTGACCGTGGGCCCGGCAGAGACTGCGGGCGACTCGGAGCCGCTGCGAACCGGCGAATCTCAGCTGACTCAATTGCGGGCCCTGCCTGAGTGCCGCGAGCTGCCGTTGGACGAGGAGCCGTGGCGCACGGCGGTGACGGTGGGGATCGAATTGGAGGGGTTGCCGCGGTATCCCAAGATGCATCCCTGTGGGGTGGTGCTGTCTCGACAACCGATGTGGGAACTGACCCCGACCTTTCGATCCGCCAAGGGCTGGCCGACCACGCATTTCGACATGGACGCCGTGGAAGCGGTGGGGTTGGTGAAGCTGGACATCCTGGCCCAGGGCGGCCTGTCGGTTATGCGCGATGTAAAACAGCGGCTGGCGGCTCAGGGGGTGGAAGTGGATTTGGACCGGTTCACCGTGCGGGGTGGAGCAGCCAGGTGGATGCGCTCCCGGGATGGAGAAGAACCGGCCCAGGTTTCGGAGGCGTCCTTCGGGGACCGGCGGGTGTGGACCATGATCGCCGAGGGCGGAGCCCGGGCGGTGCATCACATCGAGTCCCCGGCCATGACCTCGTTGGCCCGGATGAGTCAGGTGCGGGACATCGAGGGATTGATTGCCCTGGTCAGTGTGATCCGGCCGGGGGCAGCCAATGAACAGAACAAGTTGCGGTTCGCGCGCCGGTACCAGGGGATGGAACCGGTGAGGTACCCGCATCCGCTGTTGGCGGAGTGTTTGGAGGATGCGTGGGGACTGGTGATTTACGAGGAGCACGTGCTGCTGATTTGCGAGCGCTTTGCCGGCTTGCCTCCGGGCCGGGCCGATCAGTTGCGCCGGGCCTTGGGACGGGGGCAGAGGGCTCTGGTGGACGCCATTGGACGGGAGTTTTGCGAATCGGCCCGGGCTCGCGGACACGACGAAGAGACCATCGCCACGGTCTGGGCCATGGTCCGGGGGTTCGCGGGGTATGCCTTTTGCAAGGCCCACAGCACGGCCTATGCGGTGGAAGCGTACCAGTCCGCCTGGTTGAAGTGCTATTTCCCGGCGGAGTTCATGGCCGCGGTGCTCACCCATGGCAAGGGGTTTTACGATCCGCTGGTCTACGTGTTGGAATGTCATCGGCTGGGGATTCCGCTGTTGCGGCCGGACGTGAACGCACCGGGGCCGGCTTTCGAAGTGGTGCGGCAACCGCACCCGGCCATTCGGGTGCCGTTGACGCGGTTGAAGGGGCTGACGGAACGCACTGCGGAACGGCTGTTGCAGGAGCGGGCGAGGGCACCTTTTGCCTCCCTGGCGGACTTTTACCGGCGGGTGCTGCCGTTGCCGGAAGAGCTGGAGGCCATGATTCGGGTAGGTGCTTTCGACGGATGGTCCCAGTGCCGCACCGCCCAGTTCTGGGAGGCCCAACAGCTCATTCGACAACATGCCCAGGCCAGCCAACCGGGCCAAGGCTGGCTGTTCCCTGCTCTGGAACCAGGGGGCGACACCGCCGCAGCCCGTTTCCCGAACTCAGGACCGGCCCTGCAAGAGCCCGGGTTGCACCAGCGGCTGGCCGATGAGCTGGAGTGGCTGGGGTTCCCCGTCAGCGCCCATCCCCTGGCGCTGTATCCGGACGTGGCCTGGGACACGTATTGCCCGGTGGCCCGCCTGTCGGAGCACGTCGGCCAGCGTGTGACCACCTGCGGGCTAGTGGTGGAACAACGCGTGCATCTACAAACCAGCGGGGAACCGATGAAATTTCTGACGCTGGCCGACTGGACCGGAATGGTGGAGACGGAGCTGTTTGCGGCCACCTATCGGAACTACGGCCCGGCCACGATCCGATACCCGGTTCTGGAAGTCACCGGCACGGTGGAACCTTTCGAAAACGGTCGAGGCTTCACCCTGCGTGTGGAACGGGCCGGCCCTCCCCGGGTCCGTTCTTGCAGGAAACCCGGGCCGCCTGGCTGGCCGGTCCCGCAGCGGGTCGAAGCTCCCCCAACCACGGCAGACCCAGGCGCCGCTTTTGGCACCTCACCCCAGCGGGCCCCTGCCTAGTGCAAAACCGACAGGACCCACCGCGCCAGCACCAGTAAAATCACGCCCGGACAAAACCAGCGCAGAAAAAAGGCCCAGAGCCGGATCTTCCACCGCCCCAGCCAGCCCTCCACAAACCCAGGCGCGCCTTGAGCCACCTCGGCCGCGGCCGCCCGGGGTGTCCAACGCCAGCCGGTAAACAGACTCAGCAACAGCGAGATGATCAGCAACAGGCCGGTGCCAAAGACCTGATCCAAGATGTCCATGAATCCGGTCTGCTCCGCCAACCGCAGTTCGGAAAAAAACCGCATCCCACCCAAGGACAGAGCCGATGGGATCCCCAACAGGAATGCCGCGGCGCCTACCCAGCAGGCAGCGGTACTGCGGCGCAGGCCCTTTTCGCAGACCAACCAGGCCACCGGCACTTCCAGCATGGCGATGGTAGAAGTCAGCGCAGCCACCACCAGCAACAGGAAAAACAATGCGCCTATGACTGCTCCGCCCGGCATTTGGGCAAAGACCGCCGGCAGCGTTTGGAAGGTCAGCGCCGGCCCCCCCGCCGGGTCGCCGCCAAAGGCAAACACGGCCGGGAACACCATCAGCCCGGCAAGCAACGCCACGCAAGTGTCCAGTCCCGCCACCCAAAGGGCCGAGCGCGGCAGGGGATGAGACCGATCAAGATAGGCAGCATACGTGACCATGAGCCCCCAGCCCACCCCTAGCGAGAAGAGGACCTGGCCCACGGCTTTGAGCAGCACCTGCCCATCCAGCTTGCTGAAATCCGGCTGCAGATAGTAGCGCACCCCGGCCTCCGCCCCGGGGAGGGTCAGGCTCCGCACCAACACCACCAACATGAGCAACCACAGCAAGGGCATCAGACGGCGGGACCAGCGTTCGAGACCGCGGCTGACGCCACTTTGCACGATGGCGACCGTCATGCCCAAAAACACCCCAAAAGAGCCTAGCACCGGCCCTGGCGAAGCGGCAAAGCGGGCAAAGTCCAGCGGAACCTCCAGTGCGGTGGCCACCGCATAAGCCAAAGCCCATCCGGCAATGACCGAGTAATAACTCAACACGACGAAGCAGCAGAGCAGACACAAATACCCCGCCACAGGCCAAAACGTGCGCGGAGCCAACAACCGGAGACATCCGACCACGTCCCGCCCGCCGCGCCGCCCCAGGGCAAGTTCATTCAGCAGCAAGGGCAGCCCGACCAATACCACGCCCAGCAGATAAACCAGTACAAAGGCCGCCCCGCCGTTCTCCCCCGTCAGATACGGGAAACGCCAGATGTTCCCCAGCCCGATGGCGGAGCCGGCCGCCGCCAGGATGAAGCCCAGCCGGCTACCCCAGTGTTCGTCCCCCGCCCGTGTCTGCATGGTCCTTTATCTATGGAAAAAGACGGGCGGCTCCAAGAGGTTTTGCCAAGCCAAGGCGCAGGAACCTTCCCGCGCTCCGGCGGCGACGACACGGACCGGGCGCAGCGCCGGGACGGCGCTCCGAAGAGAGCGCAACCCCGGCGCCGGGACGGGCTGCAATCGCCCGCGAAGGGGAGCCAAACACCCGCGTTACGGGGCCGCCAAACGGAAGTACAGTGAGCCGGAACCGATCGTGTGCGTGTAAGGGCTGGTGGCCGAAGGCACGTTTGTGTAAGGCCCAGTGACGGACGTGGCCGCCTGCAACACAAACCGCGGATCCGGCCAGCTCAGCACCAGATTGTTTCCCTGCCGCGCAAACTGCAGCGGGATGGGCTGCACCACCGGAGCGTCCAAGACCTCCACTTTGAACTCGAGGAACTGGAAGTCAAAGGCTGTGGTCTCCTGCGAATTGGGTCGGATGGCAAACGCGTCAAACCGGTGGTATGCGTAGACGTTGTCGCGCGCACTGAGCCGCCAGGTGTTCGTGCCGTCGGTGATCGCCACCGAAACTTCTACCTCGTTCAGCGCCAGGCGCGTCACCATGAATTCGAGGGTGTAGTCGACCATGTCCTGAAAGGCCCGCTGCCCAGCGGCTTCACTCGGTCCAGTGGCCATGCTGAGCGCGTAATCGCCCGTGGAACCCATCAGGTTTTCACTGCTGAGGGCCGTGCGTGCGCGAAGATTGATGGGGGCAGTGCCAAAGGTTTGGGCGTAATCGATGACGGCCATATATCCGCGCACGTTGACCCCGTTACCCGCGCTGCCGGTGCCGAAGTTGTCTCCGGTCACCCGGCGGCCGCCGTCAGCATAGTCGAACAGTCCCACGCGAAGGTTGCCTCCACTGGAAACGATTTGCGTGCTGTTCCAGCGCCAGGTGGCCTTGATGCTTCGGCCTACCTCCAGATGGACGGGCAGATTGGTCTCGGTGTCGTCGGTGAAATAACCAATCCAGAGCCGGGAACTGTTCGGGGCAGGCAGGCCATAGAGCACGCCGTCCAAGAACAGAAGCGAGCCCGTGCTGGAGGCAAACCAAACCGAGTTGCTGCGGTCGACCGGGCCGGTGGTCCGATCCATGTCCGCCCAGGTGTCGTGCACCACCAAACCCACCGGGGTAGGCACCGGCGGCAGCACGGTCACCGTGGCCACTTGCGAAGTGACCGAACGATTGTTGCAGGCCACCGTGACAATGCAGCGATACTGGATACCATTGTCGGCCAGGTGCAGGTTGGGCGTGACATAAACCGGCGTGGTCATGCCCACGCCACCGGTTGCGTTGACCCAGGTCTGGCCGCCGTCACGGCTGACCTGCCACTGGTACGTGGGGGCGGTACCATCCGCGGCGATGGTCAGAGTGACGTTGACACCGGCGGTAATCACGATGTTGGTCGGCTGCTCGGTGATCACGGGCGGGTTGCAGATCAAGGGCGTGGGCGTTACCTCTGCCCAGGTGGTGGCCACCCGCAGCTCATCGAAGGACGCGTTGGCCCCGGACACCAGGTAGAACCGCCCGGGACCGGTGTTGCTGGTGTCCTCGCTTCCATCTGTGGCGGTGGCGTGCGGCGGCGGGACGTTGTCCTCCGGCTGCCCCAGCGTAGCCGGAGCAGGGTTCACCCACAGGTCGGCCACGTCAAAGTCGCCGGCAATGATCTGATGGCGAATGACTACGAACACGGTCGTGTTCACCGGAATGAGCGTGGGCGCCCAGGCCACGGTCCCGTTGGTCTTGCCCACCCCAATTTGAAGCTGATTGCCCACCGAGCGTGCGAAGGCCCGGACCGTATAGGCGCTGCCACTGTTCTGGCGGTTGATCTGTACGATCGGTTCGCCGGCGGGATCCACATCGGCCGCGTTGTTGAAGCGGTAGAGGAACGAGTAATAGACATTGGTGGTGCGATTGGCGGGAAAGACGCCGGCCTGGGGCGCGAACAAGTTGTAGGTGATGACGCTGTTGGTGTTGGTAAGGTCGGCCTTGTCGCCCGCGGAAGGGACCAGACCGAGCGGGGTCCCGTCCAGGCTGCCGCTACCGGCTGTCACGGTTACGTTGGCAGTGGAGCCGCTCCAACCTTCCGTGCCGCCCACCGCGCCCAGGTTGCCACTGCTAAAGCCCACCATCTGACTCGTGCGCATCAGTACAGCCTCGGCAGGGTGCAGCAGCAGCCCGACACCAACGGCGATCAACGACGGCAGAAACGAAAATGAGAGCTGACGCGAACGGCTCCGGTTCCGGAAAGCCCTGGGGAGCGATGAATCTCTTGCAGTGGAGAAGCGGTTGATCATAGGCGTTCTCGAGGTTCGAGGCTCACAGCGGAAAGAGGACCCAACTGCGATGCGGGTGCCATGGCGAGTCGAGGCAAATCGCTGGACTTGAAGCCGGCCACCTGCCGCATTTGGCCCACGGCTGCCACAGAGACATTAACCGCCGAAAGTTGAAGGCGTCGCTGCCAAGATTTTGCCAAATGGCCGGATCGAAGGCGGCTGGGTTGGCGCGTGCGGATTGGAACCGTACATGCCCATCGCCGAAGAGCGCGTTGATCCCGGCCACTCCACGGTCCTTGTGAGCCGCCGCGTTGATGTTGTGCAACAGGTCGGTAGACATGCTCTTGGTCGGATCCATCTGGGACACTTTCATGCGCGCCACGTTGCGGGTTTCAGGATCATACACCAGGGCCGGCAGATAAATGCCGCGGGCAACCATCTCCAAAGTGCGAGACTGAGGGTAGTAATTGTATCCGCAGCGCACGTTGTCATCGCCGGAATCCTTCGGGGTCGAGGGCCAGGGAAAATCCTGGGAATAGTACTCGTAAGTCCAGATCCGGCTCACCTTGGCACCGCTGGGGCAGTAGAAAACCTTCGCATCCGGGACCACCCTTGAAAAGTACAGACTGCCCAGCGCATAGGGCCCGCGAGTCAACGTGGCCGTCCCGGGTATCACCCGGCAGGCCTCATAGGTTTGCCAGGGGTTTTGCCCCTGCGGCCAGTTGCACTGCGGCAGCAGATCGTCGTTGTCCCCGGCGTACATGTGCACTCCCAAGCCCACCTGGCGCAGGTTGTTGTTGCACGAGATTCGGATCGCCCGGTCCTTGGCCTTGCCCAGGGCTGGCAGCAGCAGGCCCGCCAAGATCGCAATGATGGCAATCACCACCAGCAGCTCGATTAGGGTAAAACCGGAGGCACTCCGCCTGCCCAGGCCTCCTCGACGGTGAGGGACACGGGCTTGCGTTTCCATGCGGTCCATGGCGTTGCTTGTTGTAAAAGTCATGTTTCCTGATACCAGAGCACGCGTTCTGGGGTGCCGGGCCACCCCGAATTTGTGCATCCAAGCTTGAAATTTTTGGCGCGGCCGCTTGCCTCGCCGGGCCGGTCGCGGCCATAGAGAGCCGCGCGGACCAGCGCCTAGCCCCCGCCCTTGGCCAAGTGGAAGACGGACTTACGACAGTCTAGAGGCCAGCATGATCCTGCCCGCGACAGGTTTTGACGCGGGGCCATCTCTCCTTTCTTCATTGGTTTGGTGGGCACTAAACCTAACATGCTCTACAAGAAGCTTTTAGGTACAACGCTTCCCGATCCAAGGGCCGATCCGTGGAAAGCCAGCCTTGCAAATCCCCAGCGACCCTGAAGGGCCGCGGGACCTGATCCAAGCAGGCCCCCCACGAGGGGACACTGACTTTTTTACCCTTGCACCTGG
>Ga0209809_1001936_pt1 | contig 15654 bp, 21 predicted proteins | sample YNPMSTMetaG_FD_186172 | JGI IMG/M metagenome (GOLD analysis project Ga0209809, IMG submission 186172) | Anoxygenic and chlorotrophic microbial mat microbial communities from Yellowstone National Park, USA - YNP MS-T MetaG (SPAdes) (version 2) ... | reverse complement strand
TGGCAGACTTCTGCCATCCGATCCAGGACGTGGGCAATCAGCGGGCGACCGGCCAGTTCCAGAAACGCCTTGTTCCGCCCTATCCGCCGGCTGGCCCCACCCGCCAGCACCACGCCCGTCACCGGCAACCGCCCCACCGCTCCCCGCTCCCTGCGACCTGCTCCCTGCGACCTGCTCCCTGCGACCTGCGACTTGCGACATGCGCCCTGCGACTTGCGACATGCGACCTGCGACCCGTCACTCCACCTCTATGCTCTCCACCAGCAACTCCCGGCCCCCCACCGCCATCGGCCGCAGCGCGCCGCACTGGGGGCAGATCCAGTCCGCCCCGTTCGGCTCGTACTCCGTCCCACAGTCCAGACACCGGAAGCGGGCCGGCACACGCCGGAACGTCAACTCCGCCCCTTCCGCCGGGGTCCCCTTGCTGACAAAGTCAAAATAGAACTGAATGTACTCCCCGACCAGCCCCGACAGTTCCCCGATGACCAGATTCACCTTCAAAATACGACTCGCCCCGGCCCCCTGCGCGTGGGCCAGGGCGATGTCCAGAATGGATTGGGTGACCGAAAGTTCGTGCATTCCGTTTTCCGTTTTACGTTTTACGTTTCACGTTTTACGTTTTACGTTTCACTCACCGGCTCCACCCGCACCGCGCAGACCTTGTACTCCGGGATTTTAGCGACGGGGTCCAGCGCGGCGTGGGTGAGGGCATTGGCCGCCGCTTCCGCGTAGTGGAAGGGGATGAAGACGACGCCGGGCCGGATGCGCTCCGTGAGCCGCACCGCGACCTCAATCTCGCCCCGACGGCTGATCACCCGCACCCGCCGCGCGCCGTCCAGCCCGATGCGGGCCGCGTCCTCCGGGTTCATCTCCACGTACGGCTCCGGCGCCTCCTGCTCCAGTTTGGGCGACCGTCGGGTCATCGTGCCGGTGTGGTACTGGAACATCACGCGGCCGGTGGTCAGGATGAACGGGTACTCCTCGTCGGGCAGTTCCGCCGCCTCCTGGAACTCCACCGCGTGGAAGCGGCCCAGGCCCCGGGTGAACTTCTCTTTGTGCAAGTACGGGGTGCCGGGGTGGTCCACGCTCGGCACGGGCCACTGCAGGAAGCCCTCCCGGTCCAGCCGCTCGTAGGTGACGCCGCCGTAACTGGGCGCGACGCGGGCGATTTCCGCCATCACCTCGGCCGGCGAGGCGAAGTCAAAACCGGCCGCGCCCAGGCGCCCGGCCAGCAAGCAGACGATTTCCCAGTCGGCCTTTGCCTGGCCCGGTGGGTCCACCGCCTTCCGCACCCGTTGGATGCGCCGGTCGGTCGCGGTGAAGGTGCCGTCCTTTTCGGCGAACGTCGCCCCCGGCAGGACGACGTGGGCCAGTTGCGCCGTCTCGGTCAGGAAAATGTCCTGGACGACCAGGAAGTCCAGTTTCTCCAGACATTCCCGCGCGTGGTGGATGTCGGGGTCGGAGAGGAGCGGGTTCTCGCCCATCACGTAGAGGCCCCGCAGGCGCCCCTCGCCGGCCGCGTTGACCATCTCCACGACGGTCAGCCCGACCCGGTCGGAGAGGCCCTCCACGCCCCAGGCAGCCTCAAATCTGGCCTTCGCCTCCGGTGAGGTCACCGGCTGGTAGGCCGGGTAGACGTTGGGGAGACCGCCCATATCGCAGGCGCCCTGGACGTTGTTCTGGCCCCGCAGGGGGTTGACGCCACCGCCGGGGACCCCCAGGTTGCCGGTGAGCATGGCCAGATTGGCGACGCTCTTGACGTTGTCCGTCCCGGTGGTGTGCTGGGTGATGCCCATTGCGTAGAGAATGGCGGCGGGCCTGTTCTGGGCGTACATCCGCGCGGCGGCGCGCAGGTCGTCGGCGGGGATGCCCGTGATCGCCTCCACCCGCTCCGGCGGGTACTGCTGGACCACCCGCCACATCTCCTCAAACCCCTCCGTCCGCTTCTGGATGAACTCCTGGTCGGCCAGTTCCTCGGTGACGATGACGTACATCAGGCCGTTGAGCCAGGCGACATCGGTGCCGGGGCGGGGGCGCAGGTAGAGGTCAGCCAGGCGGCCAATCTGGACCTGGCGCGGGTCAATGACGATCACTTTCGCCCCCCGCTCTCTGGCCTTCAGGACGTGGCTGGCGACGAGGGGGTGAGCCTCGGTGGTGTTGGAGCCGGTGATCAGGAAGCAGCGGGTGTGCTCGCTGAACTCCGGGGTAGAGTTGGTCATCGCGCCACTGCCGAAGGCGGCGGCCAGACCGGCCACCGTGGGGGCGTGTCAGAGACGGGCGCAGTGGTCCACGTTATTGGTCTTGAAGAAGGCGCGGGCCAGTTTCTGGGCCAGGTAGTTCTCCTCGTTGGTGCACCGGGCGGAGACCAGGAAGCCCAGGGCGTCGGGGCCGTACGCGTCGTGGATATGGGCCAGCCGCTCCGCAACCCGGCCCAGCGCCTCGTCCCAGGACGCCTCCCGGAAGCGGTCGCCCTCCCGGATAAGGGGGGTCGTCAGCCGGTCCGGGTGGCGGACGAAGGCGGTGGCGTTCCAGCCCTTGATGCACAGTTTCCCCCCGCTGACGGGGTGCTCCTTCGCCGGCAGCACGCCGACGATTTCGCCATCCAGAACCTGAATATAGAGGCCGCATCCGGCCCCGCAGTAGGGGCAGGTGGTAAGGACGTTGTGGTAGTCCATATTGCGTGCTCCGTGTTCCGTTCTCTTAAGGGGAGTAGAGTGCCCGCGTCTGCACTTCACAACCGTTTACAGGAGACTGGCGGGTCTCCTCCGCCCCTTCGGGGTATGGTCAAAATCGCTGTCAAAACTCACCAGAGTTAATGCGTATTTCTCCGCAACCGCATACTGGTAAGCGTCGTCAAAATCCAGATTGAATTCTCTGGCCATACGGATCAGGTCTTCCATATCCTCAACCGGAAGAGCGAGTACGCGCGTTCCCGCCTGAATCAGCACATCTCGCGTGAATCGGAGGAAAACCTCATGCTGGTTGCGACGGAAGAGAAGTAATCCAATTGAATGCACAGTGTAATCCGTCACGAAGAATTCGTGCTCTCCCGCCCGGGACAGCAGATGCCTGGCTTCCTCTGCTTTCTCCTGAGCCAGCAGTATTTCCAGAAAGATGTTGGTGTCTAAAAGCAATCTCACGATTCCCCGACTCTCCACTTCGCGATTTGATGCTGCAGGTCCACAGAGGTGTACTGGCCCTTAAGGTCTTGCAGAGCGCCTGCCCAGTCAAACTGGGGTCGGGAACGGGGCTTTTGCTCCCATTTCCGAAGCAGGAACTCCACGAAATCCAGCACCTCCTGCTGCAGGTCAGGGGGAAGCATCCTCAACTTCTCTTCCAGGTACACTGCTTCTTGTGGCATTCCAGCCTCCTGCTACTTATCCACCATCGCTCCCGCCGCCAGCGTCAGGGAAAGGGGCGGAGGGGCGAAGAGGTCGGCGCCGGGTTCGTACCCCAGCATCTGGGCCACATCCCGCCGCAGAAGGTCGTAGAGGACGGTCAGCGGGATGTGGGCCGGGCAGGCCAACTCGCACTGGCGGCAGGCCACGCAGCGGGCCGCCATGTGCATGGCGCGGATGAGGTGGAAGGACGGGAAGGGCGGGGCCAGCACCCCCGGCTCCACCCAGAGGGGGTCCTCCAGTGCGCAGGCCTCGCAGAAGCACTCCGGGCAGATGTTGCGGCAGCCGTAGCATTTGATGCATTTGGTGAACTGCTCCCGCCAGAAGGCCCAGCGCTCCGTCAGCCCCATCTGTTCGTATCTGGCGATGATCGGATTGGGGGAACCGGCGGGGGCCGGTGAGCCCAGGGCCACCGCCTGCGGCCAGCCCTCCGTCTTCGGGAAAGGGGCATTGCAGTGGCACTCTTCCGCCTCCTCCGCGGTGCAGGCCACCCCCAGGATATAGAGGCGGTCGGGGTCCACCTGCTGGCGTTTGGCCATCTCCACCAGTGCGCGCAGGTCGCAGGCGCGGGCGACGACGCCGAAGCGGGCCTGCGGGTAGCGCTTCTGCAGCAGGGAGACCACCGACGCCAGGGGATAGCGGGGGGAGAGGACCAGTTCGGAGAGGTCATCCCCCGGACGGAACAGGTACGGCGCGGTGCCCACGACCGTCCGCCGCAGGCCGACAATGCCGTCCAGTTCGGGCAGTTTCTCCGCCACGTGGGCGCGCAGAGCATCCATCCGGTCGTTGGGGGTCATAGACGACTCCTGATTTGATGAGTCAAACCGCAAAGGGCGCAAAGGTTTCTTTGGAATCGGAATCTCTTCGGCGATTCCCACTCTACTCGCTCAGTCGCTCCGGGTGGTCCTGTAGCCAGCGCCGGTAGGCTTTAACAATCTACCGCCTCTCCCAGGATCAGTGCGATGCGCTCTCGCTCCAGCGGAGCCAGGTCGCCCGCGCGACGCAGGACGTAAAGGTCGTACTCATCGGCGTCGTCCTCGTCGCGGGCATAGAGCCGCTCCCCGCGGATAATCTCCACCGCCAGGAAGGGGTCCGCGTCGTCCAGCGAGACCAGGTCCACCCGGTGGACGTCAAAGAAGTCCTCCAGCGCGATGGCCAGACGGACCTTGTCGTGGACAGAGAGGCGAACGCCCCGCGCGGGCTTCACCCCGACGTCCACATCGGACGGTCCAGGGGGCAGGGTCAGAACCTCTCCCTCCATCCACGCCCGGACCTCTCCGGCCCGGCTGCCGAAGACGTAGAGGATGTCCACCCCGAAGGTCTCGCAGATTCGCTGGAGATCAGAATACCGGTTGGGCATAGCCCCTTTGCTTCATGCTGGAACAACCGCCTCAACTTGGCATCCAGGAACACCCGTATCTCAGGCCGGGGCTGTGGCACCGTAGGTCTCCCGATAGAGCGCGCGCCGGTCCTCTTCCAGTTCCCGCAGCAACTGCTCTTCCGTCAGGCCCTGCCGGTAAGCCGCGCGCCCCAGACGGCGAGATAATTCTACAAAATACTGTTCGTTTGCCAGGCGTCCCTCCACCGGCACAATCATCACCACCGGCAGCCCGTCCCGCTCCACGATGAAGGTCTCACCACTTCAGCCAGAATCTGTTCCGAGAGCACCAGGGTGAAATCGCCCCGCAGGGCATGCTGCAGAAACTCGTAGGCGGCCCTGGGAAAGATGACCCCGCTGACGAGGACGTTGGTATCGGCCATCACCCGGAGCGGACCGTCAGGCACTCCAGCGCTCCCGATGCAGGTGCTCCCGGATTTCGTCGGCGGCCCGCTCCAGGTCTTCCTCGGTCAGTCCGGACGTTTCCGCTTCCCGCGCCGCCGCCCGCACCGCGCGGGCAAACCTCTGCTGCCCGACCGTCGGACCGGGCAGGCGTCCCTCCACCGGCACAATCATCACCACCGGCAGCCCGTCCCGCTCCACGATGAAGGTCTCACCGTCCCGGTAGACCCGCCGGATGACCTCCCCGAACCGGTTCTTCGCCTCCGTCGCCGAAATGACCGTGGGCATCCTCCACCTCCCCAGATTGGCTAACGTAATCCAATTATAGCCAACGTTATCCAATCTGGCAAGTTGATTTATCTTGCGCTACAGGCCCAGTTCCTTTTTGATGGGCCCCAGGGCGCGGACGGTCTCCACGAACTCGGCGGTCACCTGGGCAAACTTCGGCGCCTCCGCCGAGGAGACCCAGTCCAGCCGCAGCCGGTCCGGGTGGATGCCCACGTAGGCCAGCAGGTTGCGCAGGAGCGGGATGCGTTTGGCCGTGCGGTGGTTGCCGCTGATGTAGTGGCAGTCGCCGATGTGGCAGCCCAACACCAGGACGCCGTCGGCGCCGGCGCGGAAGGCCCGCAGGATCATCTCCGGCGAGACCCGCCCGGAGCACATCACCCGGATGGGCAGGACGTTCGGCGGCGACTTCATCCGCGCGATGCCCGCGTTATCCGCCCCGGCGTAGGAGCACCAGTTACAGAGAAACGCGACGATTCGGGGTTCAAAGGGTTCGCTCATAGCAATCCCTCTATCTGCGCCACAATCTGTTCGTCGGTGAAGTGAAGGCCGGCGATGGCGTGGGACGGGCAGGTGGCAACGCAGGTGCCGCAGCCCTGGCAGAGGGCCGGGTTGACCTCCGCCTTCCCCCGCAGGTTGCGGGCGATGGCCGAGTACGGGCAGGCCAGGATGCACTCGCCACACCCCACACACTTCGCCTCGTCCACCACGGCGACCGTCGGCGAGATGGTCACCTCGCCCTGGTTGAAGAGACGGACGACCTGCATGGCCGCCGCGTCGGCATGGGAGACGGTGTCGGGGATGTCGCGGGGGCCCTGGCAGCAGCCCGCCAGGAAGATGCCGGCCGTCGCCGTCTCCGCGGGGCGCAGTTTGGGGTGCGCCTCGGCAAACCAGCCGTCGGGGGTCCGGCCCAGGCCGAAAATGGCCGCCACCCGGTCGGCGTCGGGCTGGGGCTCTATCGCCGATGCCAGAATCACCATGTCCACATCCACCGAGACCAGCCGCCCCAGGTCGGCGTCCTCCCCCTTGACCCGCAGTTTGCCGTCAGGCAGGACCTCCACTTCGGCCCCCCGGCCCCGGACGAAGATGACCCCCTCCTCCTGCACCCGCTCGTAGAACTCCTCGTACGCCTTGCCGAAGGCGCGCATGTCCATATAGAACTGGTAGACCTGCGCGCCAGTGTGGTCCCGCACCTGATGCGCGTGCTTCAGGGAGTACATGCAGCAGAACCGGGAGCAGTAGGGATGGGCGTTGACGTCCCGGCTGCCGACGCAGTGGATGATGGCGACCCGCTCCGGCTTCTTCCCCTCGGCGGTGACGATGTGCCCGCCGGTAGGGCCGCCCGCGCTCACCAGTCGCTCAAACTGCAACCCCGTGATGATGTTGGGGGAGAGGCCGTAGGAGTACTGGGGGAGTTTCCGGGGGTCCCACATCCCGTAGCCCGTGGCGACCACGACCGCCCCTACCTGCACGTCCAGCAACTGGTCCTGCTGGTTGTAGTCAATGGCCCCCGCCGGGCAGACCTTCTCGCAGAGTTTGCAGCGGCCTTTGGTGAAGAAGAGACAGTTCTCCCGATCAATCACCGGGATGTTGGGGATGGCCTGGGAGAAGGGGCGATAGATGGCCTTCCGCTGGCCCATTCCGGCCTCGTAGGCAGTATCCACCACCTTTGTGGGGCACTTTTCCTGGCAGAGGCCACAGCCGGTGCACTTCTCCTCGTCCACCGACCGCGCCCGCTTGCGGATGCGGACGGTGAAGTTGCCCACGTAGCCAGAGACGGCCTCTACTTCGCTGTAGGTCAGCAGGGTGATGTTGGGATGCCGACCGGCATCCATCATCTTGGGGCCGAGAATTCAGGTACTACAGTCCAACGTGGGGAAGGTCTTATCCAGTTGGGCCATCCGCCCGCCGATGGACGGCTCCCGCTCCACCAGATAGACCGGGTAGCCCGCGTCGGCGATGGAGAGGGCGGCCTGGATGCCGGCGATGCCCCCGCCGACGACCAGGGCGGCCTTCGTCACCGGCTCCCGGCGGGGCTCCAGCGGGGCCTGGTAGGGCACCCGGAAGACGGCGGAGCGCACCAGCCGCATGGCCTTCTCCGTGGCCGCCTCCCGGTTGTCGGTGATCCAGGAGACATGCTCGCGGATGTTGGCCATCTGGAAGAAGTAGGGGTTGAGCCCGGCCGCCTCCACCGCCCGCTGGAAGGTGACCTCATGCATCCGCGGGGTACAGGACGCCACCACGATGCGGTTCAGGCCCAGGTTGCGGATGTCCTCCTGGATCATCAACTGGCCCGGCTCGGAGCACATGTACTTGTAGACACGGGCGACGACGACGCCGGGAAGTCTGGCCGCCATCTCCGCCACGGCGTTCGTGTCCACCGTCGCCGAGATATTGACGCCGCACTCGCAGATATAGACGCCGATTCGGGGTTGCTCCATAGCGACGACTCCTGTTTTACGGATCAACCGCAGAGACGCAGAGGGCGCAGAGGTTTTTTAGATTGTCTGTAACTGTTCAGCCTCACCCCTCCCCCAGCGGCTTCGCCGCTACCGCCGCAGGCGGCGGGGGTGGGGTGAGGAAGCCTGAATAGTTACGATTGTCTTTGCGTCCTTTGCGTTCTTTGCGGTTAAAAACTCACCGGCGTGACGTGCCGCTGGAGGCCCAGGACCTCCCTCGGCAGGCCGAAGGCCAGGCCCATCAGTTGGGGCAGATAGAGGACGGGGATGCGTACCGTCCGGCCCAGCAGACGGGAAACTTTATCCTGATAGGCGTCCAGGTTCATATGGCACATCGGGCAGACGGTCACGATGCAGTCGGCGCCCTCGCAGGCCGCCAGCACCGCGCCCGCCATCGTCAGGCCGACCTCCGGCTTGGTCATCAGCAGCGACGTCCCGCAGCAGGACGCCTCGCGGGGGTGCCGGTGGACCCTGACCCCCAGCGCCTCCAGCAATGGGAGCATGGAGGTGGGGCGCTGCCCGTTGTCAAAGGGACTGTAGGGGCGGACGGTCTGGCAGCCGTAGTAGGGGGCGACGGTCAGCCCCTCCAGCGGCTTCTGCACCCGCGCCCGCACCGCCTCCGGCCCGAAGTCGTTGGCCAGGACGTCCAGGATATGACGGGCCGTCAACGTCCCCTGGTAGGTCAGGTTCTCCACCTCCAGGGCCTGGTTGACTTTGTCGTGGAGTGAACGGTCAGCCGCCAGAGTGGCGGCGGTCCGGCGGAAGTTGGTGTAGCAGGCACTGCAGACGACGAGCAGGTCCCGGCCGTCGGCCTGCTGCTCCGCCAGCGCCAGATTGCGGGCCGGAAGGACCAGGCCCAGCAGGTCGCTCATCACCGGGGCAACGCTGGCCCCACAGCAAGTCCAGTCCTCCAGTTCCTCCACGTCGGCGCCCAGGGCCCGGAGCACCGCCAGAGAGGAATCCCGGTACTCCAGCGCCGTCCCCTCCTGTGAGCAGCCGGGGTAGAAAATGTACCTCATCGTTTCCCCTCCAGTTCAGCCACCCGCGCAAACAGGCGGTCCAGCCGGCCCTCTCCGCCCAGTCGGGGCCATTCCAGGCCGATTTTGCCCCGGGCCAGCATGGTCAGGCCCAGGCGGGCAAAACCCAGCGCGGCCAGCGGGTTGGAGGCCAGGAAGTAGCGGGCCATAAACTCCACCTCCCGCATCCGCCCGTAGCGGCGCATCACGTCGGCGAACGTCCGGTAGAAGGCCCCGCTCTGCGGAGAGGAGACGATGCCCCGTTCTATCGCCAGTTCTTTCAGGCGGGTGATGGTCTCGGTGAGCGGAATCCCGCGCGGGCAGCGGACGTGGCAGGTGTAGCAGAGACTACAGAGCCAGATACTTTTGGATCGGAGCACCTCTTCGGTCATCCCCAACTGGACCATCCGCCACATCCGGCGAGGGGAGAGGTCCATCGCGGGCGCGGCGGGGCAGGAGGCCGTACAGGTCCCACATTGGATACACGAAAGCATCTTCTCCCAGCGACCGGGGGTCACCCGCTGGGCCAGGCTCCGGTCCGCGTGGGTCAGGTCCAGGATTTCGGAGTTAACGGACATCCCTCCCTCCAGGTCAATTCTGACAGGAGCAACCGCAGGAAATGATACTCCACACACCGTATTATGTCAATTGAATCGCAGGGAGCACAGAGAAAAATCTCTGCGTCTTCTGCGTCCTCTGCAGTGAACTCAACCCCGCAGGACCGTGGCGAAATCGGCAGGGGTCACGCCGGGGCTCTCCACGCCGTGCTCGGCGTAGAAGCGGGCGACGACGTTCTCCACCTCCTCCACCCGCACGCCCACCAGCGCCCGCTCCAGGTCGGCCAGCCGGTCCGCGGGGTAGAAGAAAAAGTCGCCGGAGAGGGAGATGTCGGCGATGACGCCTTCACGGACCTCCGCGACCGCCCGGATGAGCCCGCCGGGGGCCTTGTAGGCCTTATGCCAGACCTGCACACCGGAGCGGATGGTGACCTCGCGACCGATCTGGGGCCGCCCCCGGCGATAGAGCCACTCGTCGGTGAGCATCCGCCCGGCCAATCGGTCCGCCTCGGCCCGCCACCGGGCATCCACCGCCGTCTCCACCTCCAGCGGGCCCAGAATTTCCGCGAACTTCTCCGCCAGCAGGTCCCAGAGTTCCTCCCGCGGCGGCGCCGTGCCCAGTTCCCGCCGAATGGTGGAGAGGTTGTCCTGCAGGGTCTTGTAGACCTTATCCCGGAACTTCTCGTCGGGCACTTTCAGCACCCGCACCATCGTCTCGTAGTCAAAATCCACAATCAGGTTGCCGACAAAGACGATGTAGTCGCCGATTTCGGCCACGCCGTTGCCCGAAATCTTGCGGCCGTTGGCGATGATGTCGTTGACCGGCTTGTACTCGGCGGGGATGCCCAGCGCCCGGTAGGCGGCAATGGGGGCCTGGAGAAACTTCCGGTAGAACGCCGCCTTGTCCTTCGGGACCAGCGGGTTGTCCTTGTGGATGACCAACTGGTAGAAGAGTTGCTCACCGTCCAGATAGACGGCGCCTCCGCCGACCTCCCGCCGGAAGACCGGGATGCCGTGCTCACGGCAGTACTCCAGGTCCACCTCCTGCTCCACATCCTGGAAATAGCCGATACAGACGTAGGGAGAGGCGGGGGAGAGGAGATTCAGCCCCTCCCGCCCGATGCGGGGAAGGGCGTGGTAGAGGAGTTGCGAATCGGCCCAGGGGACAGTGCCGAGACGGTAGAGTTTCATGGTCACCTCCGGAGAAATCCTGGTGTGCGATCAGCGATCAGCGATAAGCGATATGCGATATGCGATATGCGATACGCGATCCACGCTCACCGCCCCATCCGCTCCCGCAGCGGGGGCAGGGCGCGGACCTGTTCGGTGAACTCCCGCACCGTCTGGGCGAAGAGTTCGCCTTCAGATGAAGAGACCCACTTCACCAGAAACCGCTCCGGTTCAATGCCGGTGAATTCCAGCAGGGCCCGGAGGACCGGCATCCGTCGGGCGGTCCGGTGGTTGCCGGTCGCGTAGTGGCAATCGCCGATGTGACAGCCCAGGACCATCACGCCGTCGGCGCCCTCTTTGAAGGCGCGAATGACCAGTTCGGGAGCAACCCGCCCGGAGCAGGGGACGCGGATGATTTTCAGGTTGGGGGGATATTTGAGCCGGGTAGCGCCCGCCAGGTCCGCCCCGGCGTAACTGCACCAGTTGCAGAGGAAACCGATGATCTTCGGCTCGTAGCCAGCCATACGGAACCTCCGGGGGAGATTTCCATCCAGGGGATGTATCCCTGGCTTACGTCCCCCCGATGATAGCCCAGAAAGTCCGGATTGTCAAGCGGGAGAATTGCGTGTCCCAAAGGTGTAGGACAACTGCTCGCAGTTGTCCTACAAGCGGCCATACCCGACAACATCGGGACACACCCCGAATGGCAAGAAGGGCAATTTTCGTCGGCATGAATGAGTCTCCTGCAAAAAGGTCATTTCACCGCCGAGACGCAGAGTACGCAGAGATTATACCGATGTAGAACTCTGCGCTCTCGGCGTCTCTGCGGTGAGTTTTTGCAGGGAAGTCATGAATGTTGATTTGCCGATTTCCAGATACGGTAGGATAATATGAGAGTCACCCGACCTGTGGAGCCGCGCATGAGCCAGCCAGTGGACATAGACCTCCTGTTGAGCCAGGTACGGACGGCCCTCGCCGCCGGAGACTGGGAACAGGCCGTGAGGCTGATAGAGGCCCTCCGCCCGCCCGACCAGGCCGACCTCTTCGGCGAACTGCCGCCGGAGGAGCAGGACGCCCTCCTGCCGCGCCTGGATGTAGAGGACTCGGCGGACATTCTGGAGGAACTGGAGGATAGCGAAGCGGCCGAACTGGCCTCGCGCCTGGATACGGAGGCCCTGGCCCGCATCCTGGACGAAATGGAGCCCGATGAGGCCGCCGACCTGCTGGGCGACATCCCCCCCGCCCAGGCCATCCAGGCCCTCTCCGCGATGGAAGAGGCCGACGAGGTGGAGCCGCTCCTGGCCCACCCCGACGAGACCGCCGGCGGCCTGATGACCACCCCACTGGTCACTCTCCGCCAGGAGATGACCGCCGAAGAGGCCATCGCCTACCTGCGGGCCCTGGCCCCCGATTCCGAAACCGTCTACTACCTCTTCGTGGTGGACGAGGAGAACCGTCTGGTCGGTGTGGTCTCCCTGCGGCAACTCATTGTGGCCCCACCTACCGCGCGCATCCGGGAGATCATGGACACCGAAGTCATCCACGTCCACGCCGGCGCCGACCAGGAAGAGGCCGCCCGCCTGATGTCCCGCTACGGCCTGCTGGCGCTGCCCGTCGTGGACGACGAAGGCCGACTCCTGGGCCTCATCACCCACGACGACCTGGTGGACGCCACCGGACTGGTCATCTACTTCCTGATCGCCCGCGCGATTATGGGACTGTAATTAGTGATGACCGAACCGCAAACCTGGACCCTTGTCACCAGCGAAGACGACCTGCAGGCCATGATGCAGGCCCTGCGGGCCCAGTCGGCCATCGCCGTAGACACCGAATCCAACTCCCTCTACGCGTACCGGGAACGGGTCTGCCTGATCCAGATTTCCGTCCCCGGCGCCGACTACATCGCGGACCCGCTGGCAGGGCTGGACCTCTCCCCGCTGGGTGAAGTGTTCGCCGACCCCGGCATCCAGAAAGTCTTCCACGCGGCGGAGCAGGACATCGCCGGCCTGAAGCGGGACTTCGGGTTTCGCTTCGCCAATCTGTTTGACACGATGCGGGCGGCGCGCATCCTGGGCTGGCCGCGCGCGGGGCTGGCCGACCTGCTCCGGGAGCACTTCGGCGTCCACACCGACAAACGGTACCAGCGGTACAACTGGGGACAGCGGCCCCTCAGCCCGGACGCGCTGCAGTACGCCGCGTGGGACACCCGCTACCTGCTCCTCCTGCGGGACCGACAGGTCCGGGAACTGGAGCGACGGGGCCGGATGCGGCAGGCCGCCGAATCCTTCGCCCGTCTGGCCCAGACCCCACCCGCCCGGCCCCACTACGGTCCCGACGCCTTCTGGCGGGTCCGGGCGGTCCACTCCCTGGACGACCGGGAGCGGGCCGTCCTCTGGCAACTCTACCTCTGGCGGGACCGCCTGGCCCAGGAGCGGGACCGCCCCCCGTTCCGGATTATGGGGGACGAAGTCCTGGTCCGGCTGGCGCGAGTTCGTCCCCGAACCCTGGGCGAACTGGCCGCGCTGGGGCGGTTTCCTGCGTACTGGCTCCGTCGCCACGGGCCGGAGATTCTGGAAGCGGTGGCCCGGGGGGAAAACGGGCCGGTGCCGACCCCGCCCTGCCCCTCCTATTCGGCCGACGTGCGGGCACGGTACCAGGCGCTGCGGGACTGGCGCCGTCGGGTGGCCCTGGCGCGCGGGGTGGACCCCGACGTCATCCTGCCCAATGCCGTCCTGCAGACCCTGGCCGAGCGCAACCCCCAGACCCTGCGCGACCTGGAAGAGGTGGACGGGCTGGGGCCGTGGGCCCGGGAAACCTGGGGGCCGGAAATCCTGCAGGTCCTGCGAGAATGTTCGTAACTATTCAGCCTCACCCCACCCCCAGCGGCTTCGCCGCTACCCCCTCCCCTCTCCTGACCTTTGGTCAGGAGAGGGGAGGGGGTGCCGCCGCAGGCGGCGGGGGTGGGGTGAGGAAGGCTGAATAGTGACGAGTGTTCTGTATAATCGTAATCCTTTCCGAGGAGGTGACCCATGCCCATCGCAAATCTTTGGAGAGAACTGCCGCCGGGGCCGGATGCCCCGCGGGTCATCTACGTGGTGGTGGAAATCCCCAAGCGCTCCCGGAACAAGTACGAGTACGACGAACAGGGCGGCTTCATCAAACTGGACCGGGTGCTCTACTCATCCCTCCACTACCCCGGCGACTACGGCTTCATCCCCCGCACTCTCCACGAGGACGGCGACCCGCTGGACGTGCTGGTGATGACCAACGAGCCGACCTTCTCCGGCTGCGTCATTGAAGCCCGACCGCTGGGCATCTTCCACCTGCAGGACCGGGGCCGGATAGACGACAAAATCCTGGCTGTCCCCCATACGGACCCGTTGTTCAGCCATTACCATTCCCTGGAGGACGTCCCTGCCCACTTCCTGGAGGAGGTGAGCCACTTCTTCAGCGTCTACAAAGACCTGGAACAGGCAGAGGTGAAGGCCCTGGGGTGGGAAGGCCTGGACCGGGCGTACCAGGAGATAGAACGGGCCATCCAGATGTACGGGGAGATGCTGAGGTCCAGACGATAGACCACAGACGACAGACGACAGACGACAGACGATAGACCACAGACGACAAGAGGTAACTGTTCAGCCTCACCCCTCCCCCAGCGGCTTCGCCGCTGCCGCCGCAGGCGGCGGGGGTGGGGTGAGGAAGCCTGAATAGTTACGACAAGAGTAGCGCAGGCTTTCAGCCGGCACAGTGGTCTGTGGTCAGTGGTCAGTGGGCTGTGGTCCGTGGTCCGTGGTCTGTGGTCAGTGGTCCGTGGTCTGTGGTCAGTGGTCCGTGGTCTGTGGTCAGTGGTCCGTGGTCTGTGGTCAGTGGTCCGTGGTCTGTGGTCAGTGGTCAGTGGTCTGTGGTCAGTGGTCCGTGGTCTGTGGTCAGTAGTCTGCATAACGTCATCCCAATTCGGGGACGGATAACACTAACCGCTCCGGTTTCCCCCCGGTATACTGAACAACCGAAGGAGAGGAAACCGTGGGACGGGTACGTGTGCTCATCATAGACGACCACGATGCCGTTCGTCAGGCGCTGGAGGCCCGCCTGCGCTCCGCCGAAGGGGTGGAGATTGTCGGCTGCACGGGTTGCTGGCAGGAAGGAGTTCTTCTGGCCGTAGAGAGAGCCCCCGACGTCGTCATCCTGGAGACCAAGCGCTCCGACGGGCAGGGGTTGGCCGCTCTGCGCCGCCTGAAGGCGGAATGCCCGGGCGTCCAGGCCGTCGTCCTCACCTCTTACCCCGACCCGGAGGAACGGCGACAGGCGCTCCAGGCCGGGGCGTCCCGCTACATCCTGAAAGAGATTGACTCCTCCCAACTGGTTCAGGAAATCCGGTCCCTCCTGCGCCCCCGGGCCGCGATATAGACCCAGTCATTCCCCAAAAGGCGCGTGCTGGTCCACTAACATCCTTGCCGGGTAGCACTGACATTATCACGTGGGGCGTTCGTAGCGAGGCACGAAACGCATGGAGCGCCGTTTTTGTGACAAAAGGTAACTACCTACCAGGGAGCCCCCGGGCAAGCGCTATCAAAGACGCGGCGAAGGCATGCCCCTGTAGCGCAGGCCGCCAGGCCTGTATTCGCAGGCTAAAGCCTACGCTACATTATCTGCAAACGATTCAGGGTAGGTAATTACGACAAAAGGGCGCTTGCGGCCCTAAAACGTCACGACGCTGTTGAGTCCTATAAAATCGTACCGGGCTAAAGTCTCAAAAAATCGTGCCCTCACCCCTCCCCCTGCCCCCTTCTATGATGTCGCTTTTGTCAAGCTCTGGTGAATAGACGCGTGCCCACCACCGACCCCTAGGGGTCGCTTTTCCGCTATTTAACAAGTCGGCGCAGACGGGAGCGACACGCCCCACCCGGCTGGCCTCGCCACCCACCGGGGGCGCCCGGACCGTTGGGCTCTCTGCCCCGAACCGCCTTCTATCCGTGCTGGCTCTATCTG
>Ga0209809_1001933_pt1 | contig 15666 bp, 15 predicted proteins | sample YNPMSTMetaG_FD_186172 | JGI IMG/M metagenome (GOLD analysis project Ga0209809, IMG submission 186172) | Anoxygenic and chlorotrophic microbial mat microbial communities from Yellowstone National Park, USA - YNP MS-T MetaG (SPAdes) (version 2) ... | reverse complement strand
CAGGGATGAGTTGCGTACTCCGTTCTGGAACAAACTCACTATTCACAAACGTGCTGAACTGCCAGCGTTTGTCGTTAGTAATCTCAAAAAGGAGCACGCTATTGGCATCCGGTTGCACATCGAAGGCGATGCCGACCGCTGCTGGCGCGCCAACGGTCTGAAACGCAACACTCAGTTCGATATTGTAGGTATTCCCCAGATCGCGATCCCAGGTATACCATGTGGAGAGGTCTGGTACTTTGATCGTCAGATAGTAGAGGTTGTCACGCAACGCCGCACGTCGTTGTTCATCGTCCACCTGCGCCCAGATTGCTTTTGTGCGTTCACCCCGGTCGAATGTTTCAAACAGGAGCCGCCGCAATCTGCGTGTCTGCTCCTGATAATCCGCCAGCGAGAGCGTGCCCGGTTGCGGCTGGAGGAATTGTGGCGCGGGTGTGGCAGTTGGCACAGCGGCTGTCTGGGTCGCCGCTGCAATGGCAGCGGCGGTCTGTTGCGCCGCTACTGCGACTGTCTGCCGCGCAATTGCAGTTACAGTTTGCGCTTCGATTGCCTGAACCGTCTGCGCCGTCGCCGTCTGCCCACTGACGCGTGCCGTCGCCGTTGCCTGCTGGGCTGCGGCGATGGCGGTTGCCGTAGCGTTTTGTCGCGCTTCGGCAGTTGCAGCGCTCCCGCCACTTGCCGGTGTGCGTGCGTCTACCGGTGACACAGGAACTGGCGATACGCCGGAGATAGCGGTTGCTGTGGGGATCAGCCCGCTTGCCCATAGTACGAAGTAGCTGCCGCCCAGACAGGCTGCCAGAAGTACAACTGCAGCGACGATTCCGCCGATCAACCGCCCGCGTTGCCGTTGTGAGTCACCAGCAGGAGCTTCCGATCTGGTTGCCGCCGGGCGGGGAGCGGGTGGGCGCAACGGTGGGGTATCGGGATGGTGCTGTGGCGAGGCGCCAGCGCTGAGGGAGGCGCTGGAAGGCGGGGTAGTGACGGTAGGAGCATCGGAGAGGCGCGGCAGCGGGGCGCCAGACGGCGCAGTAGTGCTGGAGGGCGGGGTGATAATGGTAGGGGCATCAGAGGGGCGCAGCGGCGCTGCGCTCGAACTGGCAGCGACAGGGTGCGCAGCAGCGCTGGAAGGCGGGGTGGTGATAGTGGGAGCGTCCGCGGAAGGCAGCGGCGCAGCAGCAGGGGGGTGCAGCGGCGCGTCGTTAGGGCGCAGCGCCACTGCGCCCGTACTAGCGTCGGGGGTTTGAGCTGGCAGATGCTCGATCAGTGCGCGAATTGTGCTGCGCGGATCGGATGCGGGAAGCGGTGCGCCGCAGGATCGGCAGAACCGCGCGCTGGCACGATTCGTCGTCGAACAGCGCGAGCAGGTCACATCGGGGGCAGCCTGGATCAGAGCGCGGCTTGCGTCGGTGACGGAAGCGTACTGGTGTGCCAGATCGAGCGACAATAATCTCTGAATAATCTGCGCCAGATCGTCTGAGATGTCAGGACGGAGCCGTTGTACTGGCAGCAATGGATCGCTCTGGAGACGCTTGTTGGGCGCAGGCGGAATGCTGCCAGTCAGGAGCGTGTAGAGCGTCACGCCGATGCCATACAGATCGGTGCGCGGATCATCTGCGGCAAAGGGCAAGTCTGAACGTCCGGCAATGCCAGGATTCGTGAGGTAGACCTGCCCCGCAGGTGTGACCCGGATGTTCGGCGGCCGCACATCGCGGTGAATCAGGCGGGGCGTGTGCTTATGAAGCCGGTCGAGCGCGTCGAGCACGGGTTGGATCAAGCGAATTGCAGTATCGGCGCCGAGTCGCCCCTGTGCATGGCGCGTGCGGATGTCTTCCAGGGTCAGACCAGGAATATGGTCGAAGACAAGAAAACGCCCATCGACCGTCGCAAACATATCGACTACTGCTGGGAGCGCTGCGTGGCGCACAGTGGCAAACGCAGCTGCCTCACGGGCGAACAGCGTATCGGTATCCGGCTCAACATGGGTGATTGCCTTGACATTGACATCCTGTTTCGTGCGCTGGTCACGCGCCAGGTAGAGATCACCAAAAGGACTGCTATCAAGGAGATGCTTGATAATGTAGCGGTCCTGGAGAGTCGTTCCGGGTGTTACCACATGAACCTCGTTCGATGCAGAGATGGCAGGAGTCGGACGTCAACTACCGACTCAGAAGAGCAATCAATACTGTCTGGTGTCGCGGGGACATATTGTACGTCTCAATCAGGTGTGCGTCAATATTACGTCGCACTGTAGCTGTTCACGCCTGGGGTAACATATGCGCCTGAGCGCAAAGGGCGGGACGTTCTCGTCGCGTCTGCGAGTGCAAGATGCCCTCGCTCCCAGGAGAAATGTGAACACATACATCGTATTCGTTCTCATCCCTCGCTCTGGGATGCAAATCGAGCAGGAGCAGTGTGTGCACCGCAGACTCAGGCAGGATGTCTGCCGCGCCTCGTTGATGCCGGAGGCAGCCCGGTGTCCGGATAGGTGCAGTACGGGCTGCATCCACTGCAAAAAACAGGACAATAGTCCTGTTGTCTGAGGGGGCACCAGTACTCAGGGATGTGCAAGAATAGCAATGCAGCGCTGTTTTGCATTTGTGAGGTCTCTCGCAACAGGGATATTTCATCGCAGCGGACGCAGCGAGCGATTGAAGGAAAACGCTGCGTGCCCGGCATCTCGGCAGTGCGTTTTTGCAGTGGGGTCACGTGTTGCACCGCTCCGTCTGGTTGAGAGAGAAATTCGTATGACTCGCTATTTGATCTAGATACTACTACTGTCAGTTGCAGCATATGCATCGATGATCGGGATCGCGGTTACCCGCGCCGCACCGTCGTTTGAGATCGGATGTGGTTAAAACGGGACTCGACCGCCCATGGAGCATTAATTTTGCCCCTGATGGACGCCTGTTCTTTACTGCTCGTAACAACGGACGCCTGTACGCCTTGAATATCGCAACTGGCGAGGTGCAGACCTTCAGCGGTTTGCCGCCATCCCAGTTTCGTGCTGAAAGCGAGGCGGGAATGCTGGGGATGGAACTCGACCCAAATTTTGTAGGCAATGGCTGGGCGTACATCTGCTACAGTTACATCGATGGAGATACCAATCGCAAGAACCGTCTCTCGCGCTTCACCGTCGATCTTGGTGCCGGCGTAGTTCGTGATGAGGTTGTTCTGATCGACGACATGGTCGGCGCCACCCATCACAATGGCTGTCGTGTCATCGTCTCACCCGATAACCGCTATCTGTTCGTCTCAATGGGCGATGCACTCAACCCGTTGCTGGCGCAGGATCTCAACAGCACTGGTGGCAAGACTTTCCGCATCTTCAAGGACGGCGGCATCCCACCTGACAACCCATTCTATGCCGCGGGTCAGTTACCACGCTCACTGATCTGGACGCTGGGGCATCGCAACTACCAGGGGCTGGCGTTTCATCCGAACGACCGGCGATCTCTGGAGCACGGCAATACTCGCTGTCATCCTCCTGTCAGCACCAAGGTTTCATCCGAACGACCGGCGATCTCTGGAGCACGGAGCACAGTCCAGATATTATGGACGAACTTAACATTCTAGTCGCCGGGCACAATTATGGTTGGGGGTGGGTGATCCGCCTCGGTATTGCCTAGGAACGGTGAACTGTAATGGCGTGCCCAATTTTATGCCGCCGGTTGCTGTGTTCAACACTGACAGCACTATCGCAACCTCGGATATGGTCTTTTATACCGGCAGCGCCTTTCCCGAGTGGAATGGCGATCTGTTCTTCGTGACACTGAAAACCGGCAGGCTTTATCGCCTAAAGATCCACAATCGAACGATCATGGATCGAGAGATCCTGATCAACGGTCAGTACGGTCGTTTGCGGGATGTGACTGTGGGACCAGACGGGTTCATCTACATTTCGACCGACGCAAACAGTGCAAGTTTGTTGCGCATCCGACCGGTGATTGATCGTCTCTATCGCGTGAGTCTGCCCTTCATCATACGGTGACTGCCACATCTTCCAGGAAGAATCGTTGCTGGGCGTCGTCATGGCCGAACAGTTCGGTATAGCGTCCCCATTTGCTGGCGATGTCGAGTTGCAGTTCCGCCTCGTTAGGAGGGAAGTTGCGTTCCGGAGCTGTAAGAAGCACTTCGTGGTGCAGCCACCGTTTCCCAGCGCTTCCGGCATGCGCAGCATTCAGAAGAAGGGCAGGCGTCGCAGGCGTGAGGCAAAGGTTTCTTCATGTGCCAGAATGCTGTCGTCGGCGAACGTTTCTTCCAAAGGTGTCATAATCGAGTCGCCGGTTTCGACACAGGAGAATCCGAGCAATTCCGTCGCTTCGATCAACGCCAGCAGATTGTTGAAATCTAGCCCTAATGCGTTGTGCAGCAATACGTGCATTCTGAGTCTATGGTATAATGAATAATGTCCACACTTCATTATTCCTCGTTAGAGACGAAGGAGCAAAACCTGCCAGTCGTCCCCCGGCGCGGAGCCGCAGGGAAACCAACAATACCACAGAGCGTGCGCGTCCGTTTACAGGCAGACATTGCGACGGCTTGAAGTGTGAGCCTTTGAGATCTTCCGGCGCTTCCTCCCGACACCCCATCATGCCGGAATACCGAAAGTGAAAGCCCGCGTACTGAAAAAGCAGGGCGTAGAGAAACCGGCGAATGCCGGGATGTCATGAAAGCCCGCATATCGAGGAGACAGGTTCAACCTTGAGTGCAGAACGATTACAGAAGGTGCTGGCAAGTGCTGGCATTGCGTCGCGGCGTGATTGCGAAGAGTATATCGCCGCAGGGCGCGTTATGGTCAACGGGAAGGTGGTTCGCATTCCCGGTACTCGTGTTGACCCAGAACACGATGAGATACTGGTCGATGGCAGGCCCATTGGGAAAATTCATCGCCGCACTTATGTAATGCTCCACAAACCGGCTGGCGTAGTCTCCACAACCGACGATCCGCAGGGTCGTCCTACCGTGATTGATCTGGTCAACCTGAAACAGCGTTTGTTTCCGGTAGGTCGGCTGGATTATGACTCGGAAGGGTTGCTCCTGTTGACTGATGATGGTGAACTGACCCAGAAATTGACCCATCCGAGCTACCAGGTCGAAAAAGAGTACCGTGTGCTCTTGAACGATGCACCCTCACCGGCTGCGCTGCGCGCCTGGCGCACTGGTGTCGAACTTAATGGGGTGAAAACTGCGCCTGCGTGGGTTGAGCTGATCGAGCGCACTCCCGATGGTGCCTGGGTGCGCGTCATCCTGCACGAAGGGCGCAAGCGCCAGATTCGTGAAGTAGCGCGCATTTTAGGGTATGAGGTGCGGCGGTTGATCCGTGTGCGCGAAGGTCCGCTGACATTGGGCGACCTTCCAAGCGGTACATGGCGTTTTCTTACTGATGAAGAGGTTGATATGTTGCGAGAACACGCCGAACGAAACGCGGCAGTCGCTGAAGCGGAACAGCCGCGTCGGCGTGAACAGGGTGAGACGCAGGTCTCTAGCGGGCGACGGTTGCGACGAATTACTCCGTCGGCGCGATTGTTGCGAAAGGGCAATCAGGTGACAGACACGACGCTCCCCGATCTCGATGAGGCAGTCGAAAGAGATCACCAGCTGCCGGTCGTCGATGAGAGGCGCAGTCCACGGAATAACAAGCGAATCCGAAATGATGAACGTCCGCCACGCGATGTCCGCCGTTCCGGGCGAGATAGATATGGCCGTGAGCAGCGTGACAGGCGCAGTTCGGGTGATGGACGCGGCTCACGGCAGGAGGAGCGGGGCGGGAGGTATCGGGAGCGGCAGGAGGAGCGCAGGGGAAATGGACCGCGCGACTTCCGGCGGGAGGAGCAGAGCGGGAGGTATCGGGAGCGGCAGGAGGAGCGCAGGGGAAATGGACCGCGCGACTTCCGGCGGGAGGAGCAGAGCGGGAGGTATCGGGAGCGGCAGGAGGAGCAGGGTAGGTATCGTGGAGAACGACGCAATGATCGCGACTCGCGGGGGAGGGCGCGCAATGATCGTCCTGCACCACGCTCTTTTGAGGAAGAAGAGTAACTGTGATGCCTCACGCTGAAATGGCGCTACTGACCGGATAAAAAGCGCCAAGTGTGGCGTGCTGCACCCGGTTCGCTTATGCCTGCGATCTAGCATCAAAGGGGGAATCCGCCTGGGTTACGCTGCGGCACATGGGCGAGACGCCCGCGCTTCCGGGGTATGGGAGGCATGCGGGCAAGACGCCTGTGCTCCCAGGGACGTGCAAGGGCCGGTCGAATTGCAATCCCACTTGCGCAATCGTGGACGTGCTAGCGTGGAGTTGCGAATACCTGCGTCCAGTATCTTCCATACGATCCGCCATCGGCATAGGCGACTCCAATTTCGCGCAGATGACAGTTCAGCATATTTTGTCGATGTCCGGGGCTGCTATACCATCCCTGCACCACATCTTTGGCAGTGCGATAACCGGCAGCGATGTTCTCAGCCGCACTCTGGTAGGAGTATCCAGTTCGCCTGATTCGATCCCAGGGTGTGGAACCGTCCGAGCCGATATGGCCGAAGAAGTTATTCTGCGCCATATCCTGGCTGTGAGCTGCCGCTGCCGCAGTGAGTTGCAGTGACACTACGAGCGATGCGCATCCTGCCGCAGCACGGTACGCATTAGTGAGATCGACCACCTGCTGCGCCAGCGGTGACAGAACGCTTGTACCACTGCCGTCCGTTACTGCTGGTTTGACCACGAGCGGCAGGTACGCCGTGTGGCTCGCCGTGGATGCACTGATTATCTCTAAGGGGATGGAACTTGGCGTATTGTCAGTTGTGGCTGGTTCACCAATGCTGGTAAGATAATCGGTCGTCGTCTGGGCAAAGAGCGCTGGCGTCGTTAACGCCAACACAGCGGCAAGCAGCAGAAGGGTGATACGAAGAGCGTAGGGTAAAGAACAATGCATGGAAGCGCTCCCTGAGACGTCCTGGTACAATGCACGCGCTGTACGTCTTTACCTGAATTTTAAGGTATGCTTCTTCTCCTGCAAATAGCCCGATAGTCCCCGCTGCCTGTAGTTCCTGGTACGCCGGTTGTACAGGTCTGCTGGTCAATGCGCCAGAACGTAGCACATTGGTGCACATTGACGCACAAAGCCCTTAAGTTCAAGCACCGTCAGCGTTGCGGATACTTCGTGGACCGGCATGGATGTACGTCGTTGCAGATCATCAATATGGAGCGGCTCGTACCCCACCAGTGCCAGCACTGCCGCTTCAACGGGGTCATCAGGCAGAGCAGCACGCATCTCTTGCTGGCTCGCCGCCGTGCTCATGTCGAGCGCTTCGAGAATATCCTCGGCGCACGTCACCAGCCCTGCCCCGTTGCGGATGAGGCGATTGGTTCCTTCAGATCGCGGGCTGAAGATCGGTCCGGGCACGGCGAAGACATCGCGCCCCTGTTCGAGTGCATAATCGACGGTGATCAGCGCACCGCTTTTGACACCGGCTTCCACCACCAGCACGCCGCGCGCCAGTCCGCTGATCAGGCGGTTGCGCACCGGGAAAAGCTGGGGTGTTGGCCGTGTGCCAGGTGGGAACTCCGAGATCAGTGCACCATGGTCGGCAATACGGCGCGCCAGGGCGTCATGCCGTTCGGGGTAGACCAGATCGACGCCGCACGGCAACACTGCCAGCGTTCGACCGCCAGCGTCGAGCGCCGTCATGTGGGCGATACTATCAATACCTAACGCCAGACCGCTAATGATCGTCACACCGGCTTCGACCAGTCCAGTTGCCAGGCGGCGGGTCGCTTCGCGCCCGTATGCCGTTGGCTGGCGGGTGCCCACCACTGCAACGCTCCAGGAATCGACGTCGGAGAAGGTGCCGCGCACGTAGATCAATGGCGGTGGTGACGGAATATGACGCAGCGCTGCGGGGTACGCGGGATTCTCACGATCAATGAGAGCGACTCCGGCGCGCTGGAGTCGTTCCATTTCTCGGTCGAGGTCGAGGTTGCGCCGGGTTTCGACCAGCGCCTCGATCAGTTTGGGTTCCAACCCAATCGCCATCAGTTCAGCGGCGGAGGCATGCCAGGCTGCTTCAATCGAGCCGCACTGTTCGATCAGGCGATCCAGTCGCACCGGACCAATGCCGTTCACGTAGTTGAATCCGAGATAGTAGCGCGTGTTTTCCATGGCGCCCCCGACGTTTCTGGAAACAGAACTGATGGCAGCAATCGCCCGCCGACCGTGTGTAGTATATCGCTTCGACATTACCAGAGATCGCGCAGTGGACGCAGGGTTGCAGCAATGTTGGTCAGATCGGCGTCGAAGCCATACCGTAGCACAAGTTCGTGTGCGCGCTCCCTGAGGGTTGTTGCCGGAGCAGGCATACGACCGGCGCCGAACAGTACCAGCGAATGGCGCAGTGGCGCCGCCAGCGTTGTGCGGAATGACGTGCGGAACATGTGTGCTTTCGCAGCAAAGCGCGGGTCGCTGCGGAGCAGGTTGATGCCAATAACACCGCCGGGCAGCAGACGCTTCTGACAGAGGGCATAGAACTCAGCCGTTGCCAGGTGATCGAGATTGTCGCGTGCATCGCTGAATGCATCCATGAAGATGATGTCGTAGCGGTGCGGCGATTGCCGGAGGTACTCCTGTGCATCGGCGATGTGGAGACGCTGCCGCTCATCGAAGGTCACTCCGAAGTACGTGGCAGCAACCATCTCAAACGCTGGATCGATATCGACATTATCGATAATGACGTTGGGGAGATGCGCGTGGAGCGCCAGTGAGATGCGCCCTCCACCGAAACCCAGCATGCACACGCGGCGTGGTGATGGACGCCAGAGGAGGGTGAGCAGAAGTGCGCGATTGTATAGTGCAAGGAGGTAGAGCGGACGTGCAATGTCGATCCGCGACATTGGACCATCGAGTGCGCCGCTCACCGGATTCAGAAAGAAGAGACTGATAAAAGTCCCTTCTTTGATGACCCACAGACGCACCTGTGGCAACTGCCGATCGCAAAGAATGCCGTCGGGGAGCGCGCGAAGCCAATCTAGGCGTTCGGCAAGCGCGGCAGCATACGATGCTAGACGAGATTGTGCGCTTTCCAGGGCCATGGATGATCCTCTGCAAGACACCCGCTCTGCACACTCGTTGTCGCCAGGATGCAGGCACACACCTTGCTTATCGGTCGCTGCGAGGCCAGATCGTCCACAACGTAGCTGCAGCAGCCGCAACCCACGACCAAAATGCCTCGTCGGCGAAACCGTTGATCCGTAGCAAAACGCCGCCGATGAACAGCGCCGCTGCAATGATACCGCTGGAGAGTCGGTTTGTCGCCCGCTCGACACGCTTCATACCGCGTTCGAGACGCGACAGATCAACACGTATTTGCAATTCACCGCGGTTGGCAGCTTTGTAGTACGCATCCATCTGACGCGGCAGTGTCGCCGCAACCTGGCTGAGCTCAGTTAGTTCGCGCCGAATCTCCTCTAGCCAGTCACCATTTTTTCGTTCACGTTCAAGCATTGCCTGTGCGAATGGTTGCGTCTCCTCAAACAGATTGATGTCGGGATGCAGCCCAGTCACGATCCCACTCACCAGACTGATTGCCCGTCCCAGGTAGATCAGGTCTTGTGGGATCTGAAAAGGCAAATCACGCACGAGATGCTCCGTTTCATCGAACAGTTTTTCAACGTCGATGTTTGTCAGTTCTCGCTGTGTGCGCGCGTAGGTATGACGCAGCACAATCTGCAATGCCTGCACGATCAAGCGTCGGTCGGCGCCTGGCAGGATCATTCCTAGGCGGTCGAGGGCATCGACGATCCGCTCTGGATCGTTGGTTGCCAGTCCAATCACGCCGCTTCGAATGATTTCCATAGTTTTTGGTGGCAGATAGCCAACCATGCCGCAGTCGAGCAGGATGAGCGTGAAGGGTGCGCCCGGCTTAATGCCGTTGGTTTGAGGCGGCGGCGGACCTTCGACGCGCACGAAAATATTGCCGGGATGAGGATCAGCATGAAAGAAGCCATCGAGGAAAAATTGTTTCAGGTAGGCGCGATTAAGCCGGGTTGCGACTTCGGTACGATCCACGCCAGCACGCTCGAGCGCAGCATAATCGGTGATCTTGATGCCGCTGATCCGTTCCATGATCAGCACGCGCCGGGTTGAGAGTTCAGGGTACGGTTTGGGGAAGTAGACACCTGGCGTATCGGCAAAGTTGATCCGGAAACGCAGCGCGTGTTGCGCCTCGCGCTCATAGTCGAGTTCCTCTCGCAGCACACGCGCGAATTCCTCAAATAACAGTTCCAGGTCTGCCCGTCGCCGGATCAAGGGATAGTTCTTGACGACGCGCACTGCCCATAGCACGGCGCTCAGGTCGATCTCGACGATCTCATCAATGCGTGGACGCTGAACCTTGACAGCAACCGCTCGTCCGTCACAGAGTTCGCCGTAGTAGACCTGACCAAGCGATGCTGCTGCCACAGGAGTTGGATCGAAACGGGCAAAGATTTCTGCCAGTGGTCTACGGAGTTCGGTAATGAGGGTTTGCAGCACATATGGAAGCGGCGCTGGCGGCACCTCGTCCTGCAGGCCAGCCAGTTCATTGGTGATAACCGCAGGGAGAACATCGGCGCGCGCGCTGAGGAACTGACCGAGTTTAATCAGCACTCCTCCCATTCGCACTGCCAGGCGACGAAAATCGCGCGCGATGCGCTGGTAGCGCCTGACGCCGGTGCGCTGCGCGTACCAGCGCGTCAGCCGGTATCGGTTAAACAGAATGTCGAAAATGAAGACATGAACGATAACGCGGAAAAAGAACCAGGACACACGAAGAAACCGCCGCCGCCTGTGTACGGGAAAGGGGCGAAGATCGGGCGGCAGCGGTGGAAGGGCAGATATGGAACCGGTGCTGGAACCAGTCGTTGTCGGCTTTGTGACCGTTTGCACATGTCGTATTATAGCATTATGGAAACCCCAGCGCGAAAGCCAGCAATCGGTGACACTACTGTTAGCACTGCGGCTTCCCGGCGTTTTTGTTCGTCTCGCTTGCAATGAAGGCCAGCAATCGGTGACACTACTGTTAGCACTGCGACAAGGTTCTGCACTGCCTGTTTCAACCTTCCTGATCTGTCCCAGCGTCTTGTTCGGTTGCGCCCCGGTCGCTTGCAGCCTGTCACCCGTATCCGGCGCAACTCTACGCCCTGCAAGCCGCTCTCGGAGGTAGAGTTCTTGGGAGAGATGAGCGGTTTTCCGCATTCCCGTGCGCTTTTACCCCTCATCCCCCTACGGGAGTTCAGGTGTCCTGAAGCCCAAAACGAGAGAACGTACAGTTCAATCCGGTGACTTACCCGCAGCCTCCACATGCGCCAGCTTAGCTTTGACCGCTGCCCAGTCGATACGTGGCGCTGGTGTGACTGCTTCACGTTCGATCTGAGCCAGCATGTCCGCCAGCAACGCAGCGTCACTGTCCGGGTCATCAGGACCTTCGCGACTCTGTCCCTCGAGAAGCGATAGCCGCTGCGCTTCGAGCGGGCGGGTCAACTCTTCGTGTATGATCCGGCGCAGCAGTGCTTCCGATTCGTTGCGCGAGACGGTCGTTGTGAACTGATCTGGAGGATTGCTCGTCATCGGTTCCTGTGGCTAGGGTGTGCAACTCATCATTAGGTTATTGTTCCCCGAAGCGACAGTGAAGGGTAGAACCGTCATATGCGCTGTGCGTTGCTATGCCGGATCGGAACGGCTACGACGTCAGCAAGGATGGGTCGACCGCCATCCGTGTCCATCTATGCCCATCCTTGGCGATCCGTGGTTGATGTCAACGCAGCGGACGGGACGCTCATGGTACAATCCCATTGTACAGTGCCAGAGAAGACGACCTGAATGTTCGGGGTATTCAGAACGTGCGCACCAGCATCTGGCTCATTCGCCACGGGCAGACCACGCTCAACAAGCAACGCCGCTACCAGGGGATTGTCGATAGCCCGCTCACGCCGTTTGGCATGCAACAGGCGGAAGCGCTGGCGCGCCGTCTCCGACGCATTCCCTTTACCATCGCGTTCGTCAGCCCGACTGGGCGCACGCGCGCCACGGCAATGGTTGTACTGCGGGATCGGACGACGCCGATCATCGAAGATACGCGCTGGAGCGAAACGAACCATGGTCGCTGGGAAGGGTTGACCTACGCCGAGGTGTGTGCGCGCTTCCCAGACGAGTCGGTTGCACGCTTCGCCGACCCGCTGCATGGACGGGCGCAGGGTGGTGAAAGCCTGGCTGAAGTCAACGACCGCATCCTGGAGGCATGGCACGCCCTGCTGCGCGACTATCACGGCGGTCGCATCCTTGTGGTGACCCACTCAACCCCCATCCAGCTCATCCTATGCCACGTCACTAGTCTATCGCCGACCGATCACTGGCGCTGGCGCGTTGACGCTGGCAGTCTGACGGCGCTCGATGTCTACAACAGCGATGCGATCATTGTGCGCGTGGTCAATGAAACGCCGCGCCTGACGCAGCAGGGGAGCAGTGAGGAACACGCCTGAGGACGAAACCTGCGCGCGATTCACTGTTCACTACCGAACATGTTCAGCAGCATTACACCAATAATGATCAGCACAATGCCGATGACTCCCGCCGTATTCAACTGCTCGCGCCACACAATTACCCCGATGACCGCAATAGCTGCCGTACCCAGACCCGACCAGATGGCATAGGCGATGCCAAGCGGAATAGTGCGCAGACTGAGCGACATGAGGTAGAATGATGCACCATACCCGGCAATGACCAGGAGGGTTGGCAGCAGACGTGTGAAGCCGTCAGTTGCTTTGAGGGCGTTCGTTCCAATGAGTTCGCATACGATTGCGCCGAAGAGAAGCGCTAGCCCACGAGGATCCATATCACCCCTTTATTGAGACAAGAGTATGCATCGTGTCACCTGAGGATACCACATCACGGCGTGCACCACGCAACTGGTGGGGACCCTTCGCTCCCATTGGCGAGGCGCTGCGTTTTCTTACCATTCTTCCCATTCCGGGTTTGCCGCCAATGAGCGAGGAAGCGATCCCGCAATCAATCCGGTACTTCCCGATTGCCGGTCTGGTGATCGGATGCATGATTGCTGCAGTTGGCTGGGGCGCCGGTATGCTATGGAACGAAACGGTACGCGCGGTTGTCCTGGTGGTCGCCTGGGGGGTGTTGACGGCAGGAATGCACCTTGACGGCTTGAGCGACACCTTTGATGGGGTGATGAGCTGGCGTTCGCGTGAACGCAAACTGGAGATCATGCGCGACAGTCGAATAGGGGTGATGGGGGCGCTGGCGCTGGCGGCGGTGCTGGGGTTGAAAGCGGCGTTTCTGGCAGGCGCCGGAGACGCCTGGCTCACGGCGGTCGTGCTGGCGCCGGTGCTTGGGCGCTGGGCGGACGTATATGGCATTGTGCGCTTTCCGCCAGCGCGCGAAGGGGGCCTAGGACGCACCTTTCAGTCGTATCTGCGTCCCGGTGATTTTGCCAGCGCCAGCGTCGCAACGCTGGCACTGGCGCTGATTGTGGGTGGCGCTGGCGGCCTGATTGCGCTGGCGCTGGTCTGGATGGTGACCCACCTGCTGGGGCGCTGGTGGACGCGCGATCTGGGCGGGTTGACCGGCGACACCTATGGGGCGCTGTGCGAGATCGCCGAAGTTGTGGCCCTGGCAACCCTGACGTTGAGCGCGCCGATGCGCCTGCTGGCGACGTGAAGCACTACTCTGAGGGCCACAGGTTCATTACGCTGCGCTGATCGCCAGTTCGCCAATGTGGTACGAATTGTGGGTCGCAATAATGTTAATCTCGCGCAGGATCGTGTGACGGTATTCGCCGCTGTTCGGCAATGGCGCAAACAGATCAACATCGGGATCGTTAATGTGGAGCACGGGTCTTCGGGTATTCACAGCGCTGGTTGCGCCGTCTGCGGGTGATGCCGGACCGATAATGTCTGCGAGAGTCGCCTGTGGCAGGAACGCTACCCCTGGCACGCAGCCGTCTGAGGATCGGAGCGGTTGTGAACCGGATGGGCAATGCTGTTCACCTGAGTGGCCAGTTTCTCCGCGTCGGCAAATCCCAGGTTCACGAAGCGCACCACTCCCGTTGCGTCGATAACCACGGTCGCGGGGGCGGTCAGGATGCCGAGATGATCGACCAGGTGCGGATACTCCGACACTGGCAGGGTGCGCACCGTCACCTGATCGCCCAGATTGGCGCTCAGTCGCGCCAGTGCCGGCGCCTGACGGGTGCGACACTCAACGCAGCCAGGGGTCGAAAAGCCAACCACGGCGGGCTTGCCCGGCGGAATGATCCCCGCGAATGGCGTCTTGTGGGCAAGGGAGCGCAAATGCTGTGCGCGCCATGCGCGGATCGCCATCCACGCCAGCGCAATCACAACAGCAACAAGGATAATAATTAGCAGTCGTTCGATCATCTTTCAGAAGCGCAGCGAAGCAGCCTGGCTACCGACTGTGCACCAGGCGCTGAATCTGGAAGAAAATGAAGCATCCGACGCAGAAGCCGAACACCAGGTTGATCGCCGCCAGCGCAACGACCAGCAGCGCCAGCGCCCATCCAACCGTCGGTGCACCGAGAAACAGCGCAAGACTTGCCAGAATGAGCACCGTCGCCCCCATCCCCTGCGCAAAACGGTGCGGCGCCGCATCTTCCTGGTGAATGTCGGGTCGCAGCAATCCGGCAGGGCGCAACACATCCCGATAGAGACGCTGGAACAGCGCCAGTGAAGGTGATATTGTACCGAGCGCCATGATGATCGCTGTTGTCGCTGCCAGCCATGGCAGGTCAGCGATGAATGCCACAAGCAAGAGGACGATCACCGCTGCCTGATTGACCCGCAGCGCAGTGCGGTCGAATCCAGGCAGGGTTGCATGATTCTGGTTTACGGACATGCCTGCGTTCCTTGCGTGACTTTAACAGATTTGCTGGTATAATCATAGGCAACTTTATCTACTTTGTCAAGTTCTCTCGAGTTGCCCTGCCCGGCTGGATGCGCCGCAGTCCCACGAACGAACGGTTCGACCTGATCGATGAACCGATCAGCGACCGCGTTCCAGTCATACCCTTCGACCTGCATCCGACCGAAGGCGCCATACGCTGCACGCTGGTCGGGGTTGCGCAGCAGTTCGATCAGCGCTTCCGCCAGTGCGCCAACGTCGCCCGGCGGCACGAGCAATCCGGCACGGCGATGTGGGACGACTTCAGGGATTGCTGCGGCAGTGGTTGCAACGATTGGCAAGCCGCTGACCATGGCTTCGAGAAAGACGATGCCGAACCCTTCCTGCACGCTCGGCAGGCAGAACACGTCGGCCTGGAAGTACATCTGCGCCACCACGTCATCGTCAGGAATGGCGCCGACCAGGTTCACCGCTGTGCCGAGGCGCAGTTCGGCGGCAAGCGCACGCAGGCGGGCGTGTTCCGGTCCATCGCCGACAATCACCGCACGCGCTCCAGGAACAGCCGCGCGAACCAGTGGCATGGCGCGCAACAGATCCGCGATATGCTTACGCGGGTACTGGCGCGCCACACAGAGGATTGTTGCGCCATCGCTGCGGCGGGGCGTTGCACGCGCAATGCGTTGCCAGCGCGCCAGGTCAATCCCTTCGGGAACCAGCTGCACCCGTTGATGCGCTACGCCGTAGTGTCGTCGGATCGCTTCCCGGCAGT
>Ga0209809_1001929_pt1 | contig 15698 bp, 11 predicted proteins | sample YNPMSTMetaG_FD_186172 | JGI IMG/M metagenome (GOLD analysis project Ga0209809, IMG submission 186172) | Anoxygenic and chlorotrophic microbial mat microbial communities from Yellowstone National Park, USA - YNP MS-T MetaG (SPAdes) (version 2) ... | reverse complement strand
GCCGTCTTGCTGCTCGGGCTATCCTTTCCCGCCAGGCCAGAGACGGGGGATGGATTCCTGCTTGTGTAGGAATGCCCCATGGGGCCCCCCTCAGCCGTCCTGCTGCTCGGGCTATCCTTTCCCGCCAGGCCAGAGACGGGGGATGGATTCCTGCTTGGAAAGGAATGCCCCATGGGACCCCCCTCAGCCGTCTTGCTGCTCGGGCTATCCTTTCCCGCCAGGCCAGAGACGGGGGATGGATTCCTGCTTGCGCGGGAATGACCCATGGGCCCTGCAGCCGGGTGCACTTCACCCCGGCTAGCCTCTCGTGGAAAGGCCAGATGCGGGCTGGATTCGGGGAAAATGCCCTCCAAAGCCTTTTTCTCGGGAGTAGGGACAGGTATGATGGAAAATAGATGTTTGGCTTAAGCCGGTGGGAGACTGGAGGAGCGGAGGCCGAAGGAGTGGAAGCCGCTGAAGCGGGGGCCCCGCCCAGCGGAAGTCGGAGAATCGTTAGGCGGGGAGCGGAGGCGGAGCTTGGCAGAGTTTTCCGACCGGGGGCGTCAAGCCGCACTGAACGTGGAGAATTGGAGGCAACATCTTTTATGGACTCTTCCGAAGAGCCGAAACCTGCGAAACCCCAACGTGCCCCGGTTTCTGGCGGTGGGCGGTTGGTGTGGTATGGATTGCTTTTGGGGGGCGTGTCGCTGGTGATTGCCAGCCTGGTGAATGCGGAACGTCCGGTTCGGCTCGATTACAGCGATCTGTGGCGACTGATTGAGCAGGGTGCCCCGGAGCGGAATCCCCAGGCGGCCATTGAGGTGATCCAAGCGGAGCGGGGCCGACAGGTACGCATTCGCTACTGGAACCTTCGGGATTTGAAGATCGGGCCGCATGAAATTACCGGCCTGATCGATCGCCAGGTGGTGGCGCCGCCGGATCGCCAGAACGAGCCGGAAACCGACCTCCGCTTCACTACCCCCCGAATGGGCCTGGAAAACGACAATCTAGCCCTGTTTAAGCTGGCCATCGAGAAGGGGTTCCGTCGGATTCGTGCCGAAGAGCCGCCCAGCAGTTGGCGCTATTATCTCTCGATGTTGGTCTTTTTAGTGGTCTTTTCGGCGATTTTGCTGTGGATGATCCGTCGGGTGGGCGGGCCGGGCTCGGCCATTGCTTTTGGCCGAAGTAGGGGAAAATTTGTTGCCCAGGAAGAAGTGGGCGTTACCTTCGAGGATGTGGCCGGTCTGGACGAGGCCGTCGAAGAACTCCGGGAAGTGGTCGAATTCTTGAAGATGCCGGAGAAATTCCGGGTGCTGGGCGGCCGGATTCCTAAAGGGGTGTTGTTGGTCGGGCCGCCGGGCACAGGGAAGACGCTTTTGGCCAAGGCGGTGGCCGGGGAAGCGGGGGTACCGTTTTTCAGTCTGTCCGGCTCCGATTTTGTGGAGATGTTCGTCGGGGTGGGGGCGGCAAGAGTGCGCGATATGTTTCAGCAGGCCAAAAGCCATGCCCCCTGCATCATCTTCATCGACGAACTGGATGCCCTGGGCAAGACCAGGGGAACCAGTGTGGTGGGCGGCCATGACGAACGAGAACAAACGCTCAATGCGTTGCTGGTGGAAATGGACGGCTTCAGCACCAATAGCGGGGTGATTGTGCTGGCTGCGACCAATCGGCCGGAAACACTGGACCCGGCGCTGCTCCGGCCGGGCCGGTTCGATCGGCATGTGTTGGTGGATCGGCCAGATGTGCGAGGCCGGGAAGCCATTCTCCGGGTCCATCTGAAGAATGTGAAGTTGGACCCGGCGGTGGACGTGAAAGAGCTGGCTAGCCTGACGCCGGGGTTTGTAGGTGCTGATTTGGCCAGTATGGTCAACGAAGCGGCCCTGCTGGCAGCCCGAAGAGGTAAACAAAGTGTTACCATGCAGGAGCTGACCGAGGCCATCGAGCGGGTCACCGCGGGGTTGGAAAAACGGCAGCGGATCATGCACGAACAGGAAAAACTCCGCATTGCCTACCACGAAAGCGCCCATGCCCTGGCCGCCTGCAGCCTGCCGGGGGCTGATCCGGTGCATAAGGTGTCGATCATTCCCCGGGGCCTGGCCGCCCTGGGCTACACGATGCAACGTCCCGAAGGCGACCGGTACCTGCTGACCCAAAGCGAACTGGAAAGCCGAATCCAGGTCCTGCTGGCCGGGATCGTGGCCGAGGAAATCATCTTCCACGACATTTCCACCGGAGCGCAGAACGATCTGGAACGGGCCACCGAAATTGCCCGGAGCATGGTGATGGAGTTTGGGATGAGTCGGCTGGGTCGGATATCGTTTCGAGAAGAGGGCCGTCCGCTTTTCCTCAACCACAGCACCGAGTGGCCTGCCCCCCGGCTTTACAGCGAACAGACCGCCCGCGAAATCGACCAGGAAGTTAAACGCATTCTGGAGGAATCGCTTCAGAAAGTGCGGGAACTTTTGGAGGCCCGTCGGCCGGCTCTGATGGCCTTAGCCCAACGCCTGATGGAAAGGGAAGTGCTGGATACCGAAGAACTCCAGGCTACCATCACCGCTGCTATGGAGCAGACCCGGCCTGGGGAGAACCACCTCTCCCTGCCTGCCGAAAATCAACTCCCCCTGCCCGGCGAAAATCGACTCTCCTTACCCGCGGAAAACCAGCTCCCCCTGCCCGCCGGCCTGCAAGATGCTTCGGCTGGTGGTTCCGAATCTGCCGGTTCCGAAAAAAGCCCGGCAAACTCCAGCGCGCCCTGAGGGAGTCGAACCCCCAACCTTCGGTTCCGTAGACCGATGCTCTATCCAATTGAGCTAAGGGCGCTTAAAACAATTGAGCCAAAGCAGGCCCAACACTTCCAGCAAGATAGTAATTCTACAATTTTCTCCCCTCTTCTGCAAAGGGATCCCATCTTGTTCCCCTCCCCCCCGGCAGGATAGGAGCTTCTGGGAAAGTCAGAAGAAAGAGGAAGTGGGGTAAGCAGCTAGTAGGATGGGCGGAGGAGGCTTGTCGCAGGGCATTACCTATCCTGTACCTATTGAGCCGAATGAAGCACCGCCTCTCCCCTCGTGGGAGAGGCCGGCCCTCCCCAAGGCCAGGCCGGGTGAGGGGGCAAAAAAGAAGCCGCCCTTGCCCTTCTGCTAGCCCCCTCACCCTACCTTCTCGCCGGCCAGGGGAGAGGAGAAAACATTGCCTCCTCATTCGGCTAAAATGCTACCCCATCCTGAGTCTCTTTGTCTCTTTTTGCTATTCAAGGGGTTGGCTTGCATTTTCGGGGTTGGCTCGTGTGTGCGGGGCAGGGAAGGTAAGGAGTCGATGTGCCCGAAATACTTCCTGCTTGGTCCCAGTTCAGCCGAAGAGGGGGCCTGCTCCGGCCGCTGCGAAATCCTCTAGAAAGCGGAGGGAGAGCGGGCAGATCTGGGCTGCGAATTGGGGGGAGCGGTTGACCGGGCAGATTGGGTGCGAAGGGCCCCGATGACGGGGCGGACGAGTGGCCGGAGGCTCTGGCAGGTGCTGCCCTCGGTGAACCGTTTTCTAAAGGGATGCCTTTTGGCCGGCGTAGGAGGGGAAATTTTGGGATTTCCTGGGGGACTCAGGTGGAGATTTTGTAGGGTTCCCCGGAGGCCCTTTTTGGACACTTTGGAAATGGGACAGAGGTGGAAACGCCTATTTTTTGAGCATATCTACTTTTAGGGGGTATTTTACCACCTGTAATCATTTTGATCTTTTTCCGAAATGCTCATTAATTAGGCGATTTTCTTGTCGGTTGCCCTTTTTTGAGGCAAGCGGCTACTATTGCCATAACCCTTTAATATGCTTGCACTTACAGCAATGCTAGCAGCGTCCCTTACAATTCCAGCGAACCGGCTTTCTGCAGAAGCCTCCGACAGGCCCTTCCGGAAGGAGGGAAAGGAGAAATCGAAAGAACATTTTCTGGAAAGGAACCCCCAGATGAGTATGCCTGCTTTTTCCGGAAATTCCCTGAGTGCTCCCGATGTGCAGGAAATCTATCGAGCCGCCTACGAAAAATTTCGACAAGCCGCCAATTGGGTGGAGTTCTATCGGGAAATCTTTGGCGTGCGGGGCCTGCTGCGCCAGGCACTGCCGCTGCCCCACCAATATCATCAATTCCAACAAACCCAGGAATATGTGGAAATCCAACGGATGTTGGCCAAACTCCGCCAACGGAGCGGCCCAATCCCCGACGAAGAAACCAAAGTTATCACCGTCCGCATCCCCCGAAGCCTCTATGAAGCCCTCCGCAAAGAAGCCTACGACCATCAAACCAGTCTTAACCAATACTGTATCTCGAAACTCGTCCAGCTGCTGGACACCCGCATTTTTGGGGAATCCGAAGAGGCCGCTCCTGGCACCGCCGCCCCAGAACCCCTCCAGAACGAACCTGCCAGTTCGAGCATGCCCAGTAGCCCGGCTCCCGGCAAATCCCACTCCCCGGGCAAATGCCCGGAGAAAACCGCTCTCCCCGCCCAGAGCGGGCCAGAATAAACTCCTTCGGTTGGCCATGGGCTATAGCCGGACCTCTTCGTTCGACTTTCGTCATTTGGGACCCCTCTATGAGGGTGCCCCCTTAATTGGGGGAAATCGTGGGGGATGGGAACGGGGGCCATAGGGCACTGGCTGCAGAAGCTGCCCTCCCCGTGTATTGCCCCCAAGTAGGAAGCCAGGCAAGAAGAGCTTTACACTCTGGACACCCGCTTTCGCAACGAGCCCCGTCGCCCGGCTTCGCTTCCCCTAGACGGCCTGGCCTGCCAAAGGAAAGGCGAATTGCTTCATTCGGGTACTTATGTTACTATTGTTTCCCTTGGAAGTATTAATTCGTGTTAGGGGGCCGAGGGGTGGGTATCAAAAAGGAAGAAAGTATGCCAGGGGAGCCGCCGCCGGTGAAAAAATTGGCCCAGATGCAGCCTGGTCAAGAGGCCGATGTATTTGTCCTGATGACGAGCAAGGAACAATTACAGACTCGGGAGGGTAAACCGTATTTCAAAGTTGGCTTCCGAGATAGCACCCGGGAGATTGTCTTTCCTATCTGGGGGGATTCTCCTTGGGCGGAGGCATGTCGGGAGCATTGGACGCCCGGCCAATACTACAAAGTTCGGGCCGTGTATCGGGAAACTTCCTTCGGGCCACAGCTGGACATCCGTAAAATTCGGCCGGTCGTGGAGTCGGATCGCCAGCAGGGGTTTGATCCGTTGATGTGTCTTCCGCACACCCGTCAGGACCCCGGGGCGATGTGGGAGGAGTTATCCCGGCTGGCCCAGGAAGCGATCGACGATTCCTCGTTGCGCAGCCTGATCCAGAAGATTCTCGCAGATTATAAGGAACAAATGTTGATTATTCCGGCGGCCAAATGGCACCATCACGCCTACGTGGGCGGCTGGCTGGAACACACCTTACAGGTAACCCGCCACTGTCTGTATCTGGCCCAGCAATACCGGGCCGCCTATCCCGACTTGCAGCCGCCGGTGGACGTGGGCCTGACCGTGGCCGGGGCCATCTTGCACGACCTGGGCAAACTTCGGGAAATCCGGCTTGCACCGGCCGGTATCCAATACACGCCGGAAGGAGAACTGGTCGGACATGTGCTTTTGGGCCGGGATATGCTGCGAGAAGCGGCTGCGGAGTGTCCTGTACCGCCGGAGACCCTGCTCCGACTGGAACATATCATCATCTCCCATCAGCGGGAACCCGATTGGGGAGCGCCCAAACCGCCCATGACGCCCGAAGCCTTCCTGGTCCATTACGCCGATGACTTGGACGCCAAATTCCAAATGGTTTACACGGCTTTGACGGAGGAGCCGGCAACCGGGCCGTTCACTTCCGCCCGGAACGTCCTGGGCCAAAAACTCTTCCGAGGCTTGCCGCCCGAACCACCGCCGGCATCCTAGTGGTTCCTTCAGTGGAATTTTTAGCATATCTCTATTTTGGAGAACTTATGTTCTCCTAGCTAAGGGCAGGTAGCCCCAACTATCCGGAAACCAAAAAGGAAAATCGGAACTAGTTTGACTGTATCCCCCCGGCCAGACCCCTACGCGTTGTAGGGGATTCCAATTGCACCTACTCCATAGATTGTGGCCATTGGTTCCGGTGGATACAGTCCAACGAGTGAGTGGTATGAAGCAAATCGCCTCTTCCCTGGCGGGCTAAACCCAGGGTGTCGCTGCCGCGCAAGCGGCAGTCCAGTACGCTTCTCCCGTCAGGGGAGAGGCGGGTTGCGACATTCGGCTAGATAGTTACAGGGATTCTATCCGAAAGTCTTCTTGATTCTCGTGTTCCACGGGTTTTCTGCCAGGGGTTTCTGGAGGAATCCCTCCGGAGGTTTTCTACCCCGTTGAACAAAGAGCTCTGGCCGGTACAATTGGATTTATGAGTGCAGGGAGTGATTCGGTTCAGGCGGAAGTGCCTCTGGCGGCGTATTATACGCCTTATTATGCCCAGTTTCGAGGGCAGACGTTTGTCATTCAGGCTGAGGATCAGGCGGTCGAGACCACGCCCAGTATGCTTTCGGTCCTGGAGGGGATTCAGGACCTATTGCGCCATGGGATTCGGGTGGTGTTGGTTTTCGGCAAACCGGCCCGATTTTTGAAGGAATTGGAGACTCGGTACGGGGTGGGCCGGCATCCGGAGACGAATCGGCTAGTGGTTCCGGAGAATGCGTTGGGCCGGTTGGCAGAGGAGCGAGAGCGGATTGCCCGGGCCTTGGCCAGTCTGAGCGAGACGATCGGCATGGCGGCTACGGTGCTGCCGTGCGGGGTGGTGCGGGCGGAGCGGCGGATCGGCCATCAAAGCACCGGCGTGATCACCGGCCTGCAGGTGGAGGCGATTCGGCCCGTGCTGGACCGGGGGGAACTGGCGATCCTGGGCTTCGGGGGGCAGACGGATCGGGGGGAGTTTTTGCATATTCCATCGGTGGGCTTGGCCGCGGATTTGGCCGTCGCTCTGGGCGCACAGAAACTCCTGCTTTTGGCCCACACGGATGGCATCTGGGTCCCCCGGCGGAAAGGGGGCCTGCAACAACTGAGCTTTGCCGACCTGGAAGAACTCTTGTGCCTGTTAACCCGGCACCGGCCGGACGGTAGCCCCCTGGTGGCCCCGGAGCTGGTGCCGAAGGTTCATGCGGCCATTCGGGCGGTGGCCGGCGGGGTGCCGCAGGTCCATATCGTCTCTTATAGCCGACTCCTGGAAGAAGTGCTCACCCGGACCGGCGTGGGCACGATGATCGAACGACTTCAAAGCCATCATGTGGAATACGCCCGGCCGGAAGACCTGGACGAAATCCACCGACTTCATACTGAGGGCCTCCGCTACACCACTGCCAGGGGCACGCCGTTTGTCAAGCCGTTGGACCGGGCGGAATTGGAGCGGCTTTTGCCTTGGACGCTGTTGCTCACGCATCGAGGGGTGCTGATTGGCAAATTGCACGGCCAGGAGGTGCCCGGGGTGCCGGGAGCCTTGTGCATCGGCGGCTTCGTGGTGGGCGAAGATCATCAGGATTCTCAGCAGGGCCAACTGCTCCTGTCGGAAGCCCTGGAACGATTCCGGCAACGGGGGTACCGGCAGATCGTGGCCATTACGGCTTCTCCCCGAGCCCAACGGGCCTTCGAGCGAGTCGGCGGCCATGTGCCGGAACAACTCTCCGACTGGCAAGCCTCCCTGCTGACCGAAGCCCGAAAACGCTACCATCCCCAGGAACAGACGGAGGTGCAATTGTTTGTCTTCGGATGACGCCGCTCGGCCTGCCAAAAGGCTCGGCCGCCTCTTCCCTTCGGGTAGAACCAAAGGCCGATACCCCGAGGCGCTAAGGATTCCTCACAAGTTGCCGGGGCACGCCATCCGAAGAGTGTTATCTAATTTTTTCTCTCCCGAGCTATCCAAAGGAAAATGGGGCGGAATGGCCGACAGCCTTCGGCAGGCTTCAACCCCACCAGACGCCCGCACTCCGGGGGAAGATAAGTTACTTGGACGAGAGTTCAAAATTGGCCGGGCCCCCCGGAGCGGTGTATTTGAGCGGGGAGGTTTTCACATTGGCGTATTGGGGCGGGGTTAACAGGGGAGGCGGTACTTCCCGGTCCAAGGGATCTCCTTTCGGGATTTCACCGGTCTTCTGCACGGTAACGATATACTCGCCGGGTTTAACTCCCTGGAGGGAGCCGGTCATGATGGTAAATCGGCCGGAGGCATCGGTTGTGCCATGACCCACAGCCCCGCTTTTAACCGGATGAAAGGTTACGGTGGCCCCCTCCAGCGGTTTGCCGTCCAAAAGCACCGTTCCGGAAACAGAGACCACATTTTCCTTTTTGCCACACCCGGCCAAACAGACCAACACCATGCTGAAGAGCACAAAACCCGCGCGGATGAAATACTTCGTCCGGGAACTCATGGGCATATCTCCTGAGAAAGCAGAGGGAAAAATAGCATACGGGAGTCCTTTCCGGCGGAAGAGGCCTTCGTTTTGCCTGGCTGGCCGCTCCTTTCCATGACCCGGGTGCACCGGCAAGCGGTTATTCGATTGGTTTGGGCACTTCTTGACCTGCTTTGGTGCAATAGGCCCGATACTGCATTTGATCGATCACTTCCGGGATGAAGGTAACCGAACCATCGGCTTTGGCGAAGTTCACTCCGCCCGGATGCAGGCTTCGGAAGGACATCACATTCCACCAATGGTCCCGGGTTACGGTGGTTTCGTCGGGGAAGAAATTGGGCGGTGCATGGCAACTGGCATAATCGCCGTTGGAATAATAGGCCGCCGAGTGGGCATTGTACCGGGGCACATCTTCGCCGATCAAGAAGGTGTGGGCGGTGCCGTCGAGAATATGGCTAAATTTGACCGGTTCCTGATAATTGTTCCGATAGAAGATGCCGTTGCAGCCGACGGTGTTATGGCAATCGGGTTCGGTGCCTTGCCACATGCTGTGGTTACCCCACAGGCGCGTATCGCCGATGACCCCTTTGTAATTGGTGGTAGCTACTTCAATATCCGACCATTGAACTTCATTTTTCGAAAGCATCGGGGCCTGCGGATCCGAGGGACAGGTCAGGACGGGCAGGGGCTGGTTGACCAAGTCCCGGCATTCGGGGCGTCGGATGCCGAGGTTGTCGACGAAGTTGCCGTTGAATCCGCCCCGGGATTTAAACTGGTCGAAGAGGGCTTGCTGTTCGATGTACGGAAGGATACTGATGATCCAACCTTTGCCGTTCAGATCGGCGGCCGTCTTCTCATTCTTCCGGCGACCTTCCGGCCACGGACTGATGCTGATAGGGAAACATTTGTTTGCGCTTTCGTAGTTGTGGCAGGCCAGGGCCAGTTGTTTGAGGTTATTGACGCACTGGGCGCGTCGGGCCGCCTCTCGGGCTGCCTGCACCGCCGGTAGGAGCAGGGCAATTAAAATCCCAATAATGGCAATCACCACTAAAAGTTCCACCAGGGTAAAAGCCTCTCCGCCGGGATGGAACCGGCGATCCCTCCAACCCCTCAGGAGGCCCACCAGGCCCCCATACCGAAACCCACCGCAATTGTTCCGCATCCTAAATCCCTCCGGTTCAAGCAGGCGCCCTTCCCCACTGGCCCGTAAAGAAGGACCGGGAAAAATAGCAATAATACATTATTATATTTTAAATCCGCCCCTTGTCCAGCCCCCTCTTTCTTTGAGGCTGTCCCAAAATTCCGTTTTGTACCACGTTAGCCGCATAAAGGGGCCGATGTCTCCCTGCTGCGTAAGCAGCGGTCCAGGTACCTTGTGCTCCCCAAATCCCCCGTTGTATGTCACTGGCACGGAAGTGGGAATCCAGTTATTTCTTTCCTGGATTCCTGCTTGCGCAGGAAGGACACGGGGGGCAGTGCCAAGGATGCCTGGATTCCCGCTTCCGCAAGAATGACACGGGGCCCCTTGGATGTCATTCCCGCGCCTTGTATGTCATTCCCACGAAAGTGGGAATCCAGTCGTTTCTTTCCTGGATTCCTGCTTGCGCAGGAAGGACACGGGGGGTGAGTGCAAAGAAGCCTGGATTCCTGCTTGCACAGGAATGACACCCTACCCCCTGCATTCCGCTAACTTGACAGTCTCCACCCTGGTAGGCCCATACCATTTGTAGGGGGGAAAATCGGATTCCACTCCACAGGTTGTGGTAATTCCTCCCGGTGGATACAGTCAATCTAAAGGATTACTTTCTAAAGGATTACTTTCTGGAAAAAACGCTTCCCAATCTCCATTTTTGATCGAGAGGGCCAATAGGCATCTGCCCACCTCGGCCCGCACCGACCGGTGCCCTTGGGTCGGACTGGAAGTTTTTGGAAACAATCCGAGTCTCCTGGGAATTGGGTATCTTCGCAAAACCAGCGTCCATCTCTGGGAAACCATGGAGGGGCAGACGGAAGATAGCGAAAACTTTGGGGAGTTTCCCATGGAGGGGTTCCACTAGGAGACCTCTGGGAGAGTCTAGCGGGCGCCGCCGTTGATTTCGATGATTTGGCCGGTGAGAAAGTCGGCTTCCGGGCTGACCAGAAATCGGACCAAGGCAGCGACATCTTGGGGGGTACCCCATCGGCCCAGGAGGGATTCCTGGATCGCCCGTTGTTGCCAGAGGTCGGAAGCTTCCTGAGCCCAGCGGGTGCGGATCCATCCGGGAGCGATACAAAGGACCCGTACCTGGGGGGCCAGTGCTCGGGCCAAACTTCGGCTAAAGGCCATCACCGCTCCCTTGGCAGCGGCAAACAGTTGGCTGGTCTCGGTCTCCATACCCCGGTGGACGCCGTCCCAGCCGACGTTGATAATCACGCCCCGGTCCGCCCGTTTCATCCGCTGGCCCACCTGTCGGCTGAGCCGAATCGTACCTACCACATCCACTCGCCAAAGGGCTTCCAAACGCTGTTCAAAAGGCCATGAGGCCCCTTCCCGGCTGAGGATATCGGCGCCGGCATTGTTGATCCAGATATCCACCTTTTGACGCCATTGCCAGGCTTCTTCCAGGAGGCGATCTTGTTGGGCCGGGTCGGCCAAGTCGGCCAAAATAACCAGGGCTTCTTGGCCTTTTTGGCGAATCGTCTCGGCGGCCACCCGAGCTTCTTCCGGGTGGTGCCAGCCGTGCAACACCACATCTGCCCCTGCCTCGGCCAATTCCAAGGCAATGGCTTGCCCAATGCCCCGGGAAGAACCGGTAACCACCGCAGTTTTCCCTGATAAGGTACTTTTAATCACTGACATACCTCCCCCTCCCACGGAAAACGATTCATTCCCGGCAGAATTTCGATGTCCTGATGCCGACTTTTGTGGCCAAACGCAACATTTTATCACGACTCCCCTTAGAGACGGATTACCGGCCTGCTCAACAAGAGGGCGATTTCCTTCTCGGGGATTGGGAAGCCTATGAGGCGGTTATACGTGGACCTGGGCCTGTTGGCTGAGGGCCTCGGCGTATCGGCGTCGGATCGGTTCGACCAGTTCGGCCAGGAATTCATCCACTTGCTCTGGCGCCCGTCCGACAAAGGCCGACGGATCCAGCAGCTTTTGCAAATCCAGGGCCTGGAAGGCCGGATCGGCGGCCAATCGGGCCAAAAGATCGTTCGGCCGACCGTGCTCTTTCACCTGGGCGGCGGCAGCCTGGCTGTGTTGCCGAATCCGCTCATGCAACTCCTGCCGATTCCCACCAGCCGCTACGGCCGCCATCAGGATATTCTCCGTCGCCATGAACGGAAGTTCCTCCTCCAGATGCCGACGGATCACCTCCGGATAGACCACCAGGCCCTCGGTAACATTTTGACACAGAATCAGCAGCGCATCAACGGCCAAAAAGGCCTGTGGAATCACCAGCCGACGGTTGGCACTATCGTCCAAGGTCCGCTCCAACCACTGGACCGCATGGGTGGTCGCCGGGCTGCTCTCCAGACTGATGACAAACCGGGCCAACGAGCAAATCCGTTCACACCGCATCGGATTCCGCTTATACGCCATGGCCGAGGAGCCGACCTGCTCCGGTTCGAACGGTTCCTCGATCTCCTTGCGATGGGCCAACAGGCGAATGTCGGTGGCCATTTTGTGGGCGCTTTGGGCAATGCCCGAAAGGACCGCCAACACCTGAAAATCGACTTTCCGAGGATAGGTCTGGCCGGTAACCGCATACGCCTCGGCAAAGCCCATTTTCCGGCAAACGAGCTGTTCTAGTTGGCGGACCTTGTGGTGATCGCCGCCGAAAAGGGCCAGGAAGCTGGCCTGGGTTCCGGTCGTCCCTTTGACGCCCAGGGCTTTCAAGTCGGCCAGGCGATGTTCCACCTCCGCCAGGTCCAGCAGGAAATCATAGGCCCACAAGCAGGCCCGTTTGCCTACGGTGGTCGGCTGTGCAGGCTGAAAATGGGTAAAGGCCAAACAGGCCAGGTCCCGATACCGAGCGGCAAATCGACCCAGCCGATCAATCACCGCCGCCAACCGCCGAGCTACCAGCTCCAAAGCCTGCCGGATGAGCAATAAATCCGTATTGTCGGTTACATAGCAACTGGTAGCGCCCAGGTGGATGATGGGAGCAGCCTTGGGGCATTGGTCGGCCAGCGTCCGAATATGGGCCATCACGTCATGCCGCAGACGCCGTTCATACTGGGCCGCCGCCTCGAAGTCGATGTCGTCCAGGTGCGTGCGAAGTTCTTCCAGTTGCTCCTGGGTGATGGGCAGTCCCAGTTCGGCCTGGGCCTCGGCCAACCACAGCCAAAGCCGACGCCACAGCCCATGCCGACGCTGCCGACCCCACAAGGCCGCCATCTCCGGCGATGCATACCGACTGATCAGCGGATTTTCGTACAGATCGTCCCGCTCAGGCATAGAGGGTCTTTCTGGCCAAAGAAGATCACTGCCCGGAACGAAAAGAAAACCCGGCAACAACCCCAGGCGATTCCACGGAGTTGCTCCCTGGGGATAACCAGTTACCGGCTTGACAGACGGGGGTACGCACACTGCACAGAAAGAGGGGGGCGTTGACCCCACCCGCCAACGACCCCCATCAGAGTCGGGGCGACTGGATTTGAACCAGCGACCTCTTGGTCCCGAACCAAGCGCTCTAAACCAGGCTGAGCTACGCCCCGAAAGCTTCCCGATAGGAAAGTGATCTTTCCCTTTGATTGGAATCAATTCCTTTTTAGCTTTTTACCATTTCCGGCGGAAAAAGACCAGAGGGGTCTCTAGGAAATTCCTCTGCTTGGGTTAATTGCAACCACCAAATAGTGGGGAGCAGTTTTACCCGAAAAGGATTCTCACCCGGGTTGCCGCCACGGGACTGCCCACTTCTTAGTCGATTAAGCCGATTAGCCAACGGCCACCCCGCTCCCTTGCCAAGCCGGCTGTTCGAGCAGTATTCTGAATAGCAGCTTCCGGGCGGTGAGTCTCCAAAGGCTTTCTCGTATGCCGATTGAATTTCGATGTTCAGGGTGTCAGAGGCGGTTGCGGGTGCCGGACGGTGCCGAAGGCTGGTTGGCCCAGTGCCCCTTGTGCGGGCAGCAGACGCCGATTCCTTTTCGTTGGTCCGCCGAACGCCCCTCGTCCTCCGGAGAAGAAACCCCCTATAGTCCCACCTGGACCGATCCAAGGTGGCTGGAGCGGCCGAGTGCCCCACCAGAGCCTTTCCCGCCCGAACCGAGTTCCGGAATGGCAACCGGGGATGAGTTTTTCCCTCCTCCCGCTCCAACCGGGCCTTTCCCGGCCGAACCGTTTCCCACACAGATGGAACAAACCAGGCAGGGCGCCGGTTCCGCCACAGCCGGTTCGCTCACCGGGACCTGGGACTGGCATCGCCACTATGCCTCCCAGCGGCTGAGTACGCCGGCCAATTGGCTGATCGCCCTCTCGACGATTGCCTTCGGCATGGGGCTGATGAGTTTGGTGGTGGTGGCGTTGGGGATGGCCGCCCAGGGGCAGCCGCCCCCTCAACCAGCCCAGGAGCTTGGCCACCCTGATCGGACGGCGCTACTTATCGGTATGGGTTCAGGGCTGTTGCTGGATTTGGTCCTCCTTTGGGGCAGTATCAAGATGAAACAATTGCAAAACTATCCGTTGGCGATGACCACCGCCCTGCTGGCGATTGTTCCCTGCACTTCGCCTTGCTGTGTGCTGAGTATTCCCTTTGGCATCTGGGCGCTGGTGGTGCTGACCGATCCGGCCGTCAAGAATGCGTTCCATTAACGCAGAATCCTGCTTCTTCCTGATGTGCAGTTGACGGGTTGCCTTTTGGGGATTGATCCCAAAGAGGAGATTCGCTACACTGTGTAAAGGTGTTCGGTCTAAGGGAATAGGGGAACAGTGGGCTGGTTTTCCCCTGCCGGGAGTAGGAGAAGGATACCTAACCTGGGGGGGCTGACAATGGAAAGGGTGTAATAAATGCCGATCAAATTTCGCTGCTCGGTTTGTGGGAAGTTATTGCGGGTGCCGGATGCGGTGGCAGGCCGGCAGGCCAAGTGCCCCGCCTGTGGCCATGTGATTCCGGTTCCTTCGGTTTCGTCTGGCGGTCAGCCGACGGCCCAACCGCCCTCGGCCGGCCCCGGCCAATGGCAACCTCCCGCCGATCAAGGAGGATATCCAGCGGCGGGTCTGGGAGCCGACTCGGCAGCAGGCGGTGGCGCTGACATGCCGGCATGGGGTAATGCCGGCACGCCCAGATGGACTCCGCCGCCCGCTGGACCGCCGCCCTCTTGGACGGCCGCCTCTGCCGGTCCGCCGCCCGGAATGCCCGGTGGGTTTCCCCCTGCGACGCCCTATGGTTCGGCCCAGCAATATATGGCCACATCTAGGGTCTCCGCCCCGGCCACCTGGCTGATCGTACTGGCAATCCTTGATATTGCCTTTTGTGTGATTTTACTACCTCTCTTTTTCTTGGGACTCTTCGGCGCGGGCGTTGCGGCAGGAGAAGAAGGACCTCGAGATGAATTCCTGGAACTCTTCCTGAATCTTTCATTCAACACTTTCAACCTGTTAATTGGTCTGGCATGTGCCATTGTGGTGTTGCTCGGGGCGATTCGGATGAAAAACTTGCAAAGCTATGGCTTGGCGATGACGGCGGCCATCTTGAGCATTATCCCATGTACATCGCCCTGCTGCTTTCTGATCGGCACTCCGATCGGCATTTGGGCCTTGGTTGTCCTGAACGATCCGGCCGTCAAGTCGACCTTCCGCTAACAGGTGTTTTTCCAGTAATCTCCGCAAAATAGAAAAATAGAGAGGACACCTAAATCTCCGGTTTGCAGCCAGGTTGTTGCTCTGCTGGAGCGGAGATAAATAGGACGGGTGTTTATTCCAGAGGTTTTGCTTCCATGCCAGCGCCCCAGCGTGGTTCGGTTCGGGTATCGAAGACGGATGAGCCCATCGGTTTGTCGGCGGAGGAGCAGTGTCCGCCTCTGGCTGATTCAACACCCGGTCCGCCGCCGAAATCCGAACCTTCCCGGCTTGTTCCTACCGATGCGCTGCCGCCGGAACGTCTCCCGCGGTTCGACGAGGCCAACCAACGGGAAATTCGGCGGACCTTTTTTATCCTAGCTGGTCTGGCAGCGGTGTTGGTGGGTCTGCTTTGGTGGTGGGATCCGGAGCGATGGCCGATACCGATGTGCAGCTTTTATCGGCTCACCGGGTGGTATTGTCCGGGTTGCGGCGGACTACGGGCGACGCATGCCTTGCTGCATGGCCGATTGGCCCAGGCCTGGTCCTATAACCCGCTCGTGCTGCTGCTAACGC
>Ga0209809_1001926_pt1 | contig 15715 bp, 14 predicted proteins | sample YNPMSTMetaG_FD_186172 | JGI IMG/M metagenome (GOLD analysis project Ga0209809, IMG submission 186172) | Anoxygenic and chlorotrophic microbial mat microbial communities from Yellowstone National Park, USA - YNP MS-T MetaG (SPAdes) (version 2) ... | reverse complement strand
ATTTTCAGCTTATTTTGTTAAACACTACGATAATGATAAGTCATTGAAGAATATATTTATAAAAGAAGGAAAGGTTAGAAGAGAAGAATCTTTAAGTGCTTTAAAACATATTGGCGTAGAGAAAAATAATGTAATATTTTTGGATTTTCCTGATAGATATCTAATGAAACTTTTAACAAGTAATTGGTCAGATCCCCTATTTTATCCTTATTCCTTTACTAACAAGCCTTATTATGTTAACTACTATAATTATGATAAATTTTATAAAGGTGAAGATATGTTGAAAGCCTTAGAGGAAATTTTTCAAATATTTAAACCAAATATTTTAATTACACATAGTCCATATGATTATCATCCAGATCATAAAGCTACTTTTTTGTTTGTTAATCTTTTGATTAAAAATAATTTAGATATAAAACCTCAGGTTTATACTTTTTTGGTTCATTTTAACAATTTTTATAAGATTTTAAATATAAGTACCTCAAATTTTTCAACTTCTAAGGAAAAAATAAAAAATCTTGATTTCTATTTTTTCCCTTTATCTAGTGATATTTTAAATTTAAAAAAAGAAGCTGTCAAAGAATATAAAACTCAATTAAAAAGTTTATATTTAGATTATGTTTTCAAAATTCATTTAAAAGATAGAGAAATTTTTGTTAAAGAAAATTTATAATAAAGATTAAAATTCAATTAATGGGCAAACTTTATGTAGTTCCAACTCCTATTGGCAATTTAAATGATATAACCATAAGAGCAATTGATATTTTGTCTCAAGTTGGGTGGATAATTTGCGAAGATACGAGACGAACAGTTATTTTGCTAAATAAGTTTAATATAAAAAATAAAAAATTGCTTTCTTACTATTCTCCTGTTGAAAAAAATAAAATTTATAAGATTTTAGATATTCTATCTAAAGATGACATGGCATTGGTAGTTGATTCTGGTATGCCTGCCATATCAGATCCTGGTTATAGATTAATAAAAAGTTGTTGGGAAAAAAATTTAGAAGTTGAAGTTTTGCCAGGACCTTCCTCTGTTTTGACAGCTTTAGTAGCTTCAGGAATAAATCCTGATAGATTTTTATTTTTAGGTTTTTTACCCAAAAAAGGATTATTAAACTTTCTATACAGATTTAAGGACTTTGATAATATTACTTTTATTTTTTTTGACAATTCTTCAAGAATCGTAAAAACTTTAAAATTAATTTATCAAATTTTTGGTGACTGTCAAGTTTTTATTGGCAAAGAAATGTCTAAGATTTATCAGGAATATTTAAGGGAAAGACTGAAGAATGTTTTAGAAACTTTAAAAAATAGAAAATTAAAAGGCGAAATTACTGTTGTTTTTCGAAAAATTTCAGATATTGAATTTTAAATTTCAGTTAGGTAAAATTAATTATTATGCAGGAAGGTTATTCTTTTGACGACGTTTTATTAATTCCTCAAAAATCAGATATAGATTCAAGAGCCGAGATTGATTTAACAGTACAGCTTTATAAAGATTTAAAATTGTCGTTGCCGATTATATCTTCTCCTATGGATACAGTAACTGAATCTGGCATGGCAATTGAAATGGCACGAAACGGGGGGTTGGGAATTATTCATCGTTTTTGTTCAATTGAATTTCAAGCAAAAGAAGTTGAGAAAGTTAAAAGAGCAGAAAATTATTTAATTGAAAAACCAATTTGTATTTCTCCATCTACAACTTTAAAAGAAATTAGAATTAAAACGCAAGAATTTAATTTTCAGACTTTTTTAGTAGTTGATGAAAAAAGTAGGCTTTTAGGTTTAATTTCCAAACGAGATTATTTTTTAGAAAATGATGAAAATAAAAAAGCCAAAGATTTGATGACACCTTTTGATAAATTGATAGTTAGTTATAAAAAAATTGGTCTTGATGAGGCAAGAGCAATTTTTAAAAAATTTAAGATAGAAAAAATACCAATTATAGAAAAAAACAGAAAAGTTGTTGGTCTGATCACTTTAAAAGATTTTAATATGTCTATTAATAAAAAAGCTTCAAGAGATAAAAAGGGCAGATTATTAGTTGCTGGAGCAATAGGAATAAGAGGAGATTATTTAGAAAGAGCTGAAGCTTTAGTTAAAGCAGGAGTGGATATTTTATGTTTGGACGTGGCGCATGGATATTTGACAAAAACTTTAAATGCTGTTAAGAAAGTAAAAAATAAATTTCCTGATATTCCTTTAATTGCTGGTAATATAGCCACAAAAGAAGGAGCGAGGGATTTAGTTAAGGCAGGCGCTGATATTATTAAAGTAGGAATTGGTCCTGGCAGCGCTTGTACTACAAGAGTAGTGACAGGAATGGGCGTTCCTCAAATTACAGCCATTAAATTAGCAAGAGAAGGAGTTGGAAATAAGCCTATTATAGCTGATGGAGGATGTAGAAATTCGGGTGATATAGTTAAAGCCTTGGCTGCTGGAGCTAATTTTGTGATGTTAGGTTTTCTTTTGGCTGGTTCATCTGAATCTCCTGGTAGAGTTTTTAATTTAAATGGAAGATTAGTTAAAAATTATAGAGGAATGTCATCCTCAGAAGCATATAAGGATAAAATCAAAAAAACAGGAGAAGAAAACAATTATCAACCAATAGATGAAGGAATAAATTATGGTTTTGTAAACTATATTGGTAAAGTAGAAGATATATTAAGTGCTTTAGAGAAAGGAATTCGTTCAGGATTTTCTTATTGCGGAGCTAAAAATTTAAAAGAACTATGGAAAAACGCTAAATTTATAAAAATAACTTCGAACGGTTTGACAGAAAGCTATCCTCATAACATAGATTATTTAGGCTAAGATTAAAATTTAATTATATTTATTTTAAAAATAAAATTATATATATATTAATATTAGAGTTTAAAAAATTTATTAAAATGGGTATTTTTAAATTGGTTTCAAAATATAAACCGCAAGGAGATCAGCCGAAAGCCATTAAGGCTTTAGTTGAAGGATTGAAAAAGGGTTTTAAATTCCAAACTCTTTTAGGTGTTACTGGATCTGGTAAGACTTTTACTATAGCTAACGTTATCGCAGAATTTGATAAGCCTGTTTTAGTTATTGCTCCTAATAAAACACTAGCTGCTCAACTTTATAGGGAATACAAAAATTTCTTTCCAGAAAACTCTGTAAATTATTTCGTTTCTTATTATGATTATTATCAACCAGAAGCTTATTTGCCGATTACTGACACTTATATCGCAAAAGAAGCTTTGATTAATGAAGAGATAGATAAATTAAGGCATAAAGCTACAAGTAGTTTAATGACAAGAAGAGATGTTATAATTGTGGCTTCTGTCTCTTGTATTTATAATTTAGGAGTACCTATTGATTATTTTCAGTCAACTATTCATCTTGAAATTGAAAAACCTATTACTCGTTCAGATTTAATTAAAAACTTAATAAAAATTCAATTTTCAAGAACTCCTTCTGTCTTAAAAAGGGGTTCTTTTAGGGTAAGAGGCGATGTTTTTGAAATTATGCCTGCTTCAGGAGAAGTTATTAATTTTATAAGATTGGAAAACCAAAAGGTAAAAGAAATAAAGCTTGTTGATCCTTTCTCAAGAAAAATTTTAGAAGAATTAAAAGAAATAATTATTTTCCCTCCCAAACATTTTGTTTCAAGTCAACCCAAAATCGAACAAGCTATCTCCGATATATTAGAGGAACTTAAAGAGAGGCTAAAATTTTTCAAAAAAAATAACTTATATTTAGAAGCTGAAAGATTAGAAAGAAGAACCAAACAAGATGTAGAAATGCTTAAAACTTTAGGATATTGTAACGGTATTGAAAATTATTCGAGACATCTTTCTGGAAAATTACCAGGAGAGGCTCCGGATACTTTGCTTTCTTATTTTCCTAAAAAGGATAATAAACCAGATTTTATTACCATTATTGATGAATCGCATTTAACTGTTCCTCAAATAAGAGGTATGTATGAAGGAGATAGGTCTAGAAAAATGACACTTGTAGAATATGGGTGGAGATTGCCCTCGGCTTTAGATAATAGGCCTTTAAAATTTGATGAATTTTTAGAAAGAATTGATCAGACTATTTTTGTTTCTGCTACTCCATCTGAATTTGAAAGAAAAGTATCTTCTTTGATAGTTGAGCAAATTGTTAGACCAACCGGTATTGTAGATCCAGAAATAGAAGTTCGTCTTGTATTTGATAAATCAAAGAATTTATCCCAGGTAGATGATATATTAAAAGAAGCTAAAGAAATTTCTTTAAAAAACGAAAGAATGATTGTTAATGTTTTGACAAAAAAGATGGCAGAAGATTTGACAGATTATTTGAATGAAAAAAATATCAAAGCTGTTTATCTTCATTCAGAGGTAAAAACCTTAGAAAGAGCTAATATTTTAAAAGAATTTCGAGAAGGAAAATTTAATATTTTGATAGGAGTTAATCTTTTAAGAGAGGGACTTGATTTACCTGAAGTAACGGTTGTTGCTATTTTAGACGCTGATAGAGAAGGTTTTTTAAGAAGCGAAACGTCTCTTATTCAAACAATGGGGAGGTGTGCGAGAAATGTTAAGGGTAAGGTTATTTTATATGCTGATAATTTGACTGGTTCTATAAAAAAAGCTATAAAGGAGGTTGAGCGAAGAAGAAAGATTCAGCTTTCATATAATAAAAAACATAATATAATTCCACAGACGATTCAAAAAAAAGTAGAATCTTTAATAGATTTAGATTAACATTTTAAAAGATGAATAGGGATAGTATTATTATAAAAGGAGCAAAAGTGCATAATTTAAAGAATATTTCTTTACAGTTGCCTAAGAACAAAATTATAGTTTTTACAGGTGTTTCAGGAAGTGGTAAATCTTCTTTAGCTTTTGATACTATTTTTGCTGAAGGACAAAGAAGATATTTAGAGTCTCTTTCGCCGTACGCAAGACAATTTTTGGGACAAATGGAAAAGCCTGAAGTGGACGAGATTATAGGTTTGTCTCCAACAATTTCTATTGATCAAAAAGCTTTATCTCATAATCCACGTTCTATTGTTGGCACTTTAACCGAAATTTATGATTATTTAAGAGTTTTATATGCCAGATTGGGAGAGGTTTATTGTCCATTGTGCTTGAATAAGATAGAGAAATTGACAATAGATGAGATGGTGGATATTATTAAAGAAAAAGGGAGAGAGAATTATTTAAATAAAGCTTTAATTTTATCTCCAGTAGTTTTAGGTAGAAAAGGAGAATATTATCAACTTCTTAGGGATTTTATTCAAGAAGGTTTTGAAAGGGCAAGAATAGATAATGAGATGGTGTCTTTGTTTGAAAATATAGTGCTTTCTAGATATAAAACTCATACAATTGAGATTGTTATCGATGAATTTGAAATTGAAGATGAAAGTAGATTATTTGAGGCACTTGAAACTGCTCTCTATTATTCAAAAGGAATAGTTACGGTCATCTTATATAAAAATAAAAGTGATGAAGAAAATATTGAATTCACTTTATCTAGTTTAAGAAGCTGTCCTAAAGATGGTTTTTCTTTTCCGGAAATTGAGCCTCGTCTTTTTTCTTTTAATAGTCCTTATGGAGCTTGCCCAAGTTGTCATGGTTTAGGTAGGGTTGATATTTTCTCTCAAGAGATTTGTTCAGTTTGTCAAGGCAAGAGATTAAAAAAAGAGTCTTTGTCAATAAAAATAAATAAGAAAAATATCTGGGAAGTTTGTAATTTATCAATTGATAAATGTTATGAATTTTTTATTGATTATGAGTCAAAATTAAACGAAAGACAAAAAATTATAGCTAAAAATATTTTAAAAGAAATAATAAACAGATTAAGTTTCTTAATAGATGTAGGTTTAGATTATTTAACTTTATCCCGAGAAGCAGAAACTTTATCCGGTGGCGAGGCCCAGAGAATAAGACTTGCGTCTCAGATTGGTTCAGGTCTTTCAAATACTTTATATGTTTTGGATGAACCTACGATCGGACTTCATGAAAGAGACACAGAAAAATTAATAAAAATTTTAAAAAATTTAAATAAACAAGATAATACATTAATAATTGTGGAGCACGATGAAAGAACAATATTTTCAAGTGATTTTTTAGTGGATTTAGGGCCTTTGGCTGGAAAAAATGGAGGGAAAATTACAGCTATCGGATATATCAATAATTTATTAAATGAAAAAAATGATAAATTTAAAGAATCGCTTACTCTTAAATATCTAAAAAAAGATTTAAAAATAGATGTTCCTTTAAACAGAAGAATAAGCAATCAGGGAGAGATTAAGATAATTGGAGCAAGGGCTAATAATTTAAAAAATATTACTGTTAGTTTGCCTCTTAAAAAATTTATTTGTATAACAGGAGTTTCCGGAAGTGGCAAATCTAGTTTACTTTACGATGTTTTATATCAAAATTTAGTTAGAATTAAAAATAAAAATAACGAATTGGTTAATGTTAAAAAAATAATAGGCCATCAAAATATAGATAAAATTATTATTGTGGATCAATCTCCAATAGGAAGAACGCCTCGTTCTAATCCAGCAACTTATACTTCTTGTTTTACACCCATTAGAGATTTTTTTGCTAAGCTTCCTGAATCAAGAGCTAGAGGTTATTCTCCTTCAAGATTTTCTTTTAATGTTGATTCATCAAAAGGTGGAGGAAGATGTGAGGCATGTCAAGGTGCTGGATATAATTTAATAGAAATGCATTTTCTTCCTCCGGTTTTAATAAAATGTGATGTCTGTCAAGGTAAAAGATTTAACAGAGAAACTTTGCAGGTAAAATATAAAGGTAAAAATATTTCAGATGTTTTAGATATGACAATTGATGAGGCATTAGAATTTTTTGAAGATATTTTTACTATTTCAGAAAAATTAAAGGTTTTGAAAAATGTAGGGTTAGGCTATTTAACGCTTGGGCAATCTGCTACTACTTTATCCGGAGGTGAAGCTCAAAGAATTAAAATAGCTAGAGAACTTGCTCATTTTTCAAGACAAAGAAATTTATATCTTTTAGACGAGCCATCAGTTGGACTTCATTATTATGATATTAAAATTTTGCTCGATGTTTTAAACAGATTAGTTGATAGAGGAAATACGGTGGTTGTGATTGAACATAATATGCATATTATTAAATGTGCAGATTATATAATTGATTTAGGTCCAGAAGGAGGAGAAAAAGGAGGAGAGATAGTTGGTTTTGGAACACCAGAGGAAATTGTAAAAAATGAAAGATCTTATACTGCTAAATTTTTGAAAAAATACCTAATCTAAATTTTTAATATAAAAATGGGTATTAAGGATAAAGCCAAAAAATTACCAAATTCAACTGGAGTTTATCTTTTTTTAGACAAAAACAAAAAGGTTTTATATGTTGGAAGAGCTGCATCTTTAAAAAGTAGAGTCTCAAATTATTTTCAAAAAAATTTAGATCCAAGGATAAAAGAAATGGTATCTTTGGCTAAGGATATAAAAATTTATAAAACCTCTAACTTGCTTGAGGCTATTTTTTTGGAATCTGCTTTGATAAAGAAGTATTGGCCTAAATATAATATCAAAGATAAAGATGATAAATCTTTTGTTTATATTTTGATAACTGAAGAAGATTTTCCTAAACCAATTATTTTAAGAGGTAAAGATTTGAAGAAAATTTTGGTGGATTCAAAAAATATTTATGGCCCATATAAAAGTTTATCAATTGTTAAAACTGCTTTAAGATTGATAAGGAAAATTTTCCCTTATAGTGTATGCAAACCCTACAAAGGCTCTCCTTGTTTTGATTATCAAATTGGTTTATGTCCAGGAATATGTATTGGTAAAATCTCAAAAGAGAAGTATCTGAAAAATATAGAAAATATTAAGCTTATTTTAAGTGGAGATATAAAAAAATTAACAAAGAAATTAAAAAGAGAAGATCCAAATAAACTTTATGTTTTAGAAAAAATTGAAGACGCAGCTTTAATTGATAAACCTCAAGAAATAACTTCTTCAAAATTTGCTAGAATTGAAGCTTATGATATTTCTCATTTTTTTGGAAAAGAAGCATACGGATCAATGGTTGTTTTTGAAAATGGAGAAATAAAAAAAGATTATTATAGACTTTTTAAAATCAAAACAGCTCCAGCACATGATGATTTAAGATCTTTAGCAGAGGTAATTTTAAGAAGACTAAAACATTCAGAATGGAAGTACCCCGATCTTATTTTAATTGACGGGGGTAGACCTCAGGTAAATTTTATTTTAAAAATATTTAATGAAAATAAGATAAAAATTCCTTTAGTTGGAATATCTAAATTAGCCAATGATAAGTTAGTTTTTCCTGTAAAAATGAAAAAAGAGCTAAGAGAAGCCATTGAATCTTTTAAAAACATTTTAATTAAGCTAAGAAATGAGGCTCATAGATTTGCTTTAAGGTCAAGTAGTAACTCTAGATTAAAAAATTTAAAGCTAAAAAAAATAATTAAATAACTTTTTGTACTTTTTGTATTAAAATTTTTTTAATAAGAAATTAGTTTATTTTTGAAATTTATATTAAAATAAAATAATAAAAGTATTTTAATGAAAATTTTATGGCTGCTTTAATACTTGTTTTATTTTTAGTAATTTGGTTAATTGCTGATTTTTTTATTTTTTATCATTTTATCAGGTTTGGAGTTGGTGTTTTGCCAAAGATTTTAGCTTTTGCTTTTTTACTCGGAAGTTTTGTAATTTTTATGGTAGTAATTTATACATTTTCACAGGTTAACTGGGAAGAAATTTTCGAAAATGTTTCAAATTTTTTTCAAATCAAATAATAGTTTTGAAGGAATTTTACAAGAAGAAAAAACCATCTTGGTTTTAAGAAAACATCCTTTGTTTTTTTATCTGCCTATTTTCTTTTTCTTTTTTTTAATACTCTTGGTTTTTGCTATTATACAATTTTTTTCATCATCTGATTTTTTTATAAAATTCTCTTCTTTAATCTGGTTTTTGTATGCTGTCTTTTGCTCAATTTTATGGTTAGCCTTATTTATAAATTTAATGATTTACTCTTTAAGTGTTTTAATTTTGACAAATAAAAGATTAATCCAAATTGAAACAAAAGGACTTTTTAATTATGAAAGGAACGACCTTGAGCTTTTTAGGATTCAAGATGTTAGTATAGAAATCAGAGGTATTTTAGCTAGTTTTTTAAATTTTGGAGATATTTTGGTCCAAACAGCCGGCACAGAAGTCAAATTTTATTTTTCTTCTTTCCCTAATCCCTTAAAAATAAAAGAAGATATTTTTAAAATTAAAAATAAATTTATTAACTATTCCGGATTAAATGAAAGATAAAATTAAAAATACCTTTAAACTCTCTTTAAGTAGAACTAAGATAGAAGATTTTATTCAATGTCCCCGTTGTTTTTATTTAGATGTTAAGTTGAACATTAAAAAACCCCAGGGACCTCCTTTTACTTTAAATGCAGCAGTTGATTATTTATTGAAAAAAGAATTTGATATTCATAGAGCTAAAAACAAGGTCCATCCATTAATGGAGAAGTATAATATTAAAGCAGTCCCCTTTAATGCTGAAGAAATAAACAAATGGAGAAATTCTGGTATTGCTTATTATCATCCTGATACAAATATAGAGGTAAAAGGAAAACTTGATGATGTTTGGGTTAACGATAAAGGTTATTTAATGGTTATAGATTATAAAGCAACAAGCACCTCGTCGGAAATTACTTTAGATGGAGGAGGATATAAAGATTCTTATAAAAGAGAAGTTGAAATTTATCAATGGCTTCTAAGAAAAAACGGATTTAAAGTTGATGATGTTTGTTATTTTGTTTATGTGAATGCTTTAAAAGATAAGGAAGCTTTTGATGGCAAACTTGAATTTGATTTAAAAATTTTGGAATATAAAGGAGATGATAGTTGGATAGAACAAACATTATTTGACATAAAAAAAACAATCGATCAGGAAAATTTTCCTCAATCATCATCAAATTGTGAATTTTGTAGTTATTTTATAAAACGTTTCAATCTGGAAAATCTAAATTAGATTAATGGTTTTTTATGATATAATGAAGTTAATTTTTTAGTTAAAATTTATAAATTCTTATGAAAAAGTCAAAATTTTCTTCTTTTTTCTATGAATGGTTTATTTTTATACTAATTGTTCTGGCTGGTGTTTTAATTGTTTATCAGATTTTTTATTCTAAAAATAAGGGGAATATTTATTATTCAAATTTAGCTTTAATTAATCAAGATTATTCAAAGGATTGGTTTTTAGGTAATCGAAATGCTAAATTAGTTTTAGTATATTATTCAGATTTTAAGTGTCCTGCTTGCGCTTATTATCATACTAAATTCTTGAATAATCTTTTAAAAGACTTTAAAGATCAAATTTTAATAGTTTTTAGACATTTTCCATTACCTGGACATAGCGGTTCAAGAGAGTTAGCTTACGCAGCAGAAGCAGCTGGTAAACAAGGAAAATTTTGGGAAATGGCTGATTCAATTTTTAATAATCAGCAAAAATTTTTATTATCTAAAGATTTAAACAAAGAAATAATGAATTTGGCTCTTTTTTTAAATATAGACATTGAAAAATTTAAATCTGATTTAAATTCTGAAGAGGTAAAAAATAAAGTAGAAAAAGATTATTTAGATGCATTAAAAATGAATTTGCCAGGTACTCCTTCTTTTTTTCTTAACGGAAGACAAATATTTATTTCTGCTTCTTATGATGAGTTTAAAATTTTCTTAGAGAATGAAATTAAAAAGATAAATTCAAATTAAATTAAAAAATAATTTTTTTAAATGGAAAAATCTAAGAAAAATGTTATTATTTATGTTATTTTCGTTTTAAGTTTTTTTGGGTTTTTAGATGCTTTATATCTAAGCTTAGGATATTTTTATAATAAAGATTTAGTTTGCTCTTTTAAAATTGGAAATTGTAATGATGTTTTAAAAAGTAATTATTCTAAAATATTAGGGATACCTCTTGCTTTCTTGGGCACCGTATTTTATTTTTGTATATTATTTTTAAGTTTTTACTTTATTCGTTACCAAAAATTTTTCAATTTAATTAAATTTTTAATTTTTTTTGGTTTTATGTTTTCTTCTTATTTGGTTTATTTACAGGCTTTTATTATTAAATCTTATTGTTTGTTTTGTTTATTTTCAGCTTTTATTTGCTTGACAATGTTTGTTCTAATGTTTTTATTCTATAGAAATTAATTTTTATAGAATTATAATTTAATTAAAATAAAATATAAAAGTTAAAAAATAATCTCCTAGCTAATTAAAAATGAAAAAACCAAGAATATATTTATTTAATACTTTTACTGGAAAAAGGGAAATTTTTAAACCTTTAAGAAAAAAGATAGTTACAATGTATAATTGTGGACCAACTGTTTACGACAGGGCTCATATTGGTAATTTAAGGGCTTATATAATGGCTGATGTTTTAAGAAGAGTTTTGGAATATAATGGTTTTAAAGTTAAACAAATTATTAATATTACTGATGTGGGACATTTAGTTTCTGATTCTGATACCGGAGAAGATAAGATTGAAAAAAGAGCAAAGGAAGAGAAAACTAGCGCCTGGGATATTGCGAAAAAATACGAAAATTTATTTAAGAAAGATCTTAAAAAATTAAATATTCAATTTCCCTTTAAATTTCCTAAAGCAACATCTCATATAAAGGATATGATTAATCTTATAAAAGTTCTTGAGTCAAAGGGTTATACATATAAAATATCCGATGGTATTTATTTTGATACTTCAAAATTTAAAAATTATGGTAAGTTAGGAAATCTAAAGAATAAAAAACTTTTAGCAGGAGCAAGGATTGAATTTAATCCCGAAAAGAAAAACATCTATGATTTTGCCCTATGGAAATTTTCTCCTTCTAATATTAAAAGACAGATGGAATGGGAAAGTCCTTGGGGGAAAGGTTTTCCTGGTTGGCACATTGAATGTTCTGCAATGTCAATGAAATATCTAGGTCAAACTATTGACATCCATACTGGAGGAATTGATCATGTTGACATTCATCACAATAATGAAATTGCTCAATCTGAAGCTGCTACCGGTAAAAAATTCGTAAAGTATTGGATTCATTTCAATTTTGTTCTTGTTGATAATCAAAAGATGTCCAAAAGTTTGGGTAATATTTTAACTTTAGACGATATTGAAAATAGCAATCTTAATCCCTTGTCATATAAATATCTAATTCTAACATCTCATTATAAATCCGAGTTTAATTTTACTTTTAAATCTTTAAATTCAGCTGAAATAGCATATAACGGGATAAAACAGTATTTGTTAAGCCAACAAATAATTTTTACAAAAGAAAATAAAATAAATTATAGATTAGATAAAGATGAAATAAAATTTAAAATTCTAAAAATAATAAATAATGATTTTGACACTCCGGGATTGATTTCTTTTTTGTGGAATATTTTAAGATCAGATAAAAATTTGGAATATAAAAAACTTTTTATTTATGAGGTTGATAAGCTTTTGGGTTTGAATTTGTCTAAGGATGTAAAGAGCTTTAAAATTCCTCCGGAAATAAAAAAACTAATTTTTAAACGAGAAAATCTAAGAAGAACAAAAAATTGGCAAGAAGCCGATAAAATAAGGGAATTTATCTTTTTAAAGGGTTTTAAAATTGATGATATAAAAGGAGGAGTAGTTGTTAAGAGAAATTTATAAAAATGTTAAACCCAGATTTAAAATTAAATCCAAAAATTTTTGATAGCGATGTTGAACAAAGACCAATAAGAGATGGCTATGGTGAGGCCTTGATAGATCTTGGAGCAAAAAATTCTGATATTGTCGTTTTAACAGCTGATGTGTCTGAGTCAACAAGAGTTGATAAGTTTGCGGAGAAATGGCCAGAAAGATTTATTGAATGTGGAGTTGCTGAACAAAATATGGTTGGAATTGCTGCGGGCTTAGCTGTATCTGGGAAAATCCCATTCATTTCATCTTATGCTGTTTTTTCGCCAGGCAAAAATTGGGAAATAGTAAGAACATTAGTTGCTTACAATAAGGCTAATGTAAAGATCGCTGGCCATCACGCCGGGATTGTTACTGGTGCTGATGGAGCAACGCATCAAGCAACAGAGGATATTGCTATTTTAAGATGTTTGCCAAATATGAAAATTATTTCTCCTTGTGACGCTATTGAAGCGAGGAAAGCAACCTTGTCTGCTTCAGAAATTTATGGCCCCGTTTATTTAAGATTTGTTAGGGATAAAACACCCATAATTACCACAGAAGAAACACCGTTTAGATTTGGGAAGATAGAAAAATATTGGATACCGCAAACTAATGATGATTTGAAAACAAGTAATGCGTCTAATGAAATGAAAGAGAAGTTTTTGATAGCAATTTTTGCTACAGGGCACTTGGTTTATCAAGCTTTACTTGCCGCTAAAGAGCTAGAAGAGGAAGGAATTATCTCTTATGTTTTAAATGTTCATACTATAAAGCCATTAGATGTTGAAACAATTTTTGAAATAACTGGAAAGGTTAAAGGGATTGTAACTGTTGAAGATCATCAAGTTGCCGGAGGATTAGGTAGCGCTATAGCAGAAGTTTTGGTACAACCGAGGATTAATTGGGATTTAGAATGGATTAATTCTAATGATATTAATTACGAAAAACAGGATTTATTTGTTCAATATTTGCAAACATCTGTAGTGCCTCCAATAATTTTTATTGGCCTTAAAGATAACTTTGGAGAATCTGGAAATGCCCAAGATCTTTTAAAAAAATATAAATTAGATAAAGAAGCAATTAAGAAGGCAGTTAAAAGTTTAATTGAGTAAAATAAATTTAAATAAAAAACATAATTCATCCTATAATTTTTTAAAAAATGATAGATGAACTTCACGAACAAAAAGTAAAATTTTTAGAAGAGAAGGCAAATGAGATAAGACAATTAATAATTGAAATGCTGCTAGAGGCTGGCTCAGGTCATTCTGCTGGACCACTTGGAATGGCAGATATTTTTTCAGCTTTTTATTTTCATATATTAAAACATGATCCTAAAAATCCTGATTGGCCTGATAGAGATAGATTAATTTTGTCTAATGGTCATATTTGTCCTGTTCGTTATGCTGCTATGGCACTTGCTGGTTGTTTTCCAATAGAGGAACTTAAAACTTTAAGGAAAATTAACTCTCGCCTTCAAGGTCATCCACACAGAACTACCCTTCCAGGGGTAGAAACAAGTTCGGGTCCACTTGGTGAAGGAATTTCTCAATCTATTGGTATTGCTTATGCAGGAATTCTAGATAAAAAAGATTATAATGTCTATTGCATAACTTCGGATGGAGAGCATCAAGAAGGAAATACTTGGGAAGCTTATATGTGGCTTGGCAAAAATCCTTTACCAAATTTAACAATTATTATTGATAGAAACTATATTCAAATTGATGGAATAACTGAAGATGTAATGCCACTTGAACCACTAAGACAAAAATTAGAAGCATTTGGACTTCATGTTTTAGAAGTTGATGGTCATAATATTAGAGCTTTTGTTGATAAAGTTCGAGAAGCACAATCTGAATGGAAAAGAACATCAGTTATTATTGCTTATACTATTCCAGGAAAAGGAGTAAGTTTTATGGAAAAGAAATTTCAATGGCACGGCAAACCACCAAACAAAGAAGAAGCAAAAAAGGCTTTGGAAGAGCTACGTACATTAGGTGGTAAAATTATAAGTGAGCATCAATAAAACTAAAATAAGTCTACATACATACAAAAACTCATGGATTGTTAATTTTTTACAACACAAAAAGGCTGCATTATGCGTTGGACAACATTTATCAGTTAAAGTATCTTATTGAAAACCTCGGATTTTCTACAATGTTATGGACTTATACATTTTTTTATTAAAATAACTTTTTATAATATAATAATAATAGTCGGTATTATTAAAGCTTAGATTACAAATATGTTAATAAAGAACCACAAATTATTCTTCTTATTATTTATATTACTCTCCTTATTATCATCAAACTTAGCTAAAGCTGAATTTTCTACTGTGCCAAATGAAAATACTTGGATTACTAATGGACCAGTTTATGCTATTGTTAAAGACGAAGTTCGTAATATCATTTATATTGGAGGAAATTTTACTTACGTTGGTCCTCAGACTGGAGGTGCTGTTCCTTTAGACATTAATACAGGCTTAGTCCAAGGATCTTTCCCTAAAGTTAATGGAAGAGTTTATGCTGTTATTCCTGATGGTTCAGGTGGTTGGTATATTGGTGGTTATTTTGATAAAGTTGGCAATGTAGATAGAAATAATATAGCTCATATTTTATCTGACGGCTCTGTTGATTTAAATTGGAATCCTAATGCAGATGGTGGTGTTGAAACATTAGCAATTAATGGTTCTACTATTTATGTTGGAGGTTTGTTTACTTCTATTGGCGGTAAAAAAAGAAATTCATTGCCGCCTTAGATGCTACAACAGGTAAAGCAACAAACTGGAATCCTAATGCAGATGATGTTGTTAAAACATTAGCAATTAATGGTTCTACTATTTATGTTGGAGGCTACTTTACCTCTATTGGTGGTAAAATTCGTCCTTTCTTTGCTCAGTTTAATTCTACAGGCATTATTATTTCTCCAACCTCAACTTCAAAATACCAATCTCTTAAAGAAAAATTACAAAAACATCCATTAAAAAACGAACTCAAAAACTTTAGATTCAAAAAAGTATTGAAAGAA
>Ga0209809_1001920_pt1 | contig 15746 bp, 14 predicted proteins | sample YNPMSTMetaG_FD_186172 | JGI IMG/M metagenome (GOLD analysis project Ga0209809, IMG submission 186172) | Anoxygenic and chlorotrophic microbial mat microbial communities from Yellowstone National Park, USA - YNP MS-T MetaG (SPAdes) (version 2) ... | reverse complement strand
CTTGCGCTTGCCGAGGGCCATGCCTTCATTATGAAGGAAAAACATTACGTGGTCAAGATGTTTTATGCCCGCGCTGACCGCGACTTTATCCACGGGCTGCTAGGCGCGTGATCCGGCGATTGCCGTGTTCGCAGATGACGAGACGGCCTTGGCGATCCAGGGTCAGGCCGTTCGATCCTATGAAGGCCCCGGGTGGCGCCTCCGTGCCGTCATAACCGGAGGGTTTGCGGAAGATGGTGACCTTGCCCTCGGGCGTCCAGCGAAAGATCGTGTTGTTGGGGATGTCGCTGAAAAGCAGCGAGCCGTCGGGCAGCCAGACGGGGCCTTCCGTGAATCCGAAACCTTCGGCCACCTTCTCGATGACGGCGGCCGGGGGGACGATTTCATCGAGAGCCGGATCGGCGCGATGGATGCGGCCGACGCCGGTCTGGGCCTCCCCGCTCAGGGCGATCATCAGCGTGAGCATGCAAATCAGGTGCGCCGGCCTCCGGGTCATGTCCGAATTGTAGCGCAGCGCCTTGGCATGCTAACATACAGGGAGGAAGCCCGCGAACAGCCGGGGACGTAGTTCAGATGGTTAGAACGCCGGCCTGTCACGTCGGAGGTCGCGGGTTCGAGTCCCGTCGTCCCCGCCACCAGAAACCTTCGTGTCCCTTCCGTTTACAAGTTCCTCTGCGTCCTCACCGCCACCGGGATCCAGGCGGGGATGAGCATCCGGGCCAGTAGTTCCTCGAGTGAAGAGGAGAAGGCTTCTACCGGTGAGTCGCCATCCCCAAAGCATGGCCTGGGTGGGTGACCGGGATGAGGTTGCCTCCTCAATCATCTTCCACCTGGTACGCCACCGGATCCGGCTGAGGCTCCTCCCAGCAGTCAAGATCGCCTCGGGACACTCGCCCTTGGTTAAGGCATCGCGGAGCTGTCCTTCCCCGGCATGACGGCGCGGATGTAGCGGCTGCGGTTCCCCACCGAAGCGGCCGTTGCGTCGCTGGTGACCGATCGCATAGGGCATACCGAAGGCAAGCAGGCGCGCCATGCTGTTGCCTCCGGTCTGCGCTTCGAACGATTGTGGGCTCCGGCCCTGGGCCGGCAGCAGGGCGAGAACTGGCGGCTCGCAACGCGGAACCTGCCCGGCCCCACGCTGGCGCGCCGCGCATTGTCTCGAGCGGACGAGCCGCTCAGCCCCAGCAATTTCCTGAAAGGCCAGGCGATCAACGGTCCTTTCGGTGTGAGCGCGCGACTGGCCGAGCATGTCGGTGCAGGAGACGAAGACGGGCGATGGGGCCGGGCCGGCGAGGACTTGCCGCCGGCATGGGCCGCGCACCAGCAGCGTTGCCGACTGCTCGATGAGGACAATCGGAAATCGAAGGGCCCGAAATGGCGGCATCGCTATGTTCGGGCGACAGCCGACTCCAGGACCGAGCGCAGATGGATGAGCGGCGCCTGGTCGGGCTGGCGGCATCTTGCCGGGCGGCTTCGCCCTGACACAATCGGTAAACAAGAGCGACGCGTGCTGCGTCCACTGCGGGACAGCAAGCCGATTCGCGCCAGGTGCCCGGAAATTCTGCGCCGGCCTGAAGTCGTCCGGTTGTTTTGCGAAACGCAGGCTCGATCGCGAGGCCAACGGGAGCAAACGGTGCTGATCGTGGGCGATGTGGTCTGGCAACGGCCCGCGCAGCCGCCGGATGACCCTTCACGGGCCACTTCCCAGTGGCCCGGGTTTTTGCTTGGGCGAGCTACTCGCGAAGCACTGGCGAGGTCGAGGTTGACCCGGACCGGAGCCAGCCGCAGCCTCGGGCGTGGACCATCAGCCTGGCGTCACCATCTCGCGAGGGGCGCGTCGTCCTGTTCCCGCGGGAAACTTGATTCGGGTAATACCCGACGCTTCGCTTCAGCCTCGATGAGAACGCGCGCGGCGTGCACCTTACCGGTGCGCGGTCGGGCTGTCAGGGACCGGATGGATGGGATTCACGAAGGCTTTAGGCCTGTCTCCGTTATAAGTCGGGTGACTCATTTCCTGGGCCCCGCCGTCTCGCCGGCCGCCCGCTTCTCCTTCGAGCTCTCCCGCGGATCCCCTGAGGCCCGACGCGACCGGGCACGGCCGATATCCACCAAACCCTCTGAGTAACCGGGGAGGGTAAGTTCTCCCCCAAAATAACTCCTCGGAATAACCGACACCCGCTAACTGAAAACCCTTTTTTGCCCGGCAAGCTTTCCGAATCCGCCGGCCGTCGGCCAAGTAACGTCCAATGAAACTGGAGGCTTACATGCGGCGACTGTATGTGGCGGCCTACGACATCTGCGCGCCGCGCCGGTTGCGAGCGGCCCTCCAGGTTCTGAAGGCTTACGCGACCGGCGGACAAAAATCGGTCTTCGAATGCTTCCTTACGCCGGCGGAGCGCACCGCGTTGCTGGCTGAAATCGAGGGAGTAATCGAAGTCGCCGAGGACAGTTTCTTGCTGGTTCGGCTGGATCCGCGGCGTTCGGTACGCACCTTGGGCATCGCCGTGGCGCCCGCCGATCCGCCCTTCTTTTACCACGGGTGAACTATGCCGACGTTTTACGTTGACCGAGCCGGGATCGAACTGCGGCCCCATGGCCGCGCGCTGGCGATTTACGAAAGCGGCGAGTACCAGGCCACGGTTCCGGTCCTCATGCTGGACCGGGTAGTCATCTCGGCCCCGACTCGGTTCAGCAGCAGCCTTCTGGCGTGGCTGGCCCGCCACGGTGTGGGAGTGGTCGTGCTGGGACGCGGCGGGGGCGAGGCAGCGGCCTGCGTGCTCGGCCGCCCGCTGGGCGACGGCGCGCGCCGCATCGCGCAGTATCGTGCGTTTCTCGACGAAACCTGGCGGCAACGCTGGTCGCATCGCCTGCTGCGCCTGAAGTTCGCCGCCCAGATGCGTACGCTGCGCCGCATCCTGCGCGATCGTGCGGACCAGCGCAAGCCCCTCCGCGACGCTCTGGAGCGAATTGCCGAGCTCAGCCGACGCCTGACGCCCGAACAGCCGCGCATGGCGATGATGGGCGTGGAAGGCGCCGCGGCCGCCGCCTACTTCGAGGCTCTGGCAGCGGTCTTTCCGCCGGCGCTGGCTTTCTCCGGGCGCAATCGCAGGCCGCCGCGCGATCCCGTCAACGCCTGCCTGTCGCTGGCTTACACGCTGGCGCACTACGATGCGGTGGCCGAACTCCACGCGGCGGGACTGGACCCGTTCCTCGGCTTCTATCACGCGCTGGCCTGGAACCGGGAGTCGCTGGCCTGCGACTTGATCGAGCCGCTGCGCCCGCACTGGGACCAGTGGATCTGGGAGTTGTTCCGCCAGCGCCTGCTGCGGGCCGAGCATTTCCGGCGAATTCGCGGCGCTTGCCTGCTGGGCAAGGCGGGCCGGCGGATCTTTTACGAAGCGCGCGAAGCCAAAGCGGTCTGGACGCGGCGCTGGCTCCGGCGCGCCTGCCGCTTGGTCGTCCGGGCGCTCCAGCAGGATTTTCCGGTCGCGGAGGAAGAGCCATGAGAAGTCTCTATCTCGACGGTGAACGCCGTTCCACGGTCCTGCGCGACGGACCTTCGCTCCGCGTAGTGAGCGAAGGACGGGCGGACGGAATGTATCCGTTTCGCCGCCTGGCGCGCGTGATCGTGATCGGCTCGGTGGAGTGGGAACCGGGCGCGCTGCTGGCCTGTCTGGAAGAAGGCATTCCGGTCACGTTCCTCGGCCAGAAGGGCGAGCCGCGCGCCTACTGCTTGCCTGCGCACCCGCGAAGGCAGCGACTGGGTGATCGGCTGGAGGATTTTCTGGGCCGGCCCAACTGGCGTCCCCTGTACGAGAACTGGCGGCGGGCTGCGGAACGCCGCGCCATCCTCCGCCTGCTGCGAAAGCTCGGGATGCGGCTCGAGGACCTGCGGGCCGAGCGCGTCGGCGGCGCCGTGCTCCAAGCGGTGGCGCCCTCGCAAATCGCGCTCGCGCAAGCGGCGTTGCAGTACTGGCAAGGATTGCTGGCGTCCCGTGCCACTGGCCGATTGAACGAAGCCGGCGTGGACGGTCTTCTGCTGGTCGGACGCCGTCCGAAGTGGAACCTTCCGGCGGACTTCGCACGCATCGCCGGCTGGCGGCACTATCTGTGGCTGCGCGAGCTCGTCGCGCAGTGGGAACAGGAGCCCGCGGAGCCCGAAAAACCGGGGTTCCGACGAGCCATGGTCGAATTTTTCGAAGCCCGCAGCGGCGAAACGGACCGGGCAATTCAGCGGTTGCTGGACGAATTCACTTACTGGCTGGGAGGATTGATATGAGTTTCAACGAGGCTCACCTGTATTTGATCTGCTATGACATTGCGGACCCGCGGCGGCTTCAGAAAGTGCACGCGTTTCTGCGTCGGCACGCCATGCCCGTGCAGTACTCGGTCTTTCTGGCACGCCTCACCGAGCGCAGGCTGTTGAACTTGCTGGCAGACCTGGCGCGCCGCATTGATCCGCGCAGCGACGACGTCCGGGCCTACCCGATCCCCCGCGACGCCGATGCCGTCACCATGGGGCGTCAGTACCTGCCGCCCGGCGTGGTGCTGGCCGATCCGCTGATCGGCGCTGTGCTGGAGCCCACAGCCGGCGACGAGCAGGAAAATGAGCCCCCGGAATGTGATAAACCGGATGATCGGTCGGAAAAATAGCAGGAGCCGCGGCGCATGAGCACCGACAATATCAACCTGCCACGACTGGAAATCGGATGTTACCGGCTGCACTTCCGGCCCGCCTCCGCGATCCCCGAAGGACGCTACACGGGGTCGGCGTGGCGCGGCATCCTCGGCCACGCGCTGCGCAAACTCGCTTGCACCATGCGCGATGTCCCTTGCCCGGAGTGCATGCTCTATCACACCTGTGTCTACTCGTACCTGTTCGAAACGCCGCCGCCCCCTGGCGCCGCCAAGATGCGCAAGTACGTCGCAGCGCCGCATCCTTTCGTGCTGGCGCCGGGCGAAACTCCCCGCGGCGACGATTACGTGCTGGGTCTGAGCCTGTTCGGTCGCGCCAACCGGATGCTGGCTTACCTGGTGCGCGCCTTCCAACAGGCGGCCCGGCGCGGCATGTGGCCGCTGGAGAAACCTTTCGAGCTGACGGACGTCGAGCAGCAGACCGAGCCTGGCGCCGGCCAGTGGACCTCGATTCTGGACGGCGAAGGCAGGCTGGCGCCCCTGGTCCCCGAACTTCCCGGTTGCCCGCCGCCTCCCTCCCGGGTGCGCGTGGCGCTGCTTACGCCCCTGCGTTTGCGAATCCAGGAAGCCTACGTACGAGCCGATCAATTCCGTTTCGTCCACCTGTTCTCCAACTTGCTGCGCCGCTTCTCACTGCTGACTTACTTTCACTGCGACGAGCCTTTCGAGACCGACTTCGCGGCCCTCATCCGGCAGGCGGAGGGGGTACCGCTGGCCCGCGCCAACCTCCGCTGGCACGATTTGACCAGATACTCCTCCCGCCAGAAGGAACGACTCCAGATCGGTGGCTTGCTGGGCGTTTTCGAGCTGGATGCCGCCGCGCTGGGCAGTTTGTGGCCTTATCTTTGGTTAGGTCAGTTCACTCATGCCGGCAAAGGCGCCACGATGGGGCTGGGGCGCTATGTCGTGTTACCGGATTGAGGCAACGGCGGCAAGCTTGCCAGACAGGCCGGCGATAGAATCCCAACTTACTATCTTTCATGGAGACTTGCGCGATGGGAAATCCCGAGCGACCTGAAACTTACCCGCGGCGGATCTTACTGGCCGCCTGCGGCCTCACCCCGCAGATTGTTACTGAGACGCTCTACGCCCTCGCCGTGGCGCGTCAGCCCCGCTTCGTGCCCACCGAAGTGCACCTGGTGACGACGCGCGAAGGGGCGCAGCGGGCTCGATTGAGCCTGCTCAGCGAGGAACCCGGCTGGTTCCGCCGCTTCTGTCAGGATTACGCACTGGAAGGCATCCGCCTGGAGGAGGACGCGATCCACGTGCTCGAGGGCGTAGACGGTGAGCCGCTCACCGACATACGCACGGTGGAGGAAAACGCCCGCACCGCGGACGTCATCACGGAGCTGGTCCGCAAGCTCACCCAGGACGACGCCGCCGCCTTGCACGTTTCCATCGCCGGCGGGCGCAAGACCATGGGTTTCTATCTGGGCTACGCACTTTCCCTGTTCGGGCGGCCGCAGGACCGCCTGTCCCACGTCCTGGTTTCTCCTCCTTTCGAATCCCATCCCGAGTTCTTCTATCCCACGCCGCGCAGCCGCGTGATATACACCGGCCCGCCCGACGTCCGTCCCCTGGACGCCTCCGAAGCGCAGGTCACGCTGGCCGAAATCCCCTTCGTGCGCCTGCGCCATGGCCTGCCCAGGGATTTGCTGGAAGGACGCGCCACCTTCCTCGAAGTCGTGCAGGCTGCGCAGCGCGCCGTGGGACCGCCGGAACTGAAAATCGCGCTGCGCCGGCGTCGGGCGCGGTTCGCAGGAATCGAGGTTGCGCTGCCTCCGGCGGAGCTGGCCTTCCTGAGCTGGTTCGCGCGGCGCCGCAAACTGGGCAAACCTGCCCTGGAGTGCCCCAGTGAGGGCAGCCCCGAGCCCGACTACGCGCACGAATTCCTGAACGAGTACCTTCAGACCTTCGACGCCCTCGGTCCCAGCGACCGCACGCCCAAGGCGCTCAGAAAGGGCATGGAGAAAGGTTATTTCTTGCAGCGTCGCTCCAAGCTGCACCGGATCCTGCGCAGCAAGCTGGGACCGCAGGCAGACGCGTACCTGATCCAGTCCTCGGGCCGGCGGCCTTACACCCGCTACGAGCTGAGACTGGAAGCCAACCGGATCCACTATCTGGATACGAACCCCTCGGAGGCTGAGCAGTGAGCCAGGAACTACCCACTTTGGAAGAATTCGTTCTCGGCGTATTCTTGCACGACATCGGCAAGTTCATGCAGCGGGCCTACGGCTCGCTCGCAAATATGGATCCCCGGGTGCGCGAGCGCCAGGACCTGCTGCTGCCGCAGTACGGGAACCGGCGCACCCACTTCCATGCGCTCTGGACGGACGCTTTCTTCCAGGAGCTCGAAGACAAGGCGGTCGGGCTGCCCGGCGTGAGGCGCAAACACGTCCGCGACATCGCCGTGTACCACCATGCCCCTTCACCCAACATTCCCCTAACCGAGCTGGCCGCGGTGGCCGATCGCCTCGCCGCCGGTCTGGACCGCAAGCAGCGCGACGAACAGGCGGAACTCGAAGGCGAAGCCAGAGGCTGGGACGCGTTCATTCGCACCGCCCTGAAGAATCCTTTCGCCGGCGTGGATCTTCGGATCGGACTGGGCGAGCCACCCGACTCTGAAATCCCGCTCGCCCCTCTCATCCCCGACGATCGCCTGCTGCCCCAGCCCAAGGTGGACACGGACGGCTACCAGAACCGCTACCGCTCGCTCTGGGAAGTGTTTCTGGAGCAATTTTTGGAAGCGGCGCGCCTGCCCACCTTCGATCTGTTCTCTGAGGCCCTGCTCTCGCTTTCCGAGCGTTTCACCTTCGCGATTCCCTCCTCTACGCGTGACGAGCCCGATATCTCGCTGCACGATCACCAGCGCACTGCAGCCGCGCTGGCCGCCGCGCTTTATCGCTGGCATGAGCACGAGGGTTCGCTGCTCGACAGCCGCCGCGTCCGCGATCCCGAGGCGGGAAGGTTCCGCTTCCTGTGCGGCGATCTCTCCGGCATCCAACGCACCCTGTTCCGCCTGGCCGCCGAACAGATCAAGGGACTGAACAAAATCCTGCGGGCGCGTTCTTTGCTGATGGCCCTCACCGCCGAAGCAGCCGCGCTCGCCGCCCGTCGCGCACTGGGCCTGCCCGTCTTCAGCCTGCTGCAAAATGCGGGCGGGCGCTTTCTCCTGCTGGTCGCCGACCTGCCCGGCGTGGAGGAGCGGATCGAACACCTGCGTCGCGAAATTGATCCCTGGATGCGCGAACGTTACTTCGGCGATCTGGCAGTGATCCTCAGTCTGAGCGAACCCTTCGGCAAGCAGGACCTCGATCGCAAGAACTTCACTCGTGTGCTGGAAAGCCTGGGCGCCGGCGTCGAGCAGGCCAAACTGCGCGCCTTTTCCCGCGCGAGCCATCCCGTGCAGAAGGCCGACTCCCCTTACGGCCCGTGCAACGCCTGCGGGACGCGGCCCGCGCAGCGCCCCGAGCCCGACAATCGCTGCCCGGTCTGCGAGCAGGAACACGAGCTAGGCGGCGACCTGCCGCGCATCGAGGCCTTCTGCTGGCGTCCGGCGCCCGACGGTCGCATCCGCTTCTTCGGCGAGCTGGCTCTGGACTGGCGCTTCGAACCTACACGCCCTTACTCCGACTGGCTCTCCGCCTTCCGTCTCTTCCGCGGCGACGCCGTAGACTCCATCCTGCCGCTGCGTTTCCTCGCCGGCTACGTGCCGCGGCTGGATAAGGACGAGGCAGACAAGCCGGCCTATCGCGCACTGCTTAGCGACGAAGCCCGCGAGATCGAGCCGGGCGACCTGAAAACCTTCGAGCACCTGGCTGCCGATGGCGTCGAGTTCGACGAGGAGAAGCGCGAACTGCTCGGCGAGAACTTCCTCGCCGTCTTCAAGGCCGACGTGGACCGTCTGGGCGTGATCTTCACCTGGGGCCTGCGTACGCCCGCGCTCAGCCGTTTCGCCGCCTTGTCGCGCATGCTCGACTTCTTCTTCGCTGGCTACCTGCCCGAGCTGCTGCGCAAACGGTTCCCCTCGATCTACACGGTCTACGCCGGAGGCGACGACATGCTGTTGGTGGGGCCGTGGCGGCAGGTGCTGGAAATGGCCAAGACCATGCGCGAGCGCTTCCGGCCGTGGACAGGCAGCAATCCCAACCTCAGCATCTCGGCCGGCATCGAGCTCTTCAAGCCTCAGCAGCCGGTAGGACCGGCGGTCGGGCGCGCCGAAGAGCGCCTGGCTGCGGCCAAAAAAGGCGGGCGCAATGCGGTGTGCGCCATCGTGGACCGCGCCCTGGCCTGGGAGGATTTTGCGCGGGCGCTGCGCGACGCCGAAACCCTCAACGAGTACCTGCGCCATGCGCTGGTCAACCCAGCCTTCCTGTACCGGCTGTTGCATTTTGCAGAGGAGCGGGCCCGAGCCGAGGCTCCCTTAATGGACCTCAAATCGGCTGACTGGCGCGCCCGTTGGGGTTATTACCTGGCCCGGCACCTGGCGCGGCTCCCGGAAAGCTTGCGCCCGCGAGCCGAGGAACTGACAAAGTTCGCCAATTCCCTGCTGGGGCTGGATGCCGACCTGAAAAAGGCCGCACAGCCGATCCCGCCCCGGCTGGCTGTGAGCATCGCTCTTTACCGGAATCGCAATCCGAAATCCGAAAGGAGGTAACACCCATGCCCAATCCGAGAGCTCCGATGAGCAATCCGAGAGCCGGCGGCAACTCCGCAATACAGTTGCCACCCCAGCCTCGAACCGTTAGCTACTACGACGACAAGGGGCAGATTCGCCTGGATTTGTTGGACGGCGAAGCGCAGAAGCTCGCTGAGGAGCTGGCCCGCACTGAACTCAAGTCAACTCAGTTGCGCCGCTACTACCACGAGGTGGTCAATCTCCAGCGCCGTCTCGATCAGTTGGCTGCGGGCAGCTCGCGCGAGCAGGCTTTCGAGTGCCTGCGCGCCGACTTCAAGCTGCTCAAGGCCAAAGCCCATTACGCCAACCGCCGCAGCAAGAACCTGTTCCCCGATCGGTTGCTGCAATTCTTCGTGGACCACACCCACGCGGTGAAAACGGTCCAGGACTTCGACGCCTTCTGCCGCCACTTCGAAGCGGTGGTGGGCTTCTTCCAGTACATGAAGAGGGAGGATTGAACCATGAGCGAAAACCAGAACGGCAAAATCCAGTTCCGTGGTTTGCACACGCTGACGGGCACGCTCGAGTTGGTCACCGGCTTGCACATCGGCGCCGGTCGCGAGCGGGTCGAAATCGGTGGGCTGGACGGCCCCGTGATCAAGCACCCCCACACTCACGAACCTTACATTCCGGGGTCCAGTCTGAAAGGCAAGCTGCGCTGCCTGCTCGAGTGGGCTTTGAACGCGGTTCAGGACGACGGGCTGCCCTTCGGCAGCAACGCCGACGAGGAGTATCCCGATCATCCCATCCTGCGCCTGTTCGGCTGCGCCAGCAAAAAGTGGCGCTATGGCCCCACGCGCCTGGTGGTGCGCGATGCCTTCCTGGATCGGGGCTGGGTGCAGCGGATCACCAACGCAGGCCTGACCCTGACCGAGGAAAAGACCGAAGTGGTCATTGACCGGCTCCAGGGCAAGGCCGCGGGCAACATCGGCCCGCGCACCATGGAGCGCATCCCGGCCGGCGCCAGATTTCAGTTGGAAATGACGATCCGCGAGTACGCGGTGAACGGGGACGGTGGCGACAAAGACCGCAAGGCCATCGCCTGGCTTGTCACCGCGCTCAAGCTGCTCGAGCACGACGCGCTGGGCGGCTCCGGCTCGCGCGGCTACGGACGGGTCCGCTTCACCGACCTCACGCTTGACGGCCAGTCCATCCAGCAGAAGTTCGAGCAGATCCGCAAGCTCACTGGCGTGACCGAACCGCCTGTGGATCTCAGCGAGGAGCTCAGCCATGGCGAACTACTTGGTACGGCTCGGGCTGGATAGTCCGCTCGCCACGCCCCTGCATTCCGGCACGATCTTCGGCCACTTGTGCTGGGCGCTGCGCGAGCTGGAGGGCGAAGCGGCGCTGGAGCGCTGGCTGGGCGAATTGCGCGAGGACCCGTTCTTGGTCTCCGACGGATTCCCCTCGGGCTGGCTGCCCCGGCCCTTGCTGGTCCTCCCGCGGCCCACGCCGCCTGAGGAACCCAGCGAGCGCCGCCGGTTCTTCGACGAACTCAAGAAGCGACGCAAGGCCACCCTGATGCGCGTCCAGGATTTCCTGCGGCTGCGCAGCGCGCTGAGCGCGGAGGCGCTCGAGCAGGCGCCGGTCGAGCAAGACGCGCTGGGAGTGTTCCTGCATGAAGAATCCATGCCGCACAACCGCATTGACCGGCGCTCGGGCCACACTCTCGAGGAGGGCGGGCTGTTCTTTCTCGATGAGTTCTGGCCTCACCCCGACCGCACCGTCGTGGATGTTTACGTGCGCTGCTCGTGGGCTGCGGAGCGACTGGCCAGGCTATTCGAGCACGTGGGCCGCTGCGGTTACGGTCGCGACGCCACCTGGGGCCGGGGCCGCTTCTCGGTCCTCGCCGTCGAACCGGAACCCGCCGGACTCTTCCAGGGCGAGGGGAACCGTCTGATGAGCCTCTCCCACGGCAGCCTCAGCGCTAACATGCGCGAGCCGCGCTACCGCGTCGAGTGTCACATCGGACGGCTGGGCAATATCTGGGCGCGCAGCGAACGCCCCTTCAAATACCCGTTGCTCCTGCTCAAGCCGGGGGCCACGTTCGCGAGCGACTCGCAAGGCCCCTTCGGCGATCTGCTGGATGAGGTCCACCCGGCGCCCGAACTCTTCGGCGCCCGCATCCTGCACAACGCCTGGCATCTCGTGCTGCCTTATCGGGAGGTCTGAGGCCGGGAAAGGAGTTGACCGCTATGGACGAACGCGTTTTCAGGTTCACGCCCCTGACGCCGGTGCATTTCGGGGCCGGCGAGGCGATCACGCCCGAGGAGTACAAGATCGAAAACAACACGCTCGTGCGGTTCAACCCGCACGCCATCATCGCGGCGTGGAATCCCGTGATGCGGCAGCGCTTCGAACGGGCCATAGAGGCCAACAATCTCGAGGAAGCCCGGCGATTGCTGCACGAGGCGGCGCGCGATCGCCGGTTCGAGCTTTACCGGGCTGCTGTAGGGCAGGCGGCCCTCGCCGAGTTCGAGCGGCCTTCGCGGGATATACGGCGCGGTGACATCCAAGTTTTGTTTCGCAACCTTCACGCCGGCAAGGTGGTCGTGCCGGGCTCGGCCATCAAAGGCGCCATCCGCACGGCGATCGTGAACGCGCTGGCCGCCTCGCTTGAGGATCCCGCAAAGCAACAGATCCGCGCGGCGCTCGAGCGCCAGCGCGACCGGGCCTGGGAGCTCCTGGAAGCCCGGACGCTCGAGTACGAGCGCAACAAAACCGAGCTCGATCCCCTGCGCGGGTTGCGTGTCTCCGACGGCGAGCTGCCGCCGGAAGCCGTCCGCGTGGACCGCGTTTTGGTCCAGAATCGCTCAGGCCGGCAGAACCAGGCCCGTGGCATCCAGGTGCACGTCGAGCGGCTGCTTTCGCGCGCGGACGGGATCGAGCCCCCGTCCTGCCTGATTCGCATCGCGCTGGCCGAAGAGTGGACGCGCGACCGCCGGACGGGGCTGAAGCCGCTGGGCTGGGAGTTTGTCGCCCAGGCCTGCAATTACTTCTTCCCGCAGCGTTATCAGCAAGAAGTCGAACACTTTCCCTTCTTGCAGGGCAGGGAGTGGGTTCCGGCGCAGCTTCCCGAGGGGGCGATCCTGCTGCGCGTCGGGCGCTTTTCCCACTTCGAGTCGCTTTCGGTGGACGGTCTGCGCAGCGGATGGCAGCGGCGCCGTCCCATCGAGGGCATGGGCAGCTCGCGCTCGCTGTGTATGCTCGATCGCGGTGTGGCCGCGCCCTTCGGCTGGGTCCTGCTCGAACCCGCCTGAGAGGAGACGCCCATGGATCGCGTGCAGATCAGCTTTCTCGGCAGGGTCGCGCGGGGCAGGGAAGGCTACCAGCCTGCCCGCTACCGATTCAGCGATGGCGAGGTCCGGGAATCGGCGTTCTTCGGATTCGCGCTGCGCGAGCGTGTGGCCCCGCAGCGCCTGGCGATTCTGGGGACCACCGGGAGCATGTGGTACACCCTGCTCGAACTTACCGGTGTCTATGAGCAGGCGGTGGGACTATGGGAGCGGCTGGAAGCTGGCTGCCGGGAGGACCGCACCGCGCCCGAGGACTTGGCCGAGGCGGAGAAGTTGCTCGCCGAAAAGGTGGGATGCGACGTGCGGCTGGTGTTGATCCCTTACGGGCGCGACGAGAACGAGCAACGCGCCATCCTGGAAGCCATTGCCGGCCAGGTGGAGCCCGGCGAAGCGGTGATCCTCGACGTCACCCACGGACTCCGTCACCTGCCCATGCTAACGCTCGCTAGCGCCCTGCTGTTGCGCTCGGTTCGCGGCGCGCGGATCGAGGCGATCTACTACGGCGCCCTCGACATGACGCGCGGAGGCGAGACGCCGGTGCTGGACCTCGAGGGTCTGCTGGAGATAGCCGACCTGGTGGTGGCCATGGCTCGTTTCCAGGCTGACGGACGCTACGGCCAACTGGCCGAGCGGCTGGTGGGCGCCGGGCTTCCCAAGCAGGCGGCCCGGGCCTTGCGCATGGCCGATTTCTTCGAGCAAGTGGGTCGTTTCGGGCGGGCTCGGCAGGAGCTGGAGCGGGCGCGCGAGGCGCTGAGCGGCGGGCTGAGCGGGCCGGTCCGGCTGTTTCAGAGGGCGCTCGAGAGCCAACTGCCACGGGCAGGCGCCGACAGCCCGGCCGCCTGGCAGCTCTCGCTGGCCCGCCGCGCCCTCACTCACGGGGACCTGTTGCGCTCCGCGACCTTCCTTCTGGAAGCCGTGATCACTGCCCACATGCCCGCCACAGGCGACCTGGACGATGTGGACGGACGGAAGTTGACGGCGGAGGCGCTGCGCAAGGGGATCCTGGGGCCGGCAGGCTTGCGAAGGCCGTTTTGCGAGTTGACCGCCCTGCGCAACGCCTTGGCGCATGGGCGGCAGCGGGCCGAGGATCGGGAGGTGGAGCGCTGGCTGGAGAACCCCGACGAGTTGCGGCGACAACTCGAGCGCCTGTTCGGGGAGCTCGCATCCGCCGTAGTTAGGTGGGTCGGAGGCGAAAAATTTTGTCAACCCCGTCCGCAACCCGTTGCGGAAAAAGGAGTAAAATCAGGGGGTGGTTCAAACGCGGACCTGATGAAGAAGGGATTGAGACAGAGATTGCGTTGGCAACAACCATCTCTACCTGTTCAAACGCGGACCTGATGAAGAAGGGATTGAGACGGGTCCATGCCCCGCTCATAGACAGCATCGAGCCGTTCAAACGCGGACCTGATGAAGAAGGGATTGAGACCCATCCGATCCTTCATCGTCTCTTTCATCGCGTTCAAACGCGGACCTGATGAAGAAGGGATTGAGACTTGCCACCCGGGTACTTTTCTGCCAAAGCTTGTTCAAACGCGGACCTGATGAAGAAGGGATTGAGACTGGCCTTGGCCGCGGCCTTCAAATGAGAGATAGTTCAAACGCGGACCTGATGAAGAAGGGATTGAGACGGCAGCTCGACGCCGAGCTGCTGCCCGACCAAGTTCAAACGCGGACCTGATGAAGAAGGGATTGAGACACGATCATGGGCATCATCGCGGCGGCCTTGATCGTTCAAACGCGGACCTGATGAAGAAGGGATTGAGACCCGCACGAGCCGTCCCTCCACGAACGACTGGGAGACCGTTCAAACGCGGACCTGATGAAGAAGGGATTGAGACGATCGCGTGGTCGCGGTCTTCCGCCTGTTCGGCGTTCAAACGCGGACCTGATGAAGAAGGGATTGAGACCCTTACCATCGCTGCTAATCCGTACTTGACCTTGTTCAAACGCGGACCTGATGAAGAAGGGATTGAGACACAGCCAGGGGAAGTGGTATGGTAGGGCGCGGGGTTCAAACGCGGACCTGATGAAGAAGGGATTGAGACTCCTTCTTTCTCAGCATGGCTCCTCCTTGTGGTGGTTCAAACGCGGACCTGATGAAGAAGGGATTGAGACGAAGTTGTCCTGTAGGGCCTTCTCAATCTCACTGTTCAAACGCGGACCTGATGAAGAAGGGATTGAGACTTGATGTCCACTTGGGTCTGCGCGTGCCCGAGTTCAAACGCGGACCTGATGAAGAAGGGATTGAGACTGCGGCCTCCTGAAGTTGGTCTCGGGTGACGGAGGCGTTCAAACGCGGACCTGATGAAGAAGGGATTGAGACGCCCTTGTCACCATATCATTCTCCTGAAACAAAAATGGGTTCAAACGCGGACCTGATGAAGAAGGGATTGAGACACGGTCATAGGCTATGAGTTTGAATCGAAGGGAGCGTTCAAACGCGGACCTGATGAAGAAGGGATTGAGACTGCACAGATGGATCGAACATGGACTTCAATTCGTTCAAACGCGGACCTGATGAAGAAGGGATTGAGACGACATAGGTGATTCAGGATCGGTATCCTTGTAGTTCAAACGCGGACCTGATGAAGAAGGGATTGAGACGACATAGGTGATTCAGGATCGGTATCCTTGTAGTTCAAACGCGGACCTGATGAAGAAGGGATTGAGACGAAGACTGAAACCGCCTTCATGCCTGCCTCCGTTCAAACGCGGACCTGATGAAGAAGGGATTGAGACGTACGACTGCGAGACTGTAGAGTGGTCCCCTAGTTCAAACGCGGACCTGATGAAGAAGGGATTGAGACAAGGCGTTAGCGGGCTTGCCCTTCAAGCGGGCAAGGTTCAAACGCGGACCTGATGAAGAAGGGATTGAGACGGATTTTGCCATTCCTTATTCCCTCCCTTCCTGTTCAAACGCGGACCTGATGAAGAAGGGATTGAGACGGGCAGCTCGGTAGTGCCCTCGGGCAAACGGGGGTTCAAACGCGGACCTGATGAAGAAGGGATTGAGACCCCGCCCTGGGAATAGAAAACCATGTCCCCGCGACCGGTTCAAACGCGGACCTGATGAAGAA
>Ga0209809_1001917_pt1 | contig 15757 bp, 19 predicted proteins | sample YNPMSTMetaG_FD_186172 | JGI IMG/M metagenome (GOLD analysis project Ga0209809, IMG submission 186172) | Anoxygenic and chlorotrophic microbial mat microbial communities from Yellowstone National Park, USA - YNP MS-T MetaG (SPAdes) (version 2) ... | reverse complement strand
GAAGGGGTCTCCAAGTTTAAGGTTCTGGCCGACCCCTTCCCCTCCCCAAACCCCTCCCCAACCCCGCCAGAACCTTAACCGTGTCTGGCTTGCAGACCACACGCAAAACAAACGATTAACGACCCACCAATGCTTAACCGCTAATGCTTAAATGCACCCGACCCATGCAAGCCAGCCACTTTGTTAAGGTTTGTGATTTCAAACTATGGGATCTCTATCACTTTAACGGAAGGATTTAAAACATCATCTTTAGGGGGGATTTCAGGGCTGGCTGGCGGGCTGGCGGAAGGGCGGGCAACTTCAATAACGATATAGCCATAGCCACCACTGGAAGGAGAGGGGGAAGGAAGGGAAGAAGAAGCAGAAGGAGAGGAAGGAAAAGAAGAAGACCCAGAGGAAACGGAAGGATAAGGGGAAGGATAGGAATAGGAAGGAGAGGAACCAGAAACGGAGGAAGGCGAAGAAAACCCAGAGGAACCAGAGGGAGAGGGAGAACCAAAGAAAGAAGGTCTTTTTTCATTCTTTACTTCTTTCTCCTGAGACTGAGAAACATTAGGCTTAGGAATTATTCCACCGTGGGCTTTAACATACAAACCAAGCTGAAAGATAGAAAAGAAGGCAACAGCAATGGCAACAAAAAGCATAACGGGAGGCTTGCCCTTAACTCCTTTCATGTGTTCCACGAGGGCGGAACGATAAAGGGCAAAGATTTTAGGGTCATACTTGATTACGGTCTTCTTTACGGGAACACCACCGATTATGGTTTTTAGCACCACCATACTGGAAATGCCAAAAATACGAAGGTTTATAAGGCGGAGTTCAATCTCAACAAGGTTTCTTATGGCTTTGTTCATCCTCTGAATGCTTTGGGTGATAATGAAAAAGTCAAGCCCTAAGTGTCTATGATAGTCAAAGAAGAATTTTTGAAGCTGGGTTAATTCTGTGTCCTCGTCAATGATAGACTGGAACTCGTCCAGATAAAAGATAACCTTTCTGTAGCCCAACTCACCAAAAAGCTTGGGAAGTATGAACCTTTTCCAGTAATCCACATTTAGGACTGTTAAAAAGGCATTCCTGTAATTGCCGTCATAATGCATATTACAAAAGGAGAGGACAGTAGCGAGGAACTCGTCCAAAGTCCAAAGGTTATTAACTTCTTTGCCAAGATAAAAGGAAAGCTTAGCCCTGTCCAAGCCGTCAATATTGGAAACAACAAGGTTAGTATCCTTCTTTAGGTCTTCCACAATCCTTTTAACTGCATAATAGGATTTGCCCGCCCCTGGAGTTCCTGTTATAAAGACTATAGCCATAGCTTAGACCCTGAAGAAGGGAATAAGGTTAAGGACAAACCTAACAGTTAGGGCTGTTCCTAATATGCCTATAGCCTGAGGAATTCCAGAGTTAGCCAAAAACCAGTTATCAATGGTAAGGGAAGCCAGAGGAGATATAGGGATAGACAAAGCAGACAGCAAGGAAAGAACAAAGGAAAAAATGCCCTGAAGGATAAGGACAAAAGAACAGTAAAACATACACATGGCTAAACCCTCCTTATTGGGATATTTTTCCAAAGTTCAAAGATTGACATGGAAACCAAAAGGGCAGAGATAAAGCCAAAAATGGAAGCAAGCCCAACGAAAGAATAAAAGATTAAGTCACTGAGTTCATCAAAATTGGCATAAAGCATCCTTTCCTGTTCCTTACATCTATCACGATTGGGAAGGGCTTGTTCAATCGTATCAGTCAAGGTAGCCACAGAAACAACCTCTTGGGTTAGAAGCCAGTTAATGGCGGGTATAAGTTCCTCCTCGGGAGAAATTTCAACCTCAACCTCAACCTCAGGAACGAAAATAGTATCAGGAGAAACATAAGGAGAACAACGAGAAGGCGAAGGAGTAGAAGGACGGACAATAAAACGACGAGGAGAAGGCATAGGAAAAGGCTGGATTAAAGTATCAGGGTCAAGCTGAGGAAGAAGTTCAGGAGAAACCTCAACCTGTGGAAAATCTCCCAGAGGAAGAGGAAAAGGAGAAGGGTTTAAATAAGGAGAAAGATCACGCAAAGGCGAAACCCGAGAGATAGTCCGACAGATCTCTCCTTTCTCATCATCTGTTAAATCATCAAAGTTAGGAGGGAAAGGGTCATATTCAGGAACTGAAGGAGAAGAGTTAGGAGGATAAAAACGGGGGATATTAGGCATAGGGAGGGTAATCTCTTTTGGCCAAGTGGCAGGATTTTCAACATCAAACTCACAAACCTGCTGACATGAACAACTTCCAGTATAGCCCTCAGGAGCCCGAGAATGAAAGCAATTATCAACTACATAATGAATTTGAACATCACAACTACAAACATAGCAGGGGTCATAAGTATAATACCATTCCCCACAATCATGCCGAGGGATATAATCACATCTTGCATCCCTTGTATCCCAATTACGACAAACACTTAAATAATCATCCATTGCTGGATCACAATACCAAGTGGAAATACGGATAGAACGATAAATGGCAGAACCAGTGCTATAATAACCAACAGGAGCATGAACAAAAAAAGGAAGCGGAAAAACAGCAGAGGCATATTGAAGGTAATAACCAGCTAAAACTCTACCCAAACCACGAAAGCGGTCTCCAGAAGCACCCTGAGGAACCATAAGAACATTGCCAAAACGAGAAGGATTAAAAGGATCCTCATACCAATGGTAAGGCGACCAGTCAGAATTAGCAACGATATTATAACCTACTAAACGACCTCCCTCACATATAGCATAAATTTCATAGCAAGTAGAACCAGCAACACGAGGAACCGCAGGGCAAGGCTGACCAATCTCAGGCAGGTTAGAAAGGTCAGGCAAAAGGGAAGGACTAAAACCATTGGGAATAATAAACCCAACACCAAGCCCTGAATGATTAACACTTTTCCACTGAAGATATAAAAGGCGACGGATTAAAAGGGACTGGTTCTCTACGAGGTTAACATAACCGAACTCAAAAAGCGGGTTAAAAAGCACACGGAAACCAAGCTTAGTAATCTCAGAAACTGAGGAAAGCAAGCCAGAGAGAAGGCGGTTAAAAAGCCGTGTATTATTAGCAGAGTTCTTTAAATAAAAAAGGTCAGGGTATAACTCCCTCAGGGCAGGAACTACTACCTCTATGCTTTGCTTGAGTTCTAACTGATGAAGAACCAAAGCCCTTAACTTGCTTTGCATATCCATGGCAGGGTGAAAGGTAGAATAAGAACGAGGATTTTGAATAAAGTCCATATACCTTTGCTTAGCAGAGGCAAACTCAGAAATAGCGGTTTGGTAAGCTTGTTTTTTTATGCGGAAATTGTCCAGCTTTCCGTAATCAACATCAGGAGAATTAGCCCACATCCTTTCCAGAATTTCCAGAGAATTGGAAAGGGAGGAAGACCTTTCATAAAGATATTCCAAATACTGAATGGTGGAAAGGTTATCCACCTTAGGCATCTGAAATTTAGCATCATAGACCACGGAAGCAGGGAAGCCAAAACCAAAGAGAAGAAGAAAGAGAACCCACCGCATAGCTACCTACGGAAGAGGATAAAGTAGCTAAGGATAGTGGCGAAGATAATCCAAGCAGTTTTAAGGGACATCAAAAGCAAACGCATAAGAGGGTGGTTTGCTATATCAATAGTGGTATGGATGAAGGGAGGAAGATTAACCTCAATGGGAGGAGGAGGGTTATCTGCAACATTCAAACGGAAGGAGGAAAGGAAAAGGAAAAGGTCAGTGTTTTTAGCAGAGTTCATAAAGTCTTCCAGAACCTGAGAGATTGAAGGGCAGGAACAGGAAGAGGAACAATAGGAGTCATCAACTATAAACACTGAGTTCCTTTCTCTGCAAACGCAAGCCCGACCCTGTCCAGTGTTCTCAAACTGACAAGTTAAGGCAAGGGCTGAATAGGAAGAAAGGAGGAAAAGGAGAAAAGCAATAACTAACTTCATTTTGCAGACCTCTTAAGGGCTTTACCTAACAAAATGGCGGAAAAGGTTCCAAGAACGGTGGAAAGACCTAAGACCATCTTCAAGAAGTCCGATTTAAATTCATGGATGGTTTGGTTCAATTGGTTAAGGGCATTCACATAGTCCAAACACTCACACTGGGATTGGGCAAAGGTAAAGGCTAACAGACTAAAAAACAACCCTAAGAACCGCATAAGCACCTCCCAGAAGACCAAAAGCAAAAGAGGAACCTATAAAGACCTTTAAAAAGCCTTCCTTTACACCCTGAAAGGTATCTATAAGGTCATAAACGGACTGGCAAGCACGCCCTGAACCAGAACCTGAACCTGAACCGCCAAAATCAGGAATATAATCAAGGAAGCAAGAAAAGGAAGAACAGGAGAAAGAAGGAGAATCATCATCAGAGGAAGAAGAAGAAAAACAATCAATAACACCAGAGTCAGAAACCCGACAATTTAAAAAGACATACCCACAAGAGAAAAACATTGCAGAACAAAAAAAGAACTCATAATAAAAAAAAGGGTCTGAAGGGTCATATACAAATTCCACACGGACATCTCCATAAGCATGAATGCAAACACAGCCAAAATCATAAGGAGGAGAAGGTTCAAAACTGGCAGGATAACAACAAGTGCGAGAAAAGGCGGGCAAGGAACCCGCCAAAACTACCAAGAGGAAAAGGAGAATAGGAAGGTGTGGCATTATGCCCTGTTCAAAGCCTTCTTGATTACCTTGTAGGTGAGGAAGAATATGAGGATGGAAGCAACCGCAGAGAGAAGCCCCTGAATACCAGCTACGAGACTATTTACGGCATTCATAGCATCATCAAGTATTCCAGCATGGGCAAAGCCAGAGAAGGCAAGCAAAGACAAACCAGAAACAACGGCTAAGTTAAAAAGCTTTCTCATGATGGCACCTCCTTTAAGGGTTTTTGGGTTTGGGATTGATTGATTGATTGGTTTAATTGATTGGTTAATTGGCTTTCATAGTGTTTAAGGACAACATCATAAACGGAATGCCAGTAATAGCTATCCTCTTTGCCCTTAGACCAGTCTATAGGGAACGGAAGCCTTTCCACCTCATCCAGGAAGGCAAGAACAACCTTTTTAATGTGGGCTTTATCATCTTTGAAGAGGGAAAGGAAGGCATAGGGAGAGGAGTAGTATTTGAAGAAGTCCTTAATCTTTTTCTTTGCCATAGTTTCCACCTCATAGCTTTTTTAAAAGCCATATGGGAATGGTAAGCACCCAGATAAAGAAAAAGACCCCAGTAAAGAAGGGCACACTCCCAACGAAAGCAGAAGTAAAGGCGGAAACTATATCAGCCACTATATCCATCACTTAGTCCCTTTCTTATCATCTACTACGGGAATGGGAGAAGAGAAGTCTTCAAAGGCAGAAAAGCCACCCACCGATGGGAAGGTATCACCTAAGGAAATGGTAAGCCCAGAAATGGGGACATCAATAACAAGCCCTGGAGAGATTGGAAGGTTAGCGGGTGCGGAGACCACCAGAAACAAAGGAAACTCTGGCTTTTCATTCCTTAACCTTCCATAAAGCTGGTAGATGGCACCCTGACGATTATTCTTTTCCCAAGTTCTCCTTTTTTCCACGAGGAGAACCTGAAGCTTGAGAGGAGACCCAAAGGTTTCCATATTGCACCCCCTGTTAAGGATTTCATTATTCAATTTAAGGGAAAGGAAAAAGGGAAGAAAAAACCCAAGCTTTTTAAGTTTAAGGATAGGTGGAGAATAGGTAAAAGTTAGGTAAATACAAAAGGTTAAAGTGGAGAGTGTTTTTAACTTAATGCTAAGATTTAGGAATACATATTCCTAAAGGTTTTAAACAAGGTTTAGGATTACATATTCCTAAAGACCTTAGACAGGGAGAGAAGAAAGCTATCCTTCTCTAAGGAACCGCAATTATAAAAGCACCTGTAAAACTCAGGAAAGGCTATACCCAGAGGCTTGTAATAAAACCTGTAGAGGGCGGAGATAGGGACAAAGCCATAGAGGGAAGCTTGGGAAGTCTGAAGGGCAACCCTCTTTAAAAGCCTTGACATAAAGAACAGGCGAACCCTGAAATACCACATAAGGAGGGTGGAAAGGCGAACCCGAACCTGTCCATCGGAGGAAATGGAAAAAGACCAATAGGTATGGTGGGACTTTACCAGATATTTTAGAAGGTAAGCTTTTATCTTTTCTGTATCCCTACCAATAAACTGGACATCCACACCCTGAAAGGCGGAGAGGCTTTTTCCTGTCCTTGTATCCTTCCACCATTTATAAATCTGTTCTACCTTGACAAAGGGAAAGGAAACGATAAGGTGAATGTGAGGGTAATCATCTTGGTGAGGTTCAGGAACGGCAAAATAAAGGAACTGTTCCATTCCATACTTCTTTTTTAGATAGACACGGAAACGGCGGAGGAAATCAGAAAGCCAAGTTCCAATATAAGCCCAAGCATCCTGGACGGGTATATCCCTACTTAGGGTTAAGGTGATAAGAACCCAGTTAAGCTTTGGGATTTCCAAATACTTTAGCCAAGCATAGTGATTTCTACGGAAATAGCGAAGCTTTGGCATGCTTACGGTTGCTTTTCCAGAGGAGGAAGAAAAAACGGGAAGGCTATTAAGTTTTTGGAGATACCAGAGGACATATAACTTTGCCAACTCTAAAGCATTATGGGAATTTCTCACATCACGACCACCCTCCCAATCCGAGAGGACATCCAGAAGGTCAGGGTTTAGTTCATTAATGTTATAGGTGATGTAACCCACAGGAATAAGATAACACAAAGGCAAGAGAAGGAAAGGGCAAAGATAGGAGGAAATAAAGGACAGGTTAAGAGATTAAGTTAAAAGAGCAGTAAGGGAAAGGAGAAAATGAGATTATGATTTATATCATACTGGGAGGACTTGACAAAAAAATATAATGGTGGTATGTCCAGATGGGTCGCCTTCCCTCGGATAAAAGCTTCCTATGTAATAGCCATAATAGTTAAAAAAGTGGGCGATTATCCCATTTTGGGACAAAAGGCTAAAGAACTTGGTGTTGGTGCTAACCTCTGCCACAATAAAAAGCTCGGAAGTGTTTTCTATGGGTATTTTCTTTTTGATCTCTCCGTTTTCAAACATTATGGTGTTTTCGTCCCTTCTTAGGGTGCCGTTGGTGGTTATGTAGTAAATCTCAGCCATAGCAATATTCCCAGTAGGCGCACTTTTTGCAATACGGTTTATTTATAACCTTTGGTGGTATCTCCTTTCTGACAACCTCATCCATCTTTCTGACAACTTCATTTATAAGCTCCTCATCCCTCTCGTCAAATTCAACCTTCAAAAGCTTTTTCTGTTTTGGATAGTGAATTATGCCGTGGGAGACCTTTATTCCCTTTGTTTTTAGGTAGTATATGTAATACTTCACCTGAAGGATGTGGGCTGGCTCCAACGCGTATGAATGCTTTATCTCATGAACCACCAGACCTTCACCTGTGCTAAAAAAGTCTATGCTGACGGGCTCATAAGCAAACTCTTCCCCTTTTTCTCTTGAAAAACTATTCTCGTCCAAAAGTTTTCCAAGTTGAACATACTCAGACTCCTTTTCAAAGCTTATCCCTTTTGTAAAAAGCCAAAGTTTCCTTTGGCAAACCATATAATAGGCAACCTGTGTGCCTCTGAACTTTAGCTCCTTTAAGTCCATGTTAGATCATGTTATCCTTCTCCTTCTTCATCCTCTTCCGCTGGTGTTTGCTCCGTGTCTGCTTCTGGCTCTAACACAAAGCCTATGTCTTCATCGTAGTCTCCCTCTACGTAGTAAATGTCAAGTTCGGGATGGATTTTCTGTCTTTTTAACTTATTAAAAGACCATACGGGAAGAGGAAGGCTATATTCATAGATTTGGTTCCGAATTATTATTCTTTCTATTATTCTTTCATGATCTTCATAATCTTTTTTAGCCTTTTCCCAATCTTGAAGTAGGCTTTCTACATCTTTTTTATACTTATTAGGAATAACCTGCACTGTGTGTATATCTCTAAAAAGCTTCATTGCCGCTGATTTACTCCTTATAAGACTATCTGCTCCTTCCCAAAGGTTCTTTATGTAGCTCTCTGCCTCTCTAAACTCCTTCCAATAATCCTTGCCTTCCAAAGCAGACTCCGAATAAACCTTTTCCACAAGCTTCCACTTAAAATCCCAATCCCATAGCCCATTTTTAAGGTTCTTTAAGGTGCTCTCATGTAGATCCTCGTAATACACAGTATTCTTAAGCACACCTGAACATTCTCTTGTGAATACAAACACGTTGGGTTCATCGGTTGGTTTTTGCCCTTTTCTGTTGCACCTTCCCATCCTCTGTATCAAGCTGTCTGCAGTGGAAAGCTCCGTGAAAAGATAGTCCGCATCAAGGTCCAACGAAACCTCCGCAAGCTGAGTGGTAATCCACAAGCCCTTTTCTTGGCTGTTAAAGAATTCCATTATCTCTCTTTCCTTTTCCTTTCTGTCTTTGAGTATGAACCTACTGTGTAGTAGTTTTACGTTTTGAAGTCCAGCCTTTTCAAATTTTTCCTTTAACTCTACTGCCTTTCTTACAGTATTCACCACCACAAGCACTTTAGCATTCTGGGAAAGCTCTATCATTTTCTCCACATAATTGTCTATGCTATCGTCTATAACCTGAACATGATGGTATGGTTTTTCCTGCGTGTTGAAAGTTTTAAACACCACTCCCATACTTTCAAGCCTTTTTCTTAAAAACTCAGGGAATGTGGCGGTCATAACCAAAAACTTTCCACCATTTTGGGCTAAAACCTCCAAACCTTGCACTATAAAGGCTAATGTGATAGGATCGTAAGACTGAAGTTCATCAATCACAAGCCTTGAGTAAAGGGCAGTTGCGTAATACTTTTCAAAGCCTTTATACCTAAAAACAAAGTGCATAAGTTGGTCTGGAGTGGATACGATTATAGGCTTGGCAAAGTTGCGGGAAAGGGCGTAGTTAAGAAAAGCTGTGCCTTCTTGATTATTTTGGATGTCTTCCCTGTTTTCTTCCCTTTCAAGCACATAGCTTAAAGCACTTGAATGCAATAGCCCTGCATAATCTCCAAAAATTCCCTCCGCCCTCATATAAATGCCATTGGCGGAAACTCTGTAAGGTAGCATGAAAAAGCCTTTCCTTTGAAGATAGATAAAGCCCGCTTCCGTCTTGCCTGCACCCGTTGGTGCTATTATCACAAGATTTTTGTCTCTGTTTTCTCGGACAAAGGTTTGCATTTCGTAGGGTGTTCTTCCCTGCTTTTCGAAAAACTCATCCACAAAGCTTAATGTATCATCAGGCGGGACATCCTCTACCTCCTGTGCATGCTTTGAACTGCTTGCGTGGTCTATACGAAGAAGTAGCCCTTTTAAAAGGCGGTAGTATTTCAGTAATGGTATATATTCTATTCCAAACTCCTCTGCTATAGCCTCTTTTATATATCTTTCCTCTGGCATTTTAAGCAAAAGTTTTATAGAACTAATATCAAACCCAAATCCAAAATTTTGCCTAAATTCTCTTTGGATGACGTCAGCAACTTCGTCTATTTTTATTAAATTGTTTTCCACAGGATGGTGGTGTAAGACTAAAAGACTAACTATATCCTTAGTTAATTCATCTTCTTCACATAAATAAACAACAAATAGTGGAGACAAAAGATTGTGCCTAACCTCCGGAAGTTTCTCTATAGATTTTACGTTTTTGTTTCCGATCTTTTCCTGAAATTTACAGTGTATTTTTCCATAATCGTGATATTCACAGGCAAGCCGTAAGATTTCCCAAAATCTTTCTTTTAGCTCAGTAGGTAGTTCCTTTGGGATAAGCTCCTCTATTTCTTTTCTGTAGTGTTTCTTGAGATTTTTCGAGTTGTCTAAAAGCTTGTTTGTATGCTCTCTTATGGTAGTTCCTTTACTCTTTGCCCAAAGTTCTTCAAGCAGGCTCTGAATTTTCTCCCTCATCGTTAGCTTGTTCCTCCTTGTCCTTCCTTTCTAATTCTGAGTTTAATCCCATAAGAAAGGCGTAAGCTATCATGCTAAAGTTTTTGTCGTTTAGCACTTCTATGAAGAAGTAGGGAATTTCCTTTTCCACTCTAAGGTATGCCTTTATCAAGTTTTGACTAAAGTATCCTTGATCCTTCCTCCTTATAGCCTCAAGCAGTTTATAGGTAAGCGCTTCAAGCTTTTTTTGATTGCCCTCGCTTTTAATGTAGGAACTCTTTAGCTCTCTTCCTGCCCAAAAAGCCTGTTTGATGTAATCTCTCTGCTCGTTCATGTTTAACACCTCCTGAAAGTTTATAAAGAAAAGCAAACTTTCACTTATTTTCATATTTTTTCCAGCATTTACTATTCTGGCATCTACTGTGTTGTCCTTTAAATTTTCATAACTCTTTTTCCTGAGAAATCCTGACAGCAAATATAGTAAGAAGTCGTATAGGGACTTCCCAGTGTATATGTAGAACATAAACTCGGAGAATATCCTTGAAAGCTCTTTTGGATAGCTCTTTATCTCGGTTCTTATAGCTTGTGCTATGCGATCAGATATGTGGAAAGAGTATATTCTGACATCGTTTGATCCCGATGGTGCCTCAAGCTCTACCAAGTATATACTTTCCAGCATCCATTCAGTCTTTTGGATCTCATATTTTACTAACTTATTCATCCACGAATAAAAAGACTTGTTTCCTTTGTTAGCTTTTTCGGACATTACGTTTTCTTCCAGCTCCTTGATTGTATTAATTCTATAAGTCTCCTCAAGATTTTGAGGTATGTAAATAAATATTTGTTTTTGTGCTCCAGAAGAGACAAAGGAAATAGAAGAAAAGAAAAGCGATATAGCACATTCCATACATATGGGAATATTATCCCAAAAGAAATTCCTCATAGTTTCTAAACTTGCAAATAGAGGAGTGAAGTTTCGTTCCTCAACAAATTTTATCGCCTTTCTATGATTACAAAAACTACAAGTCAATTTAATTCCATCTATGGATGTTTCTATTATCTCTTCTTCCAATGCCTTTGCAAATTTTTGTTTTACACATTCTTTTATTTCTTTAAAAATATAATCTTTTTCTTGATCTGTAAGTTTTTCTATAGGTTTATTCAAATTTTTCAATGCTTCGAGGAATTTATTTCCTATCTCTCGTTTATACTCAGATTTAAAGTTCTGCGTTAGACGTCCGTTTCTGTATAAAGCATTGCTAATATTGGTATTTATTAAAACTTTGTAAATTTCAGCACCTGTTTCTTGTGCTTTATTTTCATTATTTTCATTGCCAATGTAATTTATCAGCTCGTCAAGCGTATTAATAAATCTTTCTTTGTTCAACTCGCATAGATATTCAGTATAAAGATATGGTATTTCATCCCATATTCTTGTATCAATCTTAACCTTGTTACCTTCAACAAACTTAGAGAAATCCTTGTATTTCCATTCAAGCACCTTAAGCGTTCCCACACATGCGGAAGCCATAAGCCAATTGTTTGGATAAAACATCACATAATCTTGTTGTAAATTTATTGTTTCAGTTTGTAAAATTTTCGGAGTAAGGAAAACAGGATAGCCTTCTTCATCAACGTATAGCTTGCCCTTGTATATTAATGTGCCCTTTTTAAGGTATGTAGCTTCTATCCAATTGTAAGCCTTTGGGTTAGCATTTTTGTAAAAATACGACAGGTGGAAATTTATTCCTTCTTCTGTGCTTTTAATTTCTCTTTTTAGCAAACTTGGCACATATGCGTTATAGACCAATTCCATTGAATTAAATTTTGAAGAATTCTTTTCCTCACATCTAACTCTCTTTACCTCCTCCACTTTCACCGGATACTCTCCCCCCGATAGAAAGAGAAGTTCCTTTGGCTCTTTTAAACCGTTCTCAATTTCCTTCAAAAGTTCTTCGCTTGCCTTTATGTGGATCAAAAGCCACAGGTTATAGAGAATTGGAACCTGCAATGGGAGTCTGCCAAGCTCTTTGTCTTTGAAGTTGTACTTTTTAAACCACACATAATCACGGTATATAGCTTGATAATCCCCCTGAATAGAGATTTGGAAATACTCTCCGTTCCACTTTCTTCCCATTGCCCGGTAGATCAGCCCTATTATGGTGGAGTAGGGCGGAAGCGGATAGACCTCTATACCCTTTATGGAAAGCGGATTTTTGAAAATCCCGGTGGAAGTGTAGAGTTTAACCCGTAGGCACTCCATAGATTTCCCCCACCTTGTTCTTTAGCTCCTCAAAGACCTCTCCCACACTCTTGCAATTTAGCTTTTCTCTTATCTCCTGCTCGTTGGCAAAGAATCCAGAAAGCAATCCGCAAAGGGTGTTATCTCTTTCTTCTTCAGGTATTATTCCCTTGCAGTCAAGAAGTCTGTTAATGTCCAAAAGCAGTTTGCCGTCCTCAGTTTCTTTTGCACTTACGCATCCCATAAAGAACGGATTTTTTATGCTGTAAATCCCACCTATAACAAAAACGGGAGAGAGATTTTCATACCTTCCTCTTATTTGCCTTGAAAGGGTTCTTATTATGTCCAAAAGGTCTTTTACTCTTTTAGCCTTCTCCTCTGCTGGAATCACTTCCTCAGTTCCATTTTCAGTTTCCCAGACTCCTATCCTGTCCAAGTCTATAGCTATGGTGTAGCAATAGTGTGCGGTGTGCTGTTCGGATTGAGGTATAGCTTGTTGTCTATCTGATTCCTCTGGCTTTATATGTTTTATGTATCTATTAAAGGCATCTATGTTGTTCATAAAATCCATATCTCCTTGAAATTTGGAAATAGAAAAAGCATAGGTTATCTTTACTGGCGAAGATCTTTTTATACTATCTACTTTTTGTCCTCTAAAATAAAGGTTTTTAGCATTAAATAAGTCTTTAGTAAATAGTCCTCCAAACAAGTCAAACTCTTGATATTCAAATAATCTTCTAACAAAAGAATCATCAAGGTCCACTCTTTCTCTTGTTCTATCCCTAGTTGAATTTTCAATATGCTCCCTCAACAGCTTATCCAACAGTTTCCACTCTTTCTCTTCTTTACCCTTTCTCCTTATGTCATATTTGAGTGCCTTGTCGGACACGTAGGTAATCTGAGAGTTGTCTCCTAAAGAAAGCTTCTTAAGGATGGATACATTTCCTATGTTTTCTCCGTAGTTTAGGCTTGTAGCCCTTTGGGTTATGATGGTTAGTGTTAGCATTCCTTTCATATTTCACCTCCTTACTTTATTTAATAACTCCCCGAGATTTTAAAACCTGACAGGTTTTTTTCACTTTTTTATATACCACACCCTCACCCCCACCGAAACGTGGCTGTTCCTCTCCCAAAGGGTTTCCACATTTATAACCTGAATATTGTTTAGCTTTATCCACTGATTAACCTGATTTTCCAAAATATCCTCTAAACTTTCCTCCCTAAAGGGTGCCATTTTTCTGTGAAAGTCTTTGTATGCTATCTCCATTGTTTATCTTGTTCTTTTGTTTGTTGGAGTTTTTGGAGTTTCCTTTTTAGGCTGTGGCTCGGGCTCTATTGTTAGCTCCAGGTCCTTTGCCTTTACGCTTACCATCTCAACTTTACCCTGTTGAACAGTAAAACCCTTTATGTTGGATTTGCTCAAAAATTCTCCGATTTTATCATCCACCAAAGCCCCCACAAGGAAGCCAAGCCCTAAGGTGGAAGGATGTGCTATAAGGTTTGCCTTTTCAAAACCAGAAGCCAATGTCTGCAGGTCTTCGTTCAGTGCCTTTTGGACTTCTTCGTGCGGTCTTTCTCCAAAGTAAGCAAGGTATATCCAATTTGCTCCCAGGTTCATTATCTTTAAAGGAAGGTCAGGGTCTGCGCCCTTAAGGTAGTATGCCTCTACGCCCAAGGTCTTTAGGCTTGCCACCAAAGATGCTGCGGTCAAGGCACAAAGGTCGGATGTATTCATATAAACCACCGCTATCTTGTCGTAGCCCCGCTCCTTTAATTGCTTTGCTATCTGAACTGCCACATTTATACGCATGTTTGCCCTTTCGGGCACAAGGTAAGTGTTTTCCTGAGACTTAACCACGGGTGAAACCACAAAAAGTGCCATAATCAGCATAAATTTTTTCACAGCAAACCTCCTTTGATAGATTATAAACCAAGCTTAACTATCCCAACTGGAACTGCTCCAGCTATCCCACGAACTGCTTCCCCAATCGTCAGACCCGCTTGAAGTCCAATCATCCCAGTTAGAACTGCTCCAATAGTCGTCAAAAATGCTTGACCGATTATCGTCATCGTGGCACATATGGTAGTATATGTTTCCCGGAAGATGACAATAAGATGGGTCTGTGTAAATATCGTGGGAACTTGTTGAATCATTATCCGAAAAGCTTGAACTGGAGGAACTATCAGCAAGCAAGCCATTGTAGCTATCATCCGCCAAATTAAGCTTTCTTATCCTGTCTTCCTCGTCCTCAATAGGAACAAAATTGGATTGTTCTTCTTGCTTTTTTTGAATTAGCGGATAGCTTGGCGGTTGAATGGCAGACATCTCGCTGTTTATCCTCCACGCAAGGAGTATTAGGGCGATGATTAGAAGGATTAGTAGTTCCATTTTGCACCTTCCTAATCCATTTCTCTATACTTAAGCAACACACCTTGCACAATCTTTTCCTTGAAAATCTCTTCTAAACTATTGTATTCATTGTCATTTTCTTTATAGTAGCTCGTATATCTTATTAGGACACCTCCGTTATCAAGCTTTTTCAACTCTGTTATGTTTTTCTCAAAGCCACAGTGTGCTAAAAAATTCCGTGGATTGATGCTTGTGCTACTCTGATCGGTTATATTTTTCAACAATTTCCACTCGTTTACAATTAATTTTTCATTGTCTAAGAAGTTTTTCTGAATTTCTTGTTGCAAATACATAATGTTTGTTGTAAGCCCGAAATATCCGTAAATACTACTTTTGTCCTCAGCAAATAATCGTTCTATATCACTCAAATAGACTCCTTCTTTAATCTCTTTACACATTTCGCGCTTTTCCAAGACCCTTATAACTCCCACAGCTAATCCCAACATCATAAACAGTTTTCTTAAATCCTCAAAGTTTAAATCATCAGGAGATGTCTTTAGGTTTCCGTCTAATCTTTGCTTTAAAAGATTCACTATTTCTTCAAGTAACTTCTTAGCATCATTTTCTGTATATCTATATTCTTCAAGTGTGCATAAATAGTAAACTACCAGTGGCAAATTATTCCTGAGGGCTGAGTAGAATAAATAAGCTCGGTATAACATGTCATTTATCTTTCGCTTAAGTTTCCTATCTTCTTCGCCTTTAATAGTTTTACTTATTTCCTTAGCGTATGTTGAAAATGCATTTTCGTTGTTTTCTTGTGGCTTTTCAGGAAAGTAGAAGAACCCCTTAGCATCTAATTGAAAATCCTTGAATATCTTATACCTTTTGTCTGAACTGGGTTTCCCTATTATTGGCTCAGATATAGCTATAAAAACTTTTATATCTTTTTCCTTTAGGAAGTCCTCAAGCTTCATAAGAGTTAGAAACAACCTACCAGCTTCAGCTAAGGCATAGTTGTATATGTTATGTCCGCTTGAAATATCCAAATACATTTCATCAAAGGGTTCATTTTTATATCTTTCAATCATATCAATTAAGATTCTTAGGACTATGTTTCCTAAGGGAGAAGAAAATTTCTTTCCTAAGAATTCGCCGATGCTCGGAATTACTATAAAATCATCAGCCTTCTTTGAGTGTGGATGTTCCTTTAGATA
>Ga0209809_1001916_pt1 | contig 15761 bp, 12 predicted proteins | sample YNPMSTMetaG_FD_186172 | JGI IMG/M metagenome (GOLD analysis project Ga0209809, IMG submission 186172) | Anoxygenic and chlorotrophic microbial mat microbial communities from Yellowstone National Park, USA - YNP MS-T MetaG (SPAdes) (version 2) ... | reverse complement strand
GGGCTGGAGCAGAGGATTAGTCATAGCGCAAGCTGGCCATCCATTCGGCTGACGCGCTCTGCTCCCGCCGTTGGAGGGCGCGGAAAAGCTCGCGTGCCACTGGAGCACAGGTGGTTCCACCACTGCCACCGTCTTCGACCATGACCACCACCGCGTAGCGCGGACGCTCGTAGGGCGCAAAACCCACAAACCAGGTCGTGTACCCGCGCAATCGCCCCTGCGCGTCGGTCACTTGTGCCGTGCCGGTCTTGCCACAGACCCGGAATCCAAGCACGGCGGCGGCTCGACCGGTTCCCTCCGGGTCTTCGGTGTCGGCCAGCATGGCTTCGTGGAGGATCCGCAGGTGATCGGGGCGAAGGGACAGCCGCTCCCGGATTTGCGGGGCCGGGAATCGCTCCGGGGCCCGGGTCGGATCGGATTCCGGCGGCTCCAACCGGTCCACCAGTCGGGGCCAAAGGAGTAGGCCGCCATTGGCCAGGGCGGCAGTGACCATGGCCATTTGCAGCGGGGTAACGGCGACCGGTCCTTGGCCGATGCTAAGGTTGGCAGTGTCGCCCTCCCGCCAGCCCGGCGACCGGACCTGGGCCAGCGTAGGGAAAACGCCGGCAGTCTCCTGCCGGGTCCGCAGACCGAGCGGCTGGCCCAATCGGAGTTGCTGGCCCAACCGCACCAGCCGTTCGACCACGCCCGGCTGCAGACCCCAGTGGACGAAGTAGCTGTTGCTGGAGCGAAGCAGTGCGCGACGCAGGTCATAGTCCCCTGGGGGCGCCGTGTCCCGGATTTTCCGCTTGCCCACGTAGATGCAACCCCGGTCCGGGCGAGTGGGATCGGCCATGACAGTGTATCGGGCTTGCGGGTCCAACCCACATTCCAGTGCGGCCAACGCCACCAGGGGCTTGAGGATCGAGCCGGGTGGATAGTGTTCCTGAGTGGCGCGATTGATTTGCGGCCGGAGCGTTTCATCGGTCAGCCGAGCGTACTCGCCGGGCGGGAACCCCAGGACGAAATGGTTCGGATTGGGCGCAGGCAGGGATGCCATGGCCAGCACATCCCCGTTGTGCACGTCCACGACCACTGCGGCTCCACGCACGTTGGCTCCTACGCGTAAGAGGGCCTGCTCGGCCACTAGCTGGATCCGCAGATCCAACGTCAACACCACATGCCAGCCCGGCTGTGCCGGGTTCCAAACCTGTTCGGCCTGTTTGTAGCCCAGGTGATTGACTAGCACCGACTTGGCGCCTGCCCGACCCCGCAGATGAGCGTCGAAAGCCGCCTCGATTCCCACGACGCCCCGATAATCGGGCCTCCGATAGGAGTAATCGGCGTCTTCCCCTTCCCTCGATCGGTCGTCCCGTGTCAGGTACCCGAGCAGGTGACTGGCGGTGGCTTGGAAGGGGTACACCCGCAGGGGCTCCACATCCAGATCTGCACCACGCGGCAGAACGGGGTATTCCGCCAACCGGGCCACCTGATCCGCACGCAGGTAGATCAGCACAGGGTAGGGGAGGGCCCGCTGAGTCAGGAAATGACGCCGGAATCGCTCCGGATCGAAAGGGATTTCATAGTTCAGGATCCGGCCGAGCTGTTGGACGGCATTACTCACCACCAAGACCCGCGCCGTCCACTCCAGCGCTTCGACTTGGGCTTTGGACAACCGCACTGCCTGAGTAACCACGGTGGACCCACTCACCCAGCCGGCCCAAAACACGTTCCGCTGGACCCTGTGTGTCGGGCGGAGTCGTTGGTACTCGGCACGGAAGTCCCGGCTCAGTTCCTCCAAGTAAAGCCCCAAGGTGAAGGCCGGCCGACTGTCCGCCAGGACCACTCCATTTCGGTCCAGGATCTTGCCCCGCACTGCCGGCACGCGCACGGTGCGGATGGCCTGAACCTCGAGCTGGCTCTGGTAAGTATGCCGGGAGGCGATTTGAACCCACCACAGCCCCGCCAACAAAATGGCCAGACCCATGAGCAGGCCCCGGGTCATCCAACGCAAGGCCAGCTCTTCAGGTAGAATGGGGTCCCAAACGCGCATGATTCAAACGCGGCCTCGCCGGATTTCACGATCGGGTCGAAACGAGCCGGGGCCGGTCGGCGCCGCGCCGAACCAATGTTCCAACGCGCCGAAAAGCCGAAACACCAACGGCGTCACCGCTGCACCCCAAACAGCCAGCACAGCCCCTTGCCAAAGGCTTCCCCAACCCACCAGCGGTTCGTGCCCGAGGCTCAGCAACAGACCTACCGTCAGCGTGGGCACCGCCGCCCCAGCCAAGGCCCCAAGAACCGCTTGGGCAAAGGGTTGGTCCCGTAACACCAGCTCTTTGCGCATGTGCAACACCAGGCCCAAGGCCAGCAAAGGCAGAGAGGTCACACCGACCGGATTGGCCGAGAGGCTGTCCATGGCCAGCCCGCCCAGTGCGGCCAACAGAAATACGTTGACCAGATGCGTCCGTAGTGCCGTGTGCACCATCAAAGCCGGCAAAAGATCAGGTTGTACTCCTAGGATTGGACGAAACCCGTCCCAGGCGGCCTGGAGGAATACCGCCAGCCAGGCTAAGACCAACGTGGCCACAATCTGCAACGATCTCAGCACGGGGACCTCCTTACCGAGCCAGGCAGCCCAGGCTGCCACCCGTTGGGGGGCCGGCCGGCCCCAGCGCCGTCTCCCGACTTCCCCAGCTTCCTCAGCTCCATTACGGCCATAGCACCCAAACCTCTTCCAGGACATGCAAGGGGGCAGCCAACTGGACACGGGCCTCCAGATACAGTCCATCCCCCGCCGGGCGAACATCCACCACGGTGCCAATAGGAATTCCCTTGGGGAAAATCCCTCCAAGACCGCTGGTGACCACAGCTTGCCCCGGACGCACGACGGCGGTGCGGGGCAAGTAGCTCAGAAGAACCAGGTCTCGGTCCAGAGGACCTGCCGGCCCGATCAGGCCAGTGTCGCCGGTGACATTGAGGACCTGAGCCGAGACACGGCAATTGGCGTCTCCCACCAGCACCACGCGCGCGTGAAACGGTCCCACCTCGCTCGTGCGTCCTACCAATCCCTCCGGAGTCAACACCGGAAGGCCGGTGCGTACGCCCTGCCGGCTGCCCAGGTCGATGGTGAAAGACCGCCACCAAGGAGTGGGCTCTCGCAAGGTGACCCGGGCCAAACGAAGTCGGTCCCGCCAAGGAGACTGTTCCTGCCAGCCCAACAGCCTGCGGAGCCGTGCGTTTTCCCGGGCCCACTCCGCCGCCTGCAAGGTCTCCAGGCGCAACTGGGCGTTTTCGCGCCGAAGCTGTTCGTTTTGCCGGAGCAACTCCCTGCGGCTGACCATCAGCCCGGCAGTTTCCTGCGCAGCCTGGTGCGCAGCACCGGCCAAACCCAGCAGCGGCAGGTAGAGGGCGCCAAAGGCGACCTTGAACCGAGCGGCCAACTCCTCCGGCAGACTAAGCAGCAGCAGACTCAGCCCGGCCAGCAGCCCCAGCGCCACCGAGTGCGATCGTTTCCACATGCCGTTCCTTCGTCGCACGGTCCAGTCACCGAGCGCGAGGAACCTACCCGGAATGAGTGACGCGTTTGAGAAACTCCAGATGCTGCAATACCCGACCTGTGCCCTCCGCCACCGCACTCAGCGGGTCTTCGGCGATGTGAACCGGCAGGCCGGTTTCTTCAGCCACCAGCCGGTCAATGCCCCGCAGCAGCGAACCGCCTCCGGCCATCACGATCCCCCGATCCACCAGGTCGCCCGCCAGCTCGGGCGGGCACCGCTCCAAAGTCAGGCGGATGGATTCCAGAATGCTGTTCAGCGGTTCGCGCAGGGCCTCCCGAATCTCTTCCGAGCGGATGGTCAAGGTCTTGGGCAATCCAGTGCTCAAATCGCGTCCCTTGACTTCCATGGTCAGTTCCTGCTCCAGCGGATAGGCCGAGCCGATTCGGATCTTGATCTCCTCCGCTGTGCGCTCCCCAATCAACAGGTTGTAGGCCCGTTTCATGTGCGCAATGATGGTCTCGTCCATCTCGTCGCCCCCCACCCGGAGGCTGCGACTGAAGACGATGCCCGCCAGGGAGATGATGGCGATCTCACAGGTGCCGCCGCCGATGTCCACGATCATGTTACCGGCCGGTTCATCGACCGGCAAACCCACACCGATAGCCGAGGCCATCGGCTGCTCGATCAGGTACACCTCTCGCGCCCCGGCGTGCATGGCCGAGTCCTTCACCGCACGTTTCTCCACCTCGGTAATCCCCGACGGCACAGCCACCACCACCCTCGGCGCGATCAGCTTTCGATGATGCACCTGCTGAATAAAGTGCCGCAGCATCGCCTCGGTGATCTCAAAATCGGCAATGACCCCATCCTTCATGGGGCGAATGGCCACAATGTTCCCCGGCGTCCGGCCAAGCATTCGCTTGGCCTTCTCCCCCACCGCCACCACGTTGGTTGTGCCGGCTTCGATTGCCACCACCGACGGCTCGCGCAACACTATGCCGCGGTCACGGACATAAACGAGGGAATTGGCTGTACCCAGGTCGATCCCGATATCGTTGGAGAACAGACTTTTCAGTTGCGCAAACATGAAATGTTGCCCAGCGCGCACAACCTAGGGACGGCCATGCCCCCGGGTCAAGAGGATTAACGTTCAACCAGCTCCTAAAGGACATAACCCCTTGCCAACACCCAGGTCGATCGCCCGCTCTCAAAAACAGAGGGAACTCTCAACAACTGCACATGACCTGAGAGCCCGGCATTAATCCATCCCTAAATGCCTCGAAAATCCAAGACAGCGGCCGGCCACAACCTTTCCCACCCTTGACCACCCATTGGCCGCGATCGGACTGGGCCGGGTCCCCACCACCCAGGCCCGGGCGGCTTGACCGGAAGCGACCAACCACTAGGAAGCGCGCCCATTCGGTCGTCTGGTGACTGCTGGCCGGACACCGAGAGCCAGTTGTGGAGGCTACGCGGCGGCTGTTACACGGGGGATGGATCAGTCCCTCGATCGCAGCCCTGAACTGCGCCCCAATCCAGCGCAGTGGCCATTCGCTGCGGGTTTTCGCTTGCAGGCGTGTTTCGGCGGTCAGTCCATGAACCAGAACTGCGTGTGACCGCTGTTTATTCTGCTTTGCTTCCCTCCGTCCCACAGCTCGGTCGGCTGCCCTCCGCCGCCCCGTAAAGCCTTCGGCCGTCCTTCACCCAGCTCGTTCCGCCCGTACCTTAGCGGTGACGCAAATCCTCAGCGGCTGCGGCTTTTGCGGCGCTCCGGCCTGGGTGGGCGAATGGGCCGCCCGGGTGCGTCCCGACCGGAGGCGCGGCGTTGCGCCCGCAGCTACCTCGAGGCCGCACCGGAGAGCAAACGATCCCACGCCTGCCTAGAGGGTACCGGAGCGGGGCCCCATGCGGGGGAGCGCGGTCGGACAGGGCCCCACCCACTTCCCGCTTTTCTGTAAGCCCGAATGTCCTACAGTGCCCGGACGTATGTGGGGATCGATACGTTCTGTGCATTTTGTGGGGATTTGTGGAACCGCGATGGCCTCCACCGCGGTTGCCCTCAAAGAACGCGGCTTGACGGTGACAGGGTCGGATCAAAACGCCTACCCGCCCATGTCCACCTTCCTGGCCCAACACGGCATCGAAGTCATGTCGGGCTACGCCGAAGCCAATTTGGTGCATCGGCCCGATCTGGTGGTCATCGGCAATGCCATCTCTCGCGGAAATCCCGAGGCGGAATACTGTCTGGAACATAAGCTGCGATACTGTTCATTGCCCGAACTGCTGCGGGAGCTCTTCCTGCGGGGCAAACGGTCCATCGTGGTAGCAGGAACCCACGGAAAAACGACCACCACGGCCCTGTTGGCCTGGGTCTTCGAAGTCAACGGCCTGAACCCCGGCTTTCTCATCGGTGGATTGCCCCTGAATTTCCAGCGCGGCTGCCGGTTTACCGACAGCGAATGGTTCATCATCGAGGGCGATGAATATGACACGGCCTTTTTCGACAAACGCAGCAAGTTCGTTCATTACCTGCCGGAATGCGTCATTTTGAACAATCTGGAGTACGATCATGCCGACATTTTTCCGGATTTGGCCGCCATCCAGCGTTCCTTTGAGCAGTTGGTGCGATTGGTCCCGCGCAACGGACTGTTGCTGGCCAATGGGGACGATCCCAACCTGGGGGCACTGCTGAACGTGCGGTTCTGTCCGGTGCGCCAGTTTGGTTTGGGGGAACACAACGCGGTGCGGGCTTTCAATGTCCAATTGGGGGCTGGAGCCAGCCAGTTCGAGTTGCCCAGTTATCGCTTCCATTTAAACCTGCCGGGTGAATTCAACGTGCGCAACGCCCTGGCCGTCATTGCCTGTGCCAAACACTACGGCCTGTCCAACAAACAAATCCAGGCGGCTTTCGACACGTTCCTGGGCGTGCGCCGGCGCTTGGAAATCCGGGGCGTGGCCGACGGGGTCACCGTGGTGGACGACTTTGGGCATCATCCCACGGCCATCCGGGAGACCCTGGCGGCGCTGCGCCTGAAGTATCCGCGCCAGCGGCTTTGGGCCATCTTCGAGCCGCGCAGCAACACCACTCGTCGCCGTGTCTTTCAAAAGGAATTGGCCCGCGCCTTTGACGCGGCCGACCGAGTCGTGGTAGCGCAGGTGGCCCGTCTGGAGCAATTGCCGCCCGAGGACCGACTGAGCCCCGAGCAGTTGATCGCCGATTTGCAGGCGGCCGGCAAAACCGCCGCCTATTTGCCGGAGGTGGAAGCCATCGTGGCCCACGTCGCGCGCGAAGCTCAGGGCGGCGATGTCGTGGTGATCTTCAGCAACGGAGGGTTTGGCGGAATCCACGAGAAATTGCTGGAGCGGTTGCACCGACGGGCAGCCCAGGGACGCGCCCTGGGCTTGGGTGCTTTGTCGCAGAGCCTCTCCTGCGGCAGCCGGCCGCTCCGATGAAGTCCACCGGCTCGCTACAATGCGCCCCCGGCAGGTTAAGAGCCTTCTGCGCTCGGGGGCCGACTCGTCGCGCCCAAGTCCCGCGGCGCCTCAATGACCCGGGGCACGCCACACACGGGCCCGGGCTTGCGCAGATGGCCTGCCCCGGAAAAAATACGAGAGCCGGGATCAACTCCCGGCTCAAGTGGTGATGAGGTTTCCACGCCGTCACCCCGGCGCTCAGAAGGGTGGTGCGGCCAACTCGGAGGGTCGCTGTTCGCACCGCACCACAAGTAAAACCTCTATACCAACCCTAAGCGAACAGCGAAGCTCTTAACGCTGCTCAATTTCTTAGACGGCCGGGGCGGCACTTTGTTCAAAATCTGCTGCTTTGTTTGGGTGTTCTTTGGGCATTCGAGGTCCGGGCAGTTCCTCTGGTCTGACAGGGCAGGGGTGCCGAGGGCCCAACTTATGGCTCGCGAGGAATGGACAGCCGCCGGTGGCACGCTCCTCGGGGAATCCTGCCTCGGACTACCCCGGCCTCCGACGTTCGACCGTCCCCACCCGTCGGAGATCCCAAAGCAATGGGCAAAATTCCCTGGCGGGGGCGAAACACTCCATTGGCACGGGCCACTAGAGGTTAGATGACGGCGCAGCTTCAGACACCGGTTCCGCCCGTATGATGGCACCGTCGTAGCTGGGTACGATGCGATGTCCGGGAGGCACGATCAGAAACTCCTCTGCGGACCAATCGCCTTCGAGCCAGCGGCGCAAAAGCCCTAGGTCACCTTCCCATTTCTCGAAATGCCACCCTTGCCGGGCGCAGATTTCCCGGACCTGAGGAGTCAGCCCTAAGGACCGGGTGAAGTCGAATTCGATCAGCACCCCGTGGGTGTAATGGGCGGTCCATTCACGGACAGCCTCGCGAAGAGCTTGCGCCTTGGCCTGTGAGTACTGTTGGCTCCGGGTCTCGAGTTCGGCCAAGGGAGTCCCCTGAGACAGAAACAGGCCGGTTACCGACTGGCTGGATGGCATCAAGCCCCGCTTTTGGGCGCACTCGATCCAGCCAGAGGTGAAGTAATAGGTACCCGGGCGGTAGAAGAAGGCCTTTTCATAACGTTCCTTGGAACCGAGGAAGAGAGTAATGCAGTCATGGGCCCGGGGAACTACCAGCGGCGTCTGCCGCGCGGTCACGCCGTCCAACAGCCGGCCGCAGAGTCCGTAGCCCACCAAAATCGCTTCATAGGGGCGCGGGGGGACGGCGTCCACCCGACGCTGCAGCTCGGCCCGGCCCTCGGCGGGGCGATCGTGCAGGCCCTGCGGCAGAAATTCCAGGTCCAGGAGGTTTCGACTCCGGGCCGCCAGGTAACAAATCTCGCGCAGTGCGATTTCACAGGCCAGCACCCGGAACAGTCGCGGCCGGCCCATGGTTTTCCCCGCGGCCTGCCTTTGGGTCTCGACGAGCGGGCCGGCAAGCCGGGCCGGGGTCGCTTCCCCTGGCGGGGGATTTGCATCCTCAACCGGACGAGACTGGGGCGCTGGGGCCTGATCAGAATCCGGCATAGTTGGTACGGGCCGCATCGGTCACGGCCCAGAGATTAATCGGGATGAGACTGCGCCCGAATCGGAGGAACCGGACGCTTCCGTCGATGAAGGCGAAGTTTGAGCCTCCGGAGCGGGTCTGGGCACCGGCACCGGAGTGCCGGCTCTGTTCCACCTCCTCCACGTCGTTGCCGTTGCCCTCGTAAAAATCCATGTAGTAGTGGGGCGAGCGGGTTTCTTTTTCCCCGAAAAGGATCGTGTCGGAGGGATAGCGGACCAGCAGTTCTTTGAGCCCCTGTGGGTAGGTTCCCTGCACGTAGGCTTGCCAGTCGGCCGGGCTCAAGACCGTCTGGAAATAGTCATTGAAGGCGTTGATCAGGTAACTGCGGGGCGCGCCGTCGGCCGGGTAAAGGTTCGTGTTGACGGGTTGGGTGGCCGGGTTCGGACCGTCGCTGGGACAGACCAGCAGCCGCAGCTCGCGATAATAGGGCTGCAATCGATGGGGCCACCGTCCGTTGACCAGGCGGGGCGGGAAAAAGCCATCGTGATCGTCCACATACAGTCGCGCGGCCAATCCCAGTTGGCGAAGATTATTGTTGCAAGAAATGCGGCGGGCGGTCTCCTTGGCCTTGCTCAGCGCGGGCAGAAGCATACTGGCAAGGACGGAAATGATGGCGATCACCACCAGCAGTTCGATCAGGGTAAAGGCCTTCTTCCGGCGACCGGACCCGACCGGCGAATGAATAAATCCGCTCTTCGTGCGTCCATTGGTGCAGGTCATGTCAACCAGAAACATCGTTCTCATCCTCGTCTTTGTCACCTTGCTGGGGTTGAGTGTCTACTTTGTGGTAGACTGGTTTCGGCCGGCGGATATTCAAATCGTTCACACCATCCGGCCCAACCCGCGGGCGCAGCAGGCCGATCGCCCGGCCCGGCGCATGGGTCCGGCGCGGTGGCCGTATCTGGTGTCGTTTGCCCTGGATCGGCCGGTCCGATTAAAGGAGGTGCGTGTGGTTCCCACCAGCACGCTGGCGACCAACAAATACGCCTCGGGACTGTGGCACCTGGTCTCGGACTCCAACTCGGTTCCGGTACGGGCGATCGTCTACGGGCAGCCCATTCGCGGCATGCGCCCCAAAGTGCCGGGTGCCTGGGCCGACCCCCTGCAGCCGCAAACAGACTATACCCTTTTGCTGGAATCGGATCAGGGTAGGGCCAGGTACGATTTTCGGACGCCGGCAACCTTGCCGGTACCCCGCTGAGGCAGAGGACAGCACAGGTGCGATGAGCTGGATTTGGGGCGCCGGTCAGAGTTTGGGACCGCAGGTGCGCTTGCGCTCGACGGGCCTGGGCCTCATCCGGCGCAAGCCGAACACCCGTGCCAAAGAGATGAGCAGGCGAGGACGCGCAGCCCGGATCGCAGTTCTCGCAAGCGGCGCACCCAAGACCCGGCCTCGGCCTCCTCGCCCGGCCCAGGTCAGAGTTCTTCCACGGGGCCGACGTTCGTGGCCATTTGGCGCAGGGTCGTTTTCAAGATCTTGCCCGTGGCATTGCGCGGGAGGCTCTCCATAAACACGACCCGGCGGGGCACCTTGTAATCGGCCAGCCGGTCGCGTAAAAAGTGGAGGATGGGTTTCTCGTCCAGGGTCACGCCTTCTGCGGGGGCCACAAAGGCCAGGGGTTGTTCTCCCCGACGACGATCGGGAATCCCGATGACAGCCGCCTCCTTCACCCCGGGATACTGATAGAGCACTTCTTCGATTTCGCGGGGGTACACATTGATCCCGTTGACCAGGATCATGTCCTTCTTGCGGTCGGTGATGTAGAAATACCCGTCGGCGTCCTGATACCCGATATCTCCCGTCAACAGCCAGCCGTTGCGCATGACCTTGGCGGTTTCTTCCGGCCGGTTCCAGTAACCCATCATGACGTTGCCGCCGCGCACGCAGATTTCACCGACGGTGTGGTGGGGCAGGAGGTTTCCCTGGTCATCCTGCACCGAGACTTCCACGTTGGGGATGGGCAGACCGATGGAACCGGGCTTGCGTCGGTCGATCGGATTTTTGGTAACGACCGGGCTGGCCTCGCTCAGGCCGTAGCCTTCCAGCAGGGGAATCCCAAATTTGGCTTCGAATTCCTTGAGCACTTGTACGGGCAGAGGGGCGGCTCCGCTAATGCACAGTCGCAGCGGCAACGGAGGTTCTACGGGGGCACTGATCATCGCCCGGTAAAATTGGGGTATAGCCGGCAGGATTGTGGCCTGGCGCTGCAGAATCTCGGCCAGGGCATTGCGAGGCGGATGCAGGGAGCGGACCAGGATGATGCTGCCTCCCACCAGCAGCGGCAGCAACACGCCCACTGTAATCATGTAACTGTGGAACAGGGGCAACAGCACGGCAAACCGATCCGCTTGGACAGTGCGCAAGACCTGGCGGCAGCTCTCGACATTGTGCAGCAGGTTGCCGTGCGAGAGCATGGCCCCCTTGGGCCGGCCCGTGGTTCCGGAGGTGTAGATGAGCACCGCCAGATCGTGCTGCTCGCGGCCGGCCCCGAAAGGCTCCTGTGGGGAGGAAGCCGGGGGCAGCCAGGGAAATTGCTCCACAGGCAGCAACCGCAGGTGTGGGTGGACCGCCTGAAGCGCCGGCGCCTGGCGGGCCAGTTCCTCCTCGGTGATGACGACGGAAATGCCGGCGTCGCCCAGGATGTAGTTGACTTCGTCCGGTTTCAGAAAGTTGTTGATGGGCACGGCCACGGCGCCGCTCTGCAGAATACCAAAGAGGGCGGTGATGAATTCGGGCCGGTTCTTCAGCCACAGACCCACCCGATCCCCCGGCCGGACCGCCATGCGCGAGGCCAGATGCTGCGCAACTGCACAACTTTGTTGCCACAGCGCGCGGTAGGGGATTTCCTCCAGGCCCCAAAAGATAGCGATTTTCTCGGGATGGGCTTCCACCGACGCGGCAAAAGCAGCAGGCAAATTCATGCTGTCATTTAGGCTTTTGAGCGCAGCGGGGGCAAGCCGAACCGACGAGTCCCGGTTGGTTAGTGGCGTAAGGAAAACCAGGTGACAAACTCGAAGCGTGTACATGGATGGAAGGTCACCGGTAAACCCTTGACCTGGAACGGACACCACATCCCAAGAAGGCGGTGTTTGCCCATCTGGGTTTGATGTGGAAGTGGGGCTTGGACGGCCAAGATTCAGCCCCAACTTGGGTCACGCCAGCCATGATAGGGAGCCGGCAGCCGTTTCGGGCGGATCGGATGCGCACTGCAGTCTGGATGGTTTGAAGGGGGGTGGCTGCGTGGCTCGCTGTTTTTTCGGCGGCCCCGGACCGCTTGGAGGCGGGGTACGGCGACGGCAGGAAGCGGCAACCACGTGGTACCGAGCGTCCAGGACCCTCACGGTGGTTCCTGGAAGTGGCCCAAGAGAGTTTCGAGCTCGATGGGGCTCAGGGGGCTTTGGGCCAAGGCTTCCCAAGCGGCTCGGGCGTCGGCGCTCTGGGCCGGCTGGGGGAGGCGTTGCAACCCTGCTGGGTGGAGGGGGGTGAACGTTCGGACCACTCGGGGGAGCTGCTACCGGTCCAACAGCACGGCAGCTTGGTCCGAGACCTTTTGGTGGAGATGTTGAAGGCCTTGGTTTTCGTGGCGAAGCAGCCGGTGGAGGGCGGGCCGCAAGAGGCATGGAGCCAAGCAGTGGAAGGCGAGCCTAAACTGGGCCAGTGGATCGGGGCCAGATCCAGAAAGGTTTACCGGTGAGCCGGAGGCGGGCCGAGTCCCGGGCTTGGCAAAATCGGGTGCGACGGTTGGAGCAGCGGTCCAAAGGGACAGGCCAGTCGCGCACGAGTCTTTGGCGTTGGACGCTGTTGGACTTTGACCCATGTGGAATCCCTTTCGCCGGTGAGGACCCGGACTGTGGTGCAGGGGGAGTGAGGCGGAGCGAGTTTCTCGAATTCCGGGAGGCGGCGGGCGCCGTGGAACAGGAGGGCAATCCAGACCAGCCGCCAGCCATGAGGCATTGCATGCCGAAATGGACAGCCTCTTGACAGGCTGTTGAAATAATCCCTTTCCGCCGAGAAAACATCTGATTTCCTGCAAAGTGCCAGGCGCGTTTCTGAAAACACCGCTTTTTTAAAAGCCCGCTAACCGTGCGAGCCATTCACCGGGCGGTATACGGCTCTGAACGCAACGCCTGCAGGGGGCCTGGCGTTGAGGGCCGCCTCCTGCGCTGGACCCGACGCTGCGATTCCTGCGGAGCCGCTCAGGGCCAATGCGGAGGCGGTCTTTGACCGGGGAGGTGACAAGCAGTTGCACTTGGATTTGTGCTTTGAGCCCCGGGGTCGGGCAGCGGAGCCGTGCGAGTGTTTGCAGGCAGGCTTGGAGGAGGAAACCCCTGCGGGGCCAAGTGCAGCCCTTAGGGTCAACTGGCGCTGCCCTGACTACTCCTCGCTGTTGAGAATCAGGGCCGGGGCCTGTGCAGCCACACCCGCCGGAGCGCAACGGGTTCAAGCTGCAGGTTCGCAGGTTTCGCAAGCCGATGTTTGCCTGCCGCCTTCGGCCCCGTTCCATGGGGTCGGTCCCTGCAAGGGTTGAAGACCTGCGCCCCGGTCTCATGGCACGATGCGTGGGTTGATTCTGTCCCAATGCCCCCCGCTCTTGACCGGTGACTGCGTTATCACCATTGGGTTTGAAGGGGCAAGAACGCCCAAGCCGAAGACGCAACGGCCAACGGACAAAACCCGTCAGGGAAGGTACGGAAGGGGAGATGGGTCGGCCCCGGAAGACCGCCGGAAGGAAGGCGATTTCGGCTGGGGAGTCCCCGGAATCCCAACCTGATGGGACGGACTCAATGCCTGTGGCAATCCGGCGAATTTTCCGTTGAACTGGGGCCGGCACGGTTCCAGATTGGCAAGAGTGCGGATTTCCGTCGTTATCCCTGCGTTCAACGAACAAGGTCTGCTGGGCCGAACCCTGCAAAGCGTGGGGGAGGCGGCTGCGGCTTTCGAAGGCCGCGGCTGGGAGGTCGAGGTGGTGGTTTGCGACAACAACTCCACCGATGCCACAGCCCGCATTGCCCAGGCCGCCGGTGCCCGCGTGGTCTTTGAACCGGTCAACCAGATCGCCCGGGCGCGCAACCGTGGCGCTGCCGCCGCTACGGGCGACTGGCTGGTGTTCGTGGACGCAGATTCGTATCCGACGCGCGGATTGTTCGATGAGGTGGCAGTCCACATCTGCAGTGGCCGATGCGTCGCCGGCGGATCCACCCTTCGAATGGAGAGGCCAGGCCGGATTGGCCGCTGGTTGTTGATCGCGTGGAATCTGATCAGCCGGTTGGCCCGGTGGCCTGCCGGCGCCTTTCTTTTCGTCGAGAGGGATGCCTTCCGGGCTGTGGGCGGGTTCAATCAGGCCCTCTACGTGGCCGAGGAGATCGAGTTCATTCGACGCGTCAAACGGCTGGCACGGCCGCAGGGCCGGCGCGTGGTCATTCTGCACCGACATCCGCTGTTGACCTCGGACCGCAAACTGCGCCTGTACGGGCCGATGGAACATCTGCGCTTCTGGTGGCGGGCCGTGAAATCCCCCCGCCGCACTCTGACCAGCCGTGAGGCTTGTCCGGTTTGGTACGATGGACGGCGTTAAATTTCTCCCGGAAACCACGGAGGTCGGAAACCGCGCCCCCGGCCTACCCGAAATGCAGGAACCAGCCGGGCCCGATCAGCGCAGTCTGCAGACCGCCGGCTGCAAATCGCGCGCGCTCGACTGAGAGATCCGCTATCGCTGGAGCATCCCAAACAAGGCAAATCAGATGCCGCGTACAACCCGAGCACTCCTGAGCCCGGAAAACCTGGAACGGCACCTGGCGATCACCATCGAACGACACGGACTGCTGGCGCCGGGCCAGAAAGTAGTGGTGGCCGTGTCCGGAGGATGCGATTCGATGGTGTTGCTGGACCTGCTGCATCGGCTGGCCCCGACGCGGGGATGGCAGCTTGCGGTGGCCCACTTCAATCACCAGCTTCGTGGCGCCGACAGCGAAGCCGATGAAGCGTTCGTTCGGCAGCAAGCGGATCTGCGCAAGCTGCCCGTGTTCGTCGACCGCGGCGATGTGCGCGACCGGGCGCGTCAAGAGGGCTTGTCCTTGGAGATGGCGGCCCGTCAACTGCGGCTGCGCTTCCTGGCGGAAACCGCCCGCCGCTTTGGGGCCCCGACCGTCGCCTTGGGACATCATGCTGATGACCAGGTGGAGCTGTTTTTCCTGCGTCTGCTGCGGGGCGCCGGAGGGGAAGGCCTGGAAGGAATGCACTGGAAAAGTCCGGTCCCACTCGGCCCTGCAGACGCCGTGCAACCGCATACCCAGCTCCATTGGGTTCGCCCGTTGCTGGACCTGCCGCGAGCCGTGATCTGCCATTACGCCAAAGTTCGGGCCCTGCCGCATCGCGAGGACGTCAGCAACCGTTCCTGGGACATCCTGCGCAACCGCATTCGCCACGAACTGGTGCCGTTGCTGGAGTCGCATTATCAACCGGCTCTGCGCCAGGTGATCCTGCGCTTAATGGAGCTGGTGGGAGCCGACGCGGCCGCCGTGCGCCTCTGGGCGGAACGCTGGCTGCGCACCGGCCGTTCCCGATTCGATCGCCTTCCCGAAGCAGTACAACGCGCCGCCCTGCGCCTGCAATTGCGGCAACTGGGTCAGGAACCGACCTGGGATCTGGTCGAGCAGTTGCGGCTCCGTCCTCAACGGCGTGTCAGTGGCGGGCTTGGCCGTTGGTACCTCCGTGACGCTGCCGGTCAAGTGAGCCGCGACCCCGGGCCCCCGGGGCCCTTCCGGTCCGACGCACAGACCGTGCAGCTCGGCAGGCGCGGATCGATCCGCTTTGGCTCCGCAGAGCTGCGCTGGCAGATCCAGCGCCACGACCCCGGCAGGCTGCCCCCTCGGCAGGAGGGCGTGGAGCACTTCGACGCCGAGCGCGTCGGCTCGGTCATCCGGCTCCGGTTCTGGCAGCCCGGCGACCGCTTCCAACCCCTGGGCTGGAGCCAGGCGGCCAAGCTGCAGGACCTCTTTACCGCCGTTCGGGTCCCTGCGGCCCAACGGCGCCACCGACTGGTGGCAACCACCTCCCAAGGGGAAATCTTCTGGGTGGAAGGCCTGCCTCCTGGCGAACGGTTCAAGCTCACCGCAGCCACCCGTCGCCGCCTGCGCTGGCAGTGGCAGCGCTAGTGTTGGTTGATTGTCAGTTGACGATGGAAAAGATTAAGGCTCAACCAAACCGCACTGTATGGCTGAGCCTCGTTTGCAGACGGCGCCACGCG
>Ga0209809_1001911_pt1 | contig 15795 bp, 16 predicted proteins | sample YNPMSTMetaG_FD_186172 | JGI IMG/M metagenome (GOLD analysis project Ga0209809, IMG submission 186172) | Anoxygenic and chlorotrophic microbial mat microbial communities from Yellowstone National Park, USA - YNP MS-T MetaG (SPAdes) (version 2) ... | reverse complement strand
ATCTGTTCTAGCAAATCGATAAGCAATTTCAAAATGATTGTAAGCCTCTTCAATATCACCAGTTTTATATTTTATAATTGCAAGCATTAAGTAAATATCGAAAAGATTATTCTCGTTAAGGACGGGCTCGTTTAAGATTTTGGTAATTATGCTTTCCGATTTCTTGAATTCTGCTTGATTGAAATAACATTTTGCAAGGTCGAATTCGAGTTCATTCAATTTATCGATTCTATCCTCAAGTTCAAGACACTTTAGTAAATATTTTTCCATTGAGGAAAACGAAAAATATCTTTCTGCTTCAGAAACGGCTTTCAAATAATGTTTTAGAGCTTCATCTTTTGAGTTTGATCGTTCATAAAATTCAGCAGTGATGAAAGATGGATACTTTTTGCTTTCGAAAAATTCAGCCAAACACAAATTAAGCTCCTGAGAATATCTTGTTTGTGAAAATAGAAATTTCTTTATTCCACCCGCCGGTAAAAAAACCAATTCGTCTCTACCTGATATCTCAATCCATCCAAATGCAGTTAAAAACTTCATTTCTTCTCTCAGCTGAATTACTTCCACTCTCAAAATTTCAGCAAGTTCTGATAATCTTAAAGGGAAATCAATCAGTGATAGGATTTCTAATGAAGACTTTTGAAGCTGTGAAAGATTTTGAATTTTTAATTCATAATTCTTTTGTGAAAGTTTTTCGAAATTAATTCGTTGAATTTTTTCACTGTTGAGTATAAAACCTTTAGAATCAAAAGTTATTATCCCTTCCAAAAATAAGTTACTTAAAAATTCATTCATTTCATTAATTGAGCGAGAAGTGTATTCAATCAGCAAATCAGAAACTTCTGCGTAAGGGAAATCGAATTTGAAGTATGTTTTCAACATTTTAATAATTTCATCTTTTGAAAGCGGAGATAGTATAATTTCTTCACTGTTCTTAATTCTTTCTATTTCATTATTACTTATAAAAGATGTATCAACCGTTAAAACAAATTTGACTCCCAAATCAATTAAAGAAGGAAAAATATAATAGAAAAATTCTTTGGTGAATTGATCAAGCATCTGAAAATCATCTATTACAACACAAAACTTGAATGACTTAGCTAGATTAATTAGTAACTCAGAAAGAAAATTTCTCCTGTATTCAATATATTCAAATTGGTCTATGGAAGTATTATATAGCTCTCGGAGTTGATCAATTTTTCTATTAAACTCATCTTTCTCATCGTAATTTTTATTGGCAAGAAAATTTTCTATTTGATTCAGTAAGATATCAAGTATGTTGTAAGACGAAGGTTGAACTTTCGAAACACTAAGAAAAATGCAATCAATTCTTTTATAAACAAGATATTCGAAAAATTTTCTTAAAAGAAATGATTTCCCCATTCCTTCTTCTGAGATAACAATTAGAGTTGAAATATTTTCATCTCTTTGTTCAATAAGTGTTTTTAACTCATTCAGTTCTTTCTCTCTGGCGAAATGAGTCTGGGGTATGTACCAGATATTTTTTACTTTTCTGTAATCATTTGGAAACAAATCAAGTATTTCTAATGAATTTTGAAATCTATTCTCTGGATTTTTTTCCAAAAGTCTCAAAACAATTTCATTCATATAATCAGGATAATGTTCAGGTAATCTTAAAGGTTTTTCTTCAAGATGTTTCTTGAGAAGTTCCACTTCATTTTCTGAGTAAAAAGGGGGCGTTCCTTTTAAAGTGTGATAAAGTGTTGCTCCGAGTGAATACAAATCTGTTCTATGGTCTACTTCTTTTCCACTAATTAATTCAGGTGAAATGTATAAAGGAGTTCCCCGCACATAGAGAGATCTAAGAGCACTAAATCCAAAATCAATTAACTTGACTTGCAAATTAGTTTTATCTTCACCTATGATTAAAATATTCTCTGGCCTCAAATCATAATGAATTATATTCAACTGATGAATGTAATAAAGAGTAAGCGATATTTGATTTAATGCCGTAAGAAAAAGCTCATATTGTTTACCTTCAACTGGTGGTAAAAAGAAATCCAACAAATTTTTACCGTTAATAAATTCAGAGACAAAGAAGTAAGAACCAATATATTTATCTTCATCACAATCATTAATTACTCCAAATTCATAAGCCTTAACAATATTTGGATGGTTTAAGTTATTAAGAAGATTAAATTCATTCCTTAGAGATTCAATCTCATCCTCATTTAGATTTTCTGATGGAATAACTTTAATTGCATAATATTTCTCGGGAGATTGAACATCTTCAGCAAGGAAGACAACATTTCTTCCACTTCCTATAAATTTTTTAATTCTGTATTGTGAATTTATTATCATTTTAATTCAGGCTTTTTAAGTCCTTCACCAATTAAATTAAAAGTTAATACAATAATAATTAAAGCAAAGCCTGACGAAAAAGAAATCCAACTTGCTAATGAAAAATAATCGTAGCCCGTTTTAATTATTCCACCAAGAGTTGGTGTAGGCGGTTGAACTCCAAGCCCAAGAAAACTCAATGCCGATTCTGCAATAACAACATTACTAAATTGAAATATTAATGTAATCATAATTGGAGCAAATGTATTTGGTAGGATATGCTTTATCACAATCAAAAACTTTTTTTGACCTGCAAGGATTAATGTTTGAACAAATTCCTTTTTCATACAAGCTAAAGTTTCATTTCTTGCAAGACGAGCAATATACATCCAACCAGAAAAACCAAATACAATCACAAGTAAGAAAATTGAATTTCCAAGAAATGCGATTAAAAAAATCACTAAAAACAAAATTGGAAATGAAAGGAAAAAATCAACAACTCTCATTAATAGGTTGTCAATAAATCCACCAAAAACACCAGCACTGTAACCGATTAGACTTCCCAACAAAAAAGAAACCAAAACAGAAAAAACTCCGACTAACAAAGAGATACGAGTTCCATAAATTATTCTGCTGAGTAAGTCTCTACCAAATTCATCTGTTCCCAATAAAAATATTTTTGTGTAAACCTTCGGAAATTCATTATTACTTTCAATCTCTTCTAAGAGAATTTTTTCAATCGATTTATCTCTGAACAATTGAATTATTGAATCTTGAACTTCTATTTGATTGAAATAAATTCTCCTTTCTTCCTCATAATTTTCAAAAAGAATTTTCTTACTCTTCGCTAATTCACTTGAGAAATTATCCGATTTTTTTAATTTGATATAGTTCAATTTTTTCAGTGGTGGGAGTAACTTTGTCAATTGAATATCTTTATGGAATGAAGGATCATCAGGGGAAATAATAGGAGCAGTTAATGAAATAAGAATAAAGAAGCAAAGAAAAGTAATCCCAATTAAAAATTCTGAATTAAAGTATTTAAAATTACTGATTAATCTCTCAAGAAATTTAATTTGTATAAGTTTGAAATAGTGCAATAAAAAAATGATTGATATGAAGAAAAATATTAATGAAAAGAAAAGTCCAACAAAAAAATCTATCTCAGCAAAGTCACTCAAATTTAAATCAAGCGAAACCACCTTTAGCCAAACAAGATTAAGCCCTAGAATAAATTTTTCGAACCTTAATAATAAAACACTTAGCATAAAAATCGAGATGACAAGGAAACTATTTCTAATTTTTTTCTCATTCATAATTTTATTGAGAGACTGCTTCGTAAGAAAACTTTGGATTGAAACGAGCAATTAGAATATCAGCGATTAGATTCCCGATTATCACCATAAAACCTGAAATCATTACACAAGCAATGATAACAGGATAATCTCGAGTGAAAATTGATGTGACCATTAACTTCCCCATTCCAGGCAAAGAAAAAACTGTTTCTGTGATTAATGTTTTACTAAGTAGTGAACCAATCTCTAATCCAAGAATCGTTATGTAAGAGATTAAAGCATTTGGAAGGATATGTTTTTTTCTAATGGTATTTTCAGGAATTCCATTTGCTCTAAGTGCAATCACGAAATCTTCATTGCTTACATTAATTAAACTTTCTCTCAAATATCTGATTGAAAAAGAAACTGATGTAATGGTTAATGTTAAAACAGGAAGTGTTAAATGATGTATTAGGTCAAAAAGTTTATCAATAAAACTCAATTCATAAAAGTTGTAAGAAGTCATTTGCGAAGATGGAAATATTTTCAGAACAATAGAACCGAAGTAAATCAAAACTATTGCAACAACAAATGAAGGTGCGCTGTAAATTATCAAAGCAAGTTTATCAATGATTAAATCTATCTTTTTGCCTGAGTTTTTTAGAAGAAAAAGTCCAAGTGGAATTGAAATTAATATTTGGAATAAAAACGCTATTAAAGAGATTGATAAAGTTACAAGAATTGAATCAGTAAGCAGTGAACCGACAGGTCTTTTATAAACAATGGAATAACCAAAATCACCTTGCAACACATTTTTAATCCAGTTTAGAAATTGAATTGGAATTGGTTTGTCAAATCCAAATTTACTTTTAATTTGTTCAGCCAGTTCATTCCCAAGTTTTGGTGAATAATATTGTTGGAAAGGTTCACCGGGCAATAAATAAACCATAAAAAAAATTACACTAACTAAGAACAATATCATCAAAACTGAAGAGATAAATCTTCTTAAGAGATTCTTGAAAAAATTTTTTCTCATTTTTCAATATACCATTCCCAAATTCGATTGGTGTAGGCAATTGGATTAAATTTTGTGTTCTTTAACTTTTTATTATAGGCAATGATATTATCAATCCAGTAAAGAAAAGTAACGGGCTGGTCTTTCTGTAAAATTTCTTGAAATCTGTGAATTAAATTTCTTTTTTCTTCAATTGATTTAGTTTCTCGCAACTTCAAAAAAATTTTATCCACCTCAGGATTTTGATAACTGCACACATTAAAAAAGTTTTTATTCAAATCAGAACCCCAGAAAGCTTCTAAATCAAGATTTAGTGGAACTGTCCAGCCTGCAATCCAAGCATCGAGTTTTTTTTCAAACAAATTGTTAAAGAATAAAGATGTTTCAAGAATTTCAATTTCAACATCGATTCCAATTTTAGCTAAATTCTTTTTGATTATTGTGGCAGTAAACTCTCGGTGTGGTTTACCTGAAGCTAAAGTTAATTTGAATCTGAAGGGCTTACCATCTTTGTCTAAGATTCTATCACCATCCGAATCTTGCCATCCATTTCTCGCCAGAAATTTTTTTGCCTCCTCAGGATTGTATTCTAATGTCTCTAACGAAGTATTTAAAAATTCTCCAAATATTGGTGAGATTGGCGATTCCGCTAACTCCGCAAATTCTCCAAAATACCCATCAATAATTTCTTTCCTGTTTATGGCCATACTTATAGCCAAACGAAATTCCTTCTTACCAAACAAAGGATGTGGTTGAATAATCTTTCCATTGGATTTTCGATAAAGATTATGGTCGATATTACTCCAACCGATATAATCGTAATCCCTTCCTGCGATTGTTTCAACTTTAATATTAGAGAAATCTCTTTTTAGGATTTCGGCGTCAGCAGGATTAACATCAGTAACGAAATCAATCTCTCCTTTTTTAAGCTGATTTAATCGCGAATTGTAGTCACTAATGACTTTGAAAATTAATTTTTTAATAAAAGGTATTTTGTCAAAGTAAGATGAATCATTTTTAATTAGAACAATTTGTTGCTGCCTAGAATAATTTTCGAGTTTATAAGGGCCAATCCCAATTGGATTAAAATTTACTTCGTGGTTAAAAATTTCTTTCAACGGAATTTTTCTAAAGATATGTTCTGGAAGAATTGGAAGTCCAGTTACAAACAAAGGATCCTCGACTTCTTCAGAAAAGTTAAAAATTATTGTTGAATCATTTAGAACGACAAATGACTTTTTATAATCAACCCGACCATTTTTATCGTGGATAAAAAATCTTTCCACATCCTGTCGCACACTCATTACATCTGGATGAGTGTAAAGAAAATATGAGTAGTAAACATCACTAGCAGAAAATTTTTCACCATCTGACCATTTCAAATTAGTCTTCAAAAAATAAGTGATGCTTCGTTTATCTTTATCAATTTTCCAGCGGTTTGCAAGATTTGGATAATAAATTAGTTTGCCAGAGTCCGAATTAAATTCCGAATAAGTTAATGAAGAAAAAATTAAATCATTAATCAAACCCGATACAATATCGTTGGAATAAAGCGGATTGAAAAAATCAACATCATTTTTAATTGCAATGAAAAGCTTCTCATCAGAAATTTTAGGATGTTTAATTTCAGCTTTGTCTTTGCAAGAAAAGAATATTAAAGATAGCAGAATGGATAATAGGATGAATATGAAAAATTTCTTCATCGATTATTTCCTAACCGTATGTATGACTTTTTTTCTCAATTTAATATATTGAAAACAAGTTTAAAATAAGTATAGAGATGCAAAAAGATAAAGAGCTTATTCAGGTTTTAGGATTAAAGGTTTCGGTAAAAGGTAAAGATAAAGTTATTCTTAATGAGATTGACTTTACCTGCAATCAATCTGAGATACTAACAATCTTAGGAAAGAACGGAGAAGGCAAAACAACACTAGCTTTAAGTCTCACTAAACTTTTAAATCCCCAGATTTATTCAATTGAAGGAAAAGTTTATTTCAGGAACGAAGATATTCTTAACCTTGATGAAAATAGTCTACAAAAAATCAGAAAAGAACAAATCGGTTACATACTTCAAAATCCATTCTCTGCTTTCAATCCTATTTACAAAATAAAAGACCAGATTGAAGAACTAAACAAACTGAAAAACATTCCTTTTGAAAATTTTATTCAATTGATGAATAAACTGGAATTGAAAAATCATAATCAAATTCTAAGTAAATATCCATTTGAATTAAGTGGTGGGATGTTGCAAAGATTATCGGCAGTTAGAGTTCTTGCATCAAATCCAGATTTAATTATTGCTGATGAGCCAACTTCAGCACTCGATAAACCAATTTCAAATCAATTACTGAAATTATTTCGAGATTATGTGAAAGAACGCAATGGTGCTTTGATTTTTATCACTCAGGATATTTCCATCGCAGAAAGTTTTTCGGATAAAATTGCTTTTTTAAAAAATGGGAACTTAATTCACTTTGTTGAAAGGGAAAATCTTTTCAAACAAACAAATCTTATTGAGATAGAAATTCTACTTAATTCTTATAGACAACTGAGATTATGAATAATCAAATTATACTAAGACTCGAAAACATCTCATTTGAAATAAAAATTGGAAAATCAAGTCAGAAAATCTTAAAAGATATAAATCTTGGCATTAATAAATCAGAAATTTTTGGATTGACTGGAGAGTCTGGTTCAGGCAAAACAACACTTGGAAAAATAATCTCAGGACTTGAAAAACCCACTTCTGGTAAAAAATATTTCCACGAAAAAGAATTCGATGGAATTGAGACTAAACATAAAATTCAATTCTTGTTTCAAAATTATGTAGCCACTCACAATCCATTGCAAAAAATTGATAATGCTTTTAATGAATTATTGAAAATTCAAAAGGAGACTTATTCAAATTGGTATAAATCAAAGAAAGAAATTTTGAATCTTGTTGGCTTAAGCGATGATGTGCTAAGTTTTTATCCTTCTCAACTAAGTGGCGGACAACTTCAAAGATTGGCGTTGGCAAAGTTACTATTTCTTAAGCCTGAACTTTTAATTTTGGATGAGCCTTTTGCTTCTCAAGATGTTGTTTCGATTCTAAATTTAATTAGACTTTTCAAAGAGATTAATCAAAAACTTGGAACAACATTTCTCATTATTTCACATGAGCTTCCATACCTTCTAAAAATTTCTAACCGTATCGGCTTCATTAAAGACGGAGAGATAATTGAAGTAATTAAAGTTGATATGAAAGATGTAATCAACAAGTCCTTAAAACCATCTTCAACTTACGCTCAATTTCTTTTCCATTCATTTGTGATAAATCGCACTTAAATTGTTTGGCTGTGGACTGAATAAAAATTGTTTTTCATATAAGACTAAGCAATTTATTACAACTATTGATGACTTATCCCAAAAATTTAAAATAATAATAGATGTCCAGTAAGTTAAAAATCATTAGTTTAAGCTCAGTCGAATTGACGGAAAAAACTACAGAAAATTTCAAAAGATTAATGTCATCCTTCGACTGATGCTCAGGATGACATTAAATTTAATCCTTCATGTCTGTCTGAGTAAGTTTACTCTTAGCCTGTAGAAAGCTCGTCATGAGCTTGACGAAGGGAAGTCTGACGATAGACGCAACAGAAATTTACAAAAGATTAATGTTATCCTTCGACTGATGCTCAGGATGACATTAAATTTTAATTCTTCATGTCAGTCTGAGTAAGTTTACCCTAAGCCTGCCGAAAGCTTGTCCTGAGCTTGACGAAGGGAAGACTGACGATTTGAATCAAAATCAGATTTCGACTGGTTTAGTTTGAAATGAAAATTTACTCTTTAAATAGCCTTAAAATTTGTAGCGGGGGCAGGATTCGAACCTGCGACCTCCGGGTTATGAGCCCGACGAGCTACCAGCTGCTCTACCCCGCGATGTTTTCGTTTACAAATTTACAAAATTTTGAATTGCTCTCAAATCACTGATTTTAACTTAAATGTGATGAAATTTCAGGTTGAGTATGTTTATCTCGAGCGTGCAAATGAAGCGAAGACTTATAATTTATAGAAAAATCTAAGATTATGAGGCTAATTTTTACATTAAGAATTATTTTTTTGTCAGTTCTGAGAAATTATTTTCAAAAACTACTCTTGGATTTTTTAAAATCAATCCATCTTTAACCAGAATCTTTAATAAATTTTATAACCTTTTTAAATCATCAACAAACTTTTCTATATCAGAATCAGAATAGCCTTTTTCTTTAGATGCAGATTCAAGTGTTCCCCAGATTGGTTCACCACAAACAAGACAACGAATTCCTTTGTTCATTAAATAAGTTACAGCTTCTGGCTTAATAACTACAAGCTCTTCTATTGTCATTTCTTTGGTGATTGTCTTGGTTGTTATCTCACTCATTTTGCTTCTCCGCTTTTCTCCCGGTTGTTGGGAAACCAGCTATTGCTCCGATTAACATTCCATATAAACTTGAAGTATACCACTTTGATGTAATTGGACAGGCACCATTGCAACCAATAAAGTAGTAATAAAGATATCCACCAACAAAACCAACGAATGAGAATAAAACAAGTTTGAAATATTTTGTGTGAATAATTTTTTTAACTAATTCTATCACTAAGCGACCCCAATATTTTCATAAATTTTATCGAGCAAAATTTCCTCTGGAACTGCTCCTTCAACAAAATCATTTTCGTTGATAATTGTTCTTGGAACGCCCATCACATTATATTTTCTTGACAGATGTGGAAATTCAGTTGCTTCAACCATATCAGCTTTAATTTTGGGATTTAAGTAGGCAAATTTATGAGCAGTAATAACTGCACGGGGACAATATGGGCAGGTGGGCGTCACATAAACTTGAAGATGAACATCTTTATCGATTAACTTCACTCTCTCAATAATATCTTCACTTAAATCAACTTCGCCCGTTCCCACCATTTTTATATCTTCAAGTAAGGATGCGAATTCATAGCCAGAAGGAATTCCATAATATCTAATTCCAAAATCTTTATCTCCTTCAAGCATTACAATTGCTGGAATTTTATCAACTCCATATAACTCGGCTTTATCTTTGTCGATGACAAAATTGTAGACTTCGAGTTTCAATTTATCGGAAGTTTCTACGAGTTCTTCCAGTAATGTTCTGGTTTCTCGGCAATACATACATTCAAGTTCCTGAATAAACATCACAAGCTTGACCTCTTTATTTAAAACAGAAAGCTGCTTTGAAATTTCGTGTCGTAATTTTTCATCAATGAACATACGCAACACCTTTTTTATTTTTCACCTTTAGATGTATTTACCTTAAATAATAAATAAGCTGGACACACTTTCAAATAAGCAGTAGTCTAAGGAATAACTCCTAAAAATCCCCACCAATTTTCTGATGGATTAAGAACTGCAAAGATTAAAAGAACAATACCTAAGATTGTTCTTAAAATTTGGTCTGTTTTTCCAACATTCTTTTTCATTGTTAATTCTCCTTTTTTGTTTGTTATAAATTATATTAACTAGTTAGTAAATATCCGAGTAAAGCAAAATACAATGTTGAAATTTTTGGATTACATAAAATTGGACAAACTCCCACAGTCTGTTTACTAAAAAATTTTCCAATGAAATATCCAATTATTCCACCAATTAAAATTCCAGTTATTTGAATTATTGTCATCTGCTCACCTCAACAATTATGTCTCTAATTATTTTTTCAACTTGCTTTGCAATTTCAACAATCTCCTGCATCCCAAGTTTTTCAACCATTTCAACTGGATTTGGAGAAGAAACAAAATTATTTCCTTCCTTTTCATAAACTAGAATTTTACAAGGCAAAATTGACCCATAATTTTTATCTTTACTCAATACAAGATGAGCAAATTTTGGATTACAAACTTCAACTATACAATACTTCTCGATTTCAAATCCTTTTTCTTTTAGAACATCACTTACATAATGAATGTGTTGAACTCGAAAAGCGTGTTTTTCAGCAAGAGCCTCTATTTCTTTCAATATTTGTTCAAATGGTTTGTTAACCTGCACTGTGAAATTCATATTCCAACCTCACACTGATTGATATTCTTTTATTAATCTTTCTTCAGCCTGATATCCGACAAAAAACTCCTTCACTAAATTTCCTTTCATCAACGCAATGCTCGGAGTGCCCATAATTCCAAAGACTCTTGCAAGTTGTAAATCTTTAGAAATATCAACGCTCAAAGTATTAAAGTTTTGTTTCTTCAAATTCTCGATAATTGGTGATTGATAACGACAGGCTGAGCAATTTGGTGAATAAAAATAAATAAGCAACTTTTCTTTGTTAAAATAATTTCGCAGTTCAGGCCTGATTTTGTTCAAATCAATTGATTGGCCTGAAATTTTTTTGCTTTTGAAAATCAAATAATACTGAAAAGCAAAGAAAAGAGTTAAAAATCCTAATATTAAAATTATTACATATACCATAATCACATTATAAGATGAAATAAAATTATGAAAGTTTCAAGTCAAGGTCTTTCCTAAAGGTCGAAGAAATTTTACAAACAACGATTCTCAATAAATATTAAATGTAAAATTCAAAAACTCTGAATTAAATTTTATACAGTGAGTTGTTTTAGAAATTGGAATTTAACTAATTCGAATTTATCAGGAATTTGATTTCAGTGAAGAGATTTATTGATTCGAAAAACTACTTAACGATAAACTTTCAATGAACTCACTTCAAATCACAGATAAATTTCATAATTCAAGTTGTAAAATTTGAGATTGATTACTCAAAGTATGGATTGATGTAATTACTGGAAATAGGATAATGGAATTTATTTGGGATTTGCTTTTTATGGTTTGAGATTTATCATCTCTCTATTTTATCCTGCAAACCAAGAAATGCTAAAAGTCTTTCGTGAGCTCCTTCAGGTAAGTCGGTTTTGTATTCACGGAAAAGTTTTACTGTTTTCTCGAGTTGGTCATAGAAGTTACTGCAATTCTCACATTCTTTTAGATGCTCTTGAATTGCGATACAGATTGGTGAGTCGGGCAGTTCACCCAAATAGTCACAGACCTGATTAATCACTTCTTTACAGGTTAAATTATTTTTCGAAATAAGATTTAAGTTCATTTCTCAAAAACAATCTTGCTCTGTGTAATCTTGATTTTACTGCTGGAATACTCAATCCAAGTGTTTCAGCTGTTTCTTGAGTTGATAATCCTTCCACATCTCTTAACATAAAAACAATTCGATAATCTGGTGGAAGCTTTTCAACTGCTTCGTCCATTAATTTTTTCAATTCATCGTTTAAGAGTTTATCTTCTGGTAAATCAGACCAGTGCTTGACTTCAGGTTCTTCAAAGTCAAATTCTTCTTCATCGATAGAATGAAATTTATCTTTGTGAACTTCTGAACGAGCCATCATCAAACAATGATTAACAACAATTCGATAAAGCCAAGTTGAAAACTTTGATTTTCCATCGAACTGATGCAGTGATTTAAGAACACTCATAAATGTCTCCTGCATCGTGTTCTCAGCTTTATCTCGATTACGACAAATTTTAAAGGCAAAGCTAAAAATAGTTTTTTCGTATTTGGTAACAAGTTCAGCTAATGCTTTTTTATCACCAGATTTGGCTCGTTCTATTAATTCTAATTCTTTTTGTTCAATCATTGGATGAAATATCAATAAAAAAGTTTCTAACCGAAATACAATTTAAGGAAATTTGAAAGTCAATGTTTGAGTTGATGTCTTAAATTTTTATTCGAACTCTTCGGCCCGCCATCCACCACTTCGTCTCAATCCAAGAACTTGTTGTAATTTATTTACAAATGCTTGAATATATTCATCAACTGTTTTTGGAACATAATACATTGGCGGAGAGATTGGCATTACAATCACTCCTTCACGGGAAAGAAAAGCAAGTTGCTCGAGAGTATTTGTTGCGAGTGGAGTTTCTCTAACGCATAAAATCATTTTGTATTTTTCTTTCAGACACACTTGGGCAGTTCGAGTAATTAAAGTATCCCCAATTCCCGACGCAATTTTTCCAATAGTTGAAGTTGACGCTGGAATAACCACATAGGCATCAAAGTAATTTGAACCAGACGCCGGCGGTGCAGTCAAATCAGAATCTTTGAAAATATTTTTAACATAAGGTTTTAATGTATTTTCACTCTCACCTGTTTCATCTTTAAGGACAACCTTACCCCATTTACTAACGATTAAAAATTTATCAGCTTCAGTTTGTTTAAGAAATTCAACAGCGAAGATTGAACCAGATGAACCGGTTATTCCTACTACTAACTTCAATTTTTATACTCCTCTAACTATTACCATTAAGAAAACAACAAAACTTACAATCGCATTTAATTTGAAGAATGCAAGCTCAACATCTTTCTCAGCAAATCTATGTTCAAAGTAGTAAAGCACAGCAACCATAACCAAGAAAATAAATGACAAAATGTTTTTTGTGTGAGAAATAAAAAGTATAAATAGAAAAACATAGGAAATAATATGAAGTAAGATTGAATAAAAAAGAGCTTTCTTCTTTCCAAATTTTACTGGGAATGATTTTAAATTATTCGAACGGTCAAATTCTTCATCAAGAGTTGAATAAATTATATCAAAACTCGTAGCCCAGAATAATGTAAATAAACTCAGCAATGCACCGGGAGTTATATTATCAAAGGAATTCTTCACAGCGAACCAACCACCAAGAGGTCCCATTGATAAACCAAGTCCAACTCCAAAATGAGCAAAGTAAGTGAATCGTTTCATATATGGATAAAAAATAAAAATCACAATTGGAATTGGAGAAATATAAAAGCAAAATGGTGATATCAAATAAGCAGTTACAAAATAACCTGCAAGTGAAAGAAAAAAGATTAGATAAGCCTTTGTGAGGGAAATTTTTCCACTTGGAATTTCACGATTCTGTGTTCGTGGATTTCTCTTATCAATCTCTGCATCAATGATTCTATTTGCTGTCATTGCAGAAATTCTTGCAAAAATCGCAGCAAATAAAACGAGCAAAATTAATTTAATTGAAGGAAATTCTCCCGACGCAAGAAACACGCCTGCATAAATTAAAGGAAGTGAGAAAAGTGTATGTTCAACTTTAATGAAGTTAAGATACTTTTTTAAATTCATTTGAGAAATTTTTATTGCAATTTAGTTTAATTGTGAAGCTTGTTCAATGTATTTCGAAAATGATAACTTGAAATAGCCTTCGATTAACAAGCAGCTTGAGAAAACAATAGAAGTCTCTCTCGATAAATTCTTCAATTAATATAGGCGTTATTCGAAATCTGTTATTATTATGATCTTAGTATGGCTATCGTATTAAGAATTTAGAGTATGATTATTTTCTTGATATGCTTTTCGAGTTGAAGATATGTCGCAATTTTGTTTAGAGTATTTTTTCCTTTTGATTTTTTGAAAAGTTATACATCTTTTTGTTAGCATTTTTTTATTACAGGACAGCCTCTTTGCACTTGAGCACCAAATTCTATTCTGTTTTCGAGTAGTCTCGAGCTTTGCCAGAGGCGTATCGAGAAAACCATTGCACATCAGTGTTATTGATACGCAAGCTATTCAAAGACCTACTTACATTCAGTATTCGATAATAATATTTCCCAAATTATTCATTGATAAATTTTTAAATTATTACAAAATTCAATCTATAATTAATCAAAAGGCGAAAAATGTTCAGCAAAATTTTATTCTTTGTGATGTTTAGTTCTTTAATGGCTTCCTGCAATGAAACTCGTTCAACATCTTTCACACTTGAAGATGCATTTCCGTTTTTGAGTTTTTCAAATCCTGTGGATTTACAAACTGCAAAAGATGGTACTAATCGTTTATTTGTTGTTGAACAACAGGGAAGAATTATCGTCTTTGTGAATAATCGAAGTACTACAACGAAAAAAGTTTTTCTTGATATAACCGATAGAGTTTCTTGGGGAGGTGAAATGGGATTATTGGGACTTGCATTTCATCCACAGTTTTCTTCAAATGGATATTTCTATGTCAATTACACAGCAAACAATCCGAGACGGACAATTATTTCTCGCTTTAGAGTCTCATCAACAAATCCTGATTCAGCAGTAAAAAATTCTGAATTAATTTTAATGACATTTAATCAACCTTATTCAAATCATAATGGCGGTTGCATTGCATTTGGTCCTGATGGTTATCTTTACATCGCTTCGGGTGATGGTGGTTCTGCAGGTGATCCACAAAACAACTCACAAAACACAAAAAATCTTTTAGGAAAAATTTTAAGAATCGATGTGAACAATCAACAACCACCATTAAATTATGCAATTCCTCCTGATAATCCATTTGTAAATTCGTCCGACCCAAATGTAAGAAAAGAAATTTATGCTTATGGACTAAGAAATCCATGGAAATTTTGCTTTGACCCTGTAACAAACAAATTGTGGTGTTCAGATGTTGGCCAAAACGCTTGGGAAGAAATTGATATCATTGAAAATGGTGGAAATTATGGCTGGCGATGTTATGAAGGAAATCATCCCTATAATCTTTCTGGATGCACTGGCTCATACATTTTCCCGATTTATGAATATTCTCACATTGAAGGAAATTCAATCACTGGTGGATATGTCTATCGTGGAAATCAATTTCCTGAATTAATTGGAAAATATATTTACGGTGATTTCGGCTCGAAAAAAATCTGGGCGTTAAGTTATGATGGTTCTACAATTTCAAATGAATTAATCACAGTTTGTCCGCAAGCAATAAGTTCATTTGGTATAGATGAACAAAACGAAATTTATGTTGTCGGTTACGCAGGGAAAATCTATAAATTTAAGAAAGTAACAAAGGTCGAGAACCAGAACAATAATTCTGAATTAATCAAGATTGAAAATCCTTTTCCCAATCCAACAAATGGCAAAGCAAAAATTAGATATGAAATTCAGAAATCTGATTTAAGCTCGATTGTGAAGGTCGCAATTAAGATTTACAATCTCCTTGGAGAGAATTTATTATCTTTATCTGAAGAAAAAAGTAATTCTGGAGCTTACGAGATTGAATTCGATACAAATAAAATGAAGAATGGTATTTATTTCGCAGAAATCTTAGTAGGACAACAAAGAAAGGTCGTTAAATTCCTTGTCGTAAAATAAATTTTCTGAATTCAATCTTTCTTTAATTTATCCTTAAAAAGTTTTTTCGTTTTATCAACTTTTGGTGCAA